>Ga0116183_1000393_pt1 | contig 51860 bp, 57 predicted proteins | sample AD_UKC078_MetaG_FD_89753 | JGI IMG/M metagenome (GOLD analysis project Ga0116183, IMG submission 89753) | Active sludge microbial communities of municipal wastewater-treating anaerobic digesters from USA - AD_UKC078_MetaG | ecosystem: Engineered > Bioreactor > Anaerobic > Digestate | place: USA...
CGAAAACGCGAAGACGGCATCACCGAATGGCTACCCCCACCGGGGCTCCCGTTCAACGGCGGCACCAACGACTACCACCACCCCGAACGACTACTCCCACCCGACGACGACGCCGCCTGACTGTGGCGGGCCTAATCGTCCTCGTGGCCGGAAAGGGCTTCTTCGATACGCGCTCGCGCGCCCGCGAGGTGTTCCTCGCAGCGACGGGCCAGCGCCTCGCCGCGTTCCCAAAGCTGCAGCGATGCATCAAGATCCAGGCCGCCCTGCTCGAGGACCTGCACCACCTGAATCAGCTCATCGCGGCACTGTTCGTAGCCCAGTTCGCTGACCGGCGTCACTGATTCGCTCATCCGACTGCATCCTCCCGCCCGGAACTGACAGCGCCCACCGCGCCGTCGGAAAGCCTGATGCGCAACGCTGTCCCGGCCGGCGCATCGGCCGTCGACCGCAGCACCGTGGCCGACCCATCGAGCACCTGCACCACGGCATAGCCGCGGGCCAGCGTCGCGGCCGGGCCAAGGGTGGCCAGCCGGGCAGCGAGATGTCCGACCCGTTCACTCTGCACGGCCACCAGTCGCCTGATGTCACGACGTCCCGCCGCGCGGGCCTGGCCGACCTCGGCGGTGCGATCGGTGACCATTCGCAGTGGATCTGCCAGCACGGGTCGGCTGCACAGCTGGGACAGGGTGTGCTGCTGGCGGTCCACCCAGTTGTGCAGCGCCCGGTTGCTGCGGCGCCGCAGGTCGCTGATGAGGGCCGCTTCGGCGACGGTGTCGGGCACCACCCTCTTGGCCGCGTCGGTCGGAGTGGCGGCGCGCAGGTCGGCGACCAGATCGCAGAGCGGGTTGTCCGGTTCGTGGCCGACGGCGCTGACCACCGGAGTGGTGCAACGGGCGATCGCCCGGCACAGCGTCTCATCGGAGAACGGCAGCAGATCCTCCACGCTGCCGCCGCCGCGGGCGATCACGATGACATCGACGCCCGGGTGCGCGTCCAACTCGGCCAGCGCCTCGACGATCTGCGCGACCGCACTCGGCCCCTGCACCGCGGTATTGCGAATCTCGAACCGCACCGCCGGCCATCGCCCGGCGGCCACCGAGGTCACGTCCTTCTCGGCCGCGCTGGCCCGCCCGGTGATCAGCCCGATGGTGTTGGGCAGGAACGGCAGTGGCCGCTTGAGCCGCTCGTCGAACAACCCCTCGGCGGCGAGCACCTTGCGCAGCATCTCGATCCGGGCCAGCAACTCACCCAGGCCGACTGCGCGAATCTCGCTGAGCCGCAAGGAGAACGTTCCGCGTCCGGTGTAGAAATCCGGCTTGCCGCGCACCACCACCTGGGTGCCCTCGGTCAGCTTCACCGGCGCCCGCTGCACGAGATCGCGCGAGCAGGTCACGGTCATCGACATGTCGGCGGCCGGGTCACGCAACACCATGAACACGGTGTTGGAGGTGTTTCGGGCGTTGATCTGGGTCAGCTGCCCTTCCACCCAGATGCTGCCCAACCGGTCGATCCAGCCCTTGACCCGGATGGCCACCGCACGGACCGGAAACGGGTTCTCCGCTGAAGTCCCCGGCTCGGCCGTCACTTGGCGGTCGCGCGGGTGATCCTGTTGGCCAGCAGCGTCTGGAACGGAGCCCGGGCCTTGCCGTCCTCCTCGTAGGCCAGCAGCGCCCGCAGATCGGGCACGCTCAGCGAGGTCATCCGGGCGCGCAGCTGGGCCAACGTCAGTGAGTCATAGTCCAGGTCGGCGACGACCTGCGGTGCGGCCCCACTCTTGGCGGCCGGTGCGGCACTCTTCGCGGTGGCCTTCTTGGGCCTGGCCCTCTTCGCGGGCGCCGCGACGTCCTCGATCGGGTCGGTCACCGAGTACAGCGCGAACCGGCCCTCGGTACGACGGTCGCCGTCATTGGCGGGCTCGGACTCCAGGTCCTCGTCGAAGGTCGCCCAATCCGGCTGCTCCTCCTTGGGCGGGAAGATCATCTCCAGTGCTGAGTCGCCCTTGATCACGAGATCGGCCAGGTCCTGCTGAACCTTCATCACGATCCCCGCGACGGTGCTCGCCACCGTCATCGGGTACATCAGGATGGTCTGCGGGAGCCTGCGCGTCTCCTCGATGGCGATCACGGCGGCGCCGACCAGCAGACGGACCCCGTACGGTGCTGTTGCCATGGGCACCAGAGTACGGCCCGACCCGTCCGGATCGGAGAGAACGTACGCTGATCCCATGCCGCCGACCGTCGACATGGGGATGCCCGGCACCACCGATTCAGCCGCCGGGTCTGCCGGTAAGCGGGTCCTGCTCGCTGAACCGCGCGGATACTGCGCCGGCGTCGATCGCGCCGTCGAGACCGTTGAACGCGCCTTGGAGAAGCACGGCGCCCCGGTCTACGTCCGCCACGAGATCGTGCACAACCGCCACGTGGTCGAGACGCTGGCCAAGGCCGGTGCCGTGTTCGTGGACGAGACCGACGAGGTGCCGGAGGGTTCCACCGTGGTGTTCTCCGCCCACGGCGTGGCCCCGACCGTGCACGAGACCGCCGCCGAGCGGAACCTCCAGGTGATCGACGCGACCTGCCCGCTGGTGACCAAGGTGCACAACGAGGTCAAGCGGTTCGCCCGCGAGGACTACGACATTCTCCTGATCGGCCACGAGGGCCACGAGGAGGTCGTCGGCACCGCCGGCGAGGCGCCCGAGCACGTTCAACTGGTCGACGGGCCCGGTGGCGTGGACGGCGTCACCGTGCGCGACGAGAGCAAGGTGATCTGGCTGTCGCAGACCACTCTCAGCGTCGACGAGACCATGGAGACCGTGCAGCGACTGCGGGAGCGGTTCCCCACGCTGCAGGACCCCCCCAGCGACGACATCTGCTACGCCACCCAGAACCGGCAGGGCGCGGTCAAGGCGATGGCGCCGGACTGCGATCTGGTGATCGTGGTCGGCTCCCGCAACTCGTCGAACTCGGTGCGACTCGTCGAGGTGGCGCTGGGCGCCGGCGCCGATGCGGCCTATCTGGTCGACTATGCCGAGGACATCGACCCGGCCTGGTTTGACGGTGTCAACACCGTCGGGGTGACGTCGGGGGCCTCGGTGCCGGAGATCCTGGTGCGCGGGGTGCTGGATCGATTGGCCGAATTCGGTTACGGCACAGTGCAAACCGTGACGACGGCTAACGAGACCACGGTGTTCGCGCTGCCCCGCGAGATTCGTCCCCCTCGCCGCTAACGGCGCGGACGGTCTTCCGGGTCGACGGAGTCGCGATAACGCACCCGGGACACCGGGTGGTGGGTTCCGCTCGCACCGCCGGGCGCGGGTCGCCGGCGCGGCGGATCAGCCGGGTAGTCGTAGGGATCCTGGTAGGGCTCCCGGTATGACTCGTACCCGCGGCCGGGCTGCGGATAGGACTCGAAGCGGCTGTCCCGGTTGCGTTCGCGCGGCGGGGGAGTGCGCCGGTCACCCTCGCGGGGTCGGCGCGCCCGGGGATCGGCGTCGCGGCCGGAACCGCGGGGCGGTTGGCGGCGCGGACGCGGCGCGGGGTCGTACCCGGGGTCGTATTCGGCTTCCCGGGGTGGCCGCGCCTGACGGGACCGCGTCGGCTCACCTCGCTGGCCACGTTCGGGACGCTGGGACCTTTGCGGGCGTTGGGGCCGCTCGGACCGCTGGGGCCGTTCCGGCCGCTGCTGCCTCGGGGGACGCGGCGAGCGACCTGTCGAACGCGCGCCGTGCCGCGGTTCCCCGTCGGTGGCGGGACGGGTCAACGCGGCGAACCGCGCGGCGAGCCCGGCGAACATGCCAGGTTGCGCCGTCTCGGGTGCCTCATGTGCACCTGCGGTGGGCGAGTGATCCCGACCCACCGAGAAATACCAGCGGCCCAACCCGATCACCAGCACGGTGGCCGAGGTGAACAGCATCAGCGGGAAGCGCTCGATCAGCGGGTATCCGCAGGTGATCAGCACATCCTTGAGCCCTGCGAAGGCGGAGCCGTGGAGCAGGAAATACCCGAGGGGCACCGCGACGAACAGCAGCAGGGGCGGCTGGATCACCGCGGTGAAGATGCCGCTGTGCCGCACGGCCAGCACCGCGGCGATACAACCCAGGGCGTAGAAGGCGGCGAAGACGAAGCCGAGTTCGGTGTGGCCGGAACCGGCTTCGAAGGCGAAACCGGCCAGCGTCGCGCTGATCGCGATGAGTACCGCAGCCCACGGCGGCACACCCGCGATTCCGGGGTGCGCGGAACGCTGATCTGCGGCGAAAGCCGCGCTGGTCCGCTGAGCTGGCACCCCTAGACCGTACCGGCTCAACCTGCTGACGGGCTGCCAGCGCGGCCCGCGGCGTGCCTGCTCCTAGACTCTTGACCCTGTGAGCCTCAGCCTTGGAATCGTCGGTCTGCCCAACGTCGGGAAATCCACCCTGTTCAATGCGCTGACGCACAACAACGTGCTGGCAGCCAACTACCCGTTCGCCACCATCGAGCCCAACGAGGGCATCGTGCCGATGCACGATCCCCGGCTGGACAAGCTGGCTGAGATCTTCGGCTCGGAGCGGATCCTCCCCGCCCCGGTGACCTTCGTCGACATCGCCGGCATCGTCAAAGGCGCCTCCGAGGGGGCCGGGCTGGGCAACAAGTTCCTGGCCAACATCCGCGAGTGCGACGCCATCTGCCAGGTGGTGCGGGTCTTCGCCGACGACGACGTCGTCCACGTCGACGGCAAGGTCGACCCGCGTGCGGACATCGAGGTGATCGAGACCGAACTGATCCTGGCCGATATGCAGACCCTGGAGAAGGCCGTGCCGCGACTGGAGAAGGAAGCCCGGAACAACAAAGAGCGCAAGCCGGTGCATGAGGCGGCGGTGGCCGCGCAGGCGGTGCTCGATTCCGGGACGACGTTGTTCGCCGCCGGGTCGAAGGTGGACAGTGCGCTGTTGCGCGAGCTGAACCTGTTGACCACCAAGCCTTTTCTGTACGTGTTCAATGCCGACGAGTCGGTGCTCGGTGACGAGGCCAAGGTCGCCGAGTTGCGTGCCATGGTCGCGCCCGCGGACGCGGTGTTCCTCGATGCCAAGATCGAATCGGAACTCCAGGAACTCGACGACGAGTCGGCGGCCGAACTGCTGGAGTCGATCGGGCAGACCGAACGCGGCCTGGATGCCTTGGCGCGCGCCGGATTCCACACTCTCAAGCTGCAGACCTATCTGACCGCCGGGCCGAAGGAGGCCCGCGCCTGGACGATCCACCAGGGCGACACCGCACCCAAGGCGGCCGGGGTGATCCACACCGACTTCGAGAAGGGCTTCATCAAGGCCGAGGTGGTCTCCTTCGACGATCTGGCCGAAGCGGGCTCGATGGCCGCGGCGAAGTCCGCCGGCAAGGTGCGCATCGAGGGCAAGGACTACGTCATGCATGACGGCGACGTGGTCGAGTTCCGGTTCAATGTTTAGCCGCTAACCAAGGAGTGCTCCGCAATGTCAGATCAGTTGCCGCCGTGCCCGGCGTGCGGTGAGGCGTTCTCCTACGAGCAGGGTGCTCTCCTGGTGTGCCCGATGTGCGGTCACGAATGGTCGGCTGATGAGGCCTCCGATGTCGATTCGGTGCACGCCGGGGCCGCAGTCAAGGATGTCGCGGTCGGGGACGCCACGGTCAAGGACTCCGTCGGCAACGTCCTCGCTGACGGAGACACCGTGATCGTCGCGACGACCGTCAAGGTCAAGGGCGGCGGTGGCGGGGTCATCAAAGCCGGCACGAAGGTCCGTGGAATCCGGCTCATCACCGACGGCGTCGGCGACCACGACATCGACGCAAATGTCCCTGGTTTTGGTCGCATGCAGCTCAAGTCGAGTGTGGTCAAGAAGGTCCTCTGAACGCGGTGCGGCGATGGATGTGAGCCGACACCTGCTGGTGAACTACATCTGGATCGACGCCGACAGCATCACTGTCGGCGCGACAGACGACGAGCGCTGGGGTTGGGAGCTGGAGGACGGCTACTCCGGCGGTGATGCCTTCTCATTCGTCCAGGCGACCATCGCAAGTCCCGAAGGTTCGGCGCCGATTGAGACCGTCACGTTTCTAATCAAGCCGGGCTATGAACCCCACCGAACGTTGGCGGAACGCGCCGTAGGGCAGCTCTGCGCCATCGCGTGGGAGATCAAGAACCGTGGCCTCACCTCGGCAGCCGCCAGTGAACTCTTCTTCGGAAGAGTTCTGGGGCATTAGCGGTCCTACTGCCAGAACATGCCGATCCCGGCCGCCAGCAACAGCAGCGCGCCGACGGTGATGAAGACCGGCCGCGCAGGCGGCTCGTTCGAGCGGCGCTGACGGGCCATGCCCATGCCGATCAGTGCGCCCAGGAACACCAGGATCACCAGTTTCGCGACGATCTTCGGGTAATTGAGTTCGACGCCCGCCGGCCACGGCGCCGCCAGCGCGAGGCCGGTCAGGAAGGACAGCGCCAACCCGACGTTCATCACCGCGGTGAATGCGAAGCGACGTGCGGCCGCCTCGGCCACCCAGGCTCCGAAGGTCACCGCGAATCCGATGATGTGTCCGAAGACGACGATCTCGCGCAGCAGTTCCACCATCGCAGGGTATTCGGCGCAATGCCAGAATGGCCGGATGAACATGCTCCTGCGTGGCATCGCCGTGACGGCGGCTGTCCTGACGGTCGCAGGTTGTCGTGCGCCCGCATCGGAAACCGCCCCAGTCGCACCACCGGACGCCGGCACCACCTCGGCCGCCGCGCCGTCCCCGCAGGCGGCGGTACTGGGCACCACGCTGACCGTCACCGACGCCGCCGGCGCCGCGGCCTACACGGTGGGCAATCTGCGGCCGGTTCCCGTTGACGCACAGATCCTTCCGGCCAGGGGTGCGATGTACGCGGTGGACGTCACCATCGACGCGCAGTCCGGTGTCGTGGTCTACAACGGTTTCTACTTCGTCGCCCGTGCACAGGACGGCTCGACCATCGCCCCGATGGTCGGAGCGGTGAAGCCGGGTATCAACGCCGGGCAACTCGGTTCCGGTCGGAGCATCGAGGGCCATGTCGCATTCGACGTTTCCCCCGGGCAGTCGATCACCCAGGTCGCGCTTCGTGATCCGAAGGGTAAAACGGTCGCGGTGTGGGGCGCCGCTTAGCGGGTGACGAATGCGACGACGGCCTCGCTGAAGGCGTCGTTGTCATCACCTGCTGCGGTGTGCCCGGCGTCGGAGAGTTCGACGAACTGCGCACTTGGGACCTTCGCCAGAAAGTCCTGCACGCCTTGAGGACTCACCACATCGGAGAGCTTCCCGCGGATCAGCAGGATCGGGATTTGCAACTCGATGGCCGCCGCTTCAAGCTTCTCGACGTCCGCGAAAGGGTCGTCGTTGATGCCGCTGACGAAAGCCGGATCCCAGTGCCAGTGCCAACGTCCCTCGCGGTGCCGGAGGTTCTTCTTGAGCCCGTCGAGGTTTCGTGGCCGCTTGCGGTGCGGCAGGTAAGCCGCGATGGCATCGGCGGCGTGCTCCAATGTCTCGAAGCCGTGAACGTGGCTCGTCATGAAGTCGCGGATGCGGTGGGTGCCCTCCGACTCGAAGCGGGGCACCACGTCGACGAGCACGAGCCCCGACACCTTCCGCGGACCGGCCTTGCGCGCCGCCACGATCCCGGTCAGCCCGCCCATGCTGGCGCCGATCAGCACCACCGGCCGGCCGATCTGATCGAGCACCGCGGCGACATCGCGGGCCAGAGCGTCGACGGTGTACTCACCGCCCGGCGCACGGTCGCTGTCACCATGGCCCCGGGCATCCAGGGCGATCACGTGGAAGCCGTGTTCGGCGAGAACGGCCCCGGTGTTCTTCCAGGAAAACCGGTTCTGCCCGCCGCCGTGAAGCATCAGGATGGTGGGCCGGTCGAGATCCGCGCCGCTGCGGTTCCACTCGTCGCCTACCAGGGTCAGCCCCCCGTCACCGTGGAACGTGACAGTGGACGGATCGGCGGTCATCCTCTGCACGCTACCCGGGCGGTAGCCTCGGTCCGGTGAGTGACCTTCCGGCAGCGATGGTGCCGCAGCGCCGCCGGATCGCCATCGCGGCACTGGCGACTCTGATCGTGGTGACCGGTTGGCTGGCCTACCGCGACTACTCCGTCCGGCAGGCCGAACATCGCCGCCAGGAGATGGTGACGGCGGCACGACAGGGCGCACTGAGCCTGACCACGATCGATCACGAGCATGTCGACGACAACGTGCAGCACATTCTGGATTCGTCGACCGGGAGCTTTCGGGACGACTTCGAGCAGCGCGCCAAACCCTTCGCCGATGCCGCCCGCAAGGCGCAGTCCAAGTCGGTCGGCACGGTGACCGCGGCCGGCATTGAGTCGGACGGAGGTGAACAGGGTCAGGTCCTGTTGGCGATGACGGTGATGACATCGAACGGCGGTGTGCCCGAACGCCTACCGAAGGCGTGGCGGATTCGGGTCACGGTGTCGCAGACCGGCGATGGTTTCAAGGTCTCCCAGGTGGAGTTCGTCCCATGAGGCTTCGTGAAGTAGGACTCAGCCGCGAACGGTTGCGGGAATATGCCCTTCCCGGAGTGGCCCTGCTTCTGGTGATCGCCGGCATCTGGCTGTCCTGGGACACCTCGTCGCGCCGCGATGCCGAACGCGCCGGTCAGGATGCGATGCAGGCCGCCGGTGACTCGATCGTCGCGATGCTGAGCTATCAGCCGGACACCGCCGAGGCAAGTCTCAACGATGCCCGCACCCGGCTCACCGGCAAGTTTCTGGACGACTACACCCAACTGATCCAGACCGTCGTGGTGCCCGGCGCCAAGCAGGACCGCATCACGGCGGCGGCGAAAGTTCCTGCCATCTCGGTGGTCTCGGCAGATGAGGACCACGCGGTGGTGCTGGCATTCGTCGACCAGACCCTCGCCGAGGGCACCAAACCCGCGACTCTCACCACCTCGAGCGTGCGGGTGAGTCTGGAAAAGGTGGACGGCCACTGGTTGATCGCCGCGTTTGATCCGATTTAGCGTTTGATCCGGTTTAGGAGGCGATGATGGAAGAACCACGAGTGCTCGAGGTCGAGGCGCCGGCCGTGCGGTTGACGGCACTGACCTGGGGGCCCGACGACGGCCCGATTGCGTTGCTGCTGCACGGATTTCCCGATACGCCGCACGGCTTCCGAACGCTCGCGCCGCACCTGGTCGCTGCCGGCTATCGGGTCGTCGCCCCGTTCATGCGCGGCTACGCGCCGTCGGGCCTGCCCAGTGATGGGGCGTATCACATCGGCGCACTCATGGACGACGCCCTACGGGTGCACGCGGCGTCCAACCCGACTGCCGACGACGTGGTGATCGGTCACGACTGGGGAGCGTGTGTGGCCAACGGGCTTGCGGCCATGCCGGACAGCCCCTTTCGCAAGGCGGTGATCATGTCGGTGCCGCCGTCGCCGACCCTGCGACAGTCTGCCGGCGAGGTGCTGCCGCTGTTGCCGGCGCAGCTTCGCCGCAGTTGGTACATGGGCTATTTCCAGCTGCCGTTCGCGCCGGAGCGCTCCGGTTCGTGGATCGTGCCGCGACTGTGGCGCCGTTGGTCGCCGGGCTACCAGGCGACTGAGGACATCGGGCATGTGATGGCGGCCATCGGTGCGCCGGACCGCTGGCGTGCGGCGCTCGGACCGTACCGGGCCACGCTGCGTTTCCGTCGTCCGCCGGCGCAGTACGCCGCCTTGCACCGCTGGTGGACCGAGGCGCCGCAACTGCCCACCCTGTACCTGCACGGGGTCGACGACGGTTGCATGACAGCCGAATTCACGCCCCTGGTCCGTCCGGTGCTGCCACCCGGAAGCGATGTCGGCGTCGTGCCGCGCGCCGGGCATTTCCTGCAACTCGATCAGCCCGATGAGGTCGGCCGCCGGATCGTCGAGTTCCTGCGCTAATTCAAACCCGGATGGTTGCGCGCCAGCAGTGCGACCATCAGCCGCCGCGGCGCGAGGTGATAGAAGGCCGCGGCCGCCCGGTTCAGCCGGCCGGGAATGATCACCGCCTGTCCCGCAGCCAGCCCGTCCAGGCCCGCGCGGGCCACATCGTCGGCTGCGACCCACATCGGTTTGGGCAGTATTTTCTCGGCGTCGGCCATCGAGAACCCGGCCGACTCCCCGAATCCGGTGTGTACCGGCCCCGGGCACAACGCGCTCGCCGTCACGCCGGTCCCGCGCAGTTCGCCGCGCAGCGCATGGGTGTAGGACAGCACGAACGCCTTCGATGCCCCGTAGACGGCCTGACCGGGCAGCGGCCCGAAGGCACCGACCGAGGCGACGTTGAGCACCGCGCCACTGCCCCGGGCCACCATCGCGGGCAGGAACCGTGCGCACAGGTCGACCACCGCGGCGACGTCGACCTCGATCTCGTTGAGTTCGGCGGCCGGATCGGCCGACTGCTGCGGTCCCATCGTGGTCAGACCGGCACTGTTGATCAGCACGTCGACGTGCAACCCGAGTTCGGCGACCCGCAACGGCAGGGCGGCGCGGTCCTCGCGAACTGAAAGATCAGCCGGCAGAACCGAACTCTGCGAACCTAATTCCGCGGCGAGATCGGCCAGCCGGTCGGCGCGGCGGGCCACCAGGATCACATGCCGTCCGCGCCGGGACAGTTCGCGGGCTAACTCGGCGCCGATGCCCGACGAGGCGCCGGTAACCAGTGCGGCCTGCTGCATGAGCGGATCGTAGCCTGACATCTATGCGGGTGATGGCGGCTGCCGATGCGCAACTGCTATGGCTGTCGGCGACGATGCCCAACGACCAGTTCCTGCTCTACGCCTTCGACGGCGAGGTGGACTCGTCCGCGATCGGCGAGGTCGCGGCCCGGGCCCGGGCCTGTGATGAACTCAGGCTGCGGGTGCGTGACGACCACCGGTGGCGGTATCCGCGCTGGGTGGCTGGCGACGTCGATCCGGAGCAGTTCGTGGCGCACGGGGCACGGGACTGGCAGGGCTGCCTGGACGCGCTGCCGGGGCTGGACGCCCTTGATGTGCAACGGATGTCCTGGCGGCTGCATGTCTTCCCGCCGAACGTCGTGGTGGTGCAGATGTCGCACGCGCTGGGAGACGGCAACAGGTCGGCGGCGCTGGCGGCGGTACTGCTGGGCAGGCCGGGTCGGCTGCCGGTGGTCCCGGACACCGGGCGTGGATTCCTGCCCTGGCGCGCACTGGTTGCGGCAAGGGCGCACCGGCAGTTGGTCGCCGACACCGACGACGGAGTGGTGGCCCGGCCGGCCGGCACCAGGCCTGCCCTGAGTGTCAACGAGCGCCCGCAGTCGTCGCCGGCGTTGCGCACCCTGGTCCTCGACCGCCACCGCCTTCACCGCCCCACCGTGACCGTCGCCGCCCTGGTGGCGATCTCGGAAGCCTTGGGCGGATATCTCGCGGAGAGGGGTGAGGACACCGGCCGGCTCGGCGCCGAGGTCCCGATGTCCCTGCCGAAGATGAACTCCAACAACAACTTCCGCAACGTCGGCGTCGGCCTGTACCCGGAGCTGAACCGGGATGACCGTGCCGCGCGGATCGGAGCGGAACTGGCGTCGCTGCGCCGCCGGGGCGAGCATCCGGCAATGCGGGCGTCGGCGGCCGCGTTCGCCGCGGTGCCGGCCCCGCTGTTGCGCTGGGGGATGGGCAAATTCGACCCGACGGTCCGCGCATCGGAGGTCACCGGCAACACCGTGGTGTCCAGCGTGAACCGCGGCCCGGCGGATCTGACCTTCGGTGGCCGGCGGGTGCTGTTCACCGCCGGCTATCCGGCGCTGTCGCCGATGATGAGCCTGACCCACGGCGTGCACGGCATCGGCGACACCGTCGCGGTCAGCGTGCACGCCGATTCCGGCAACGTCGACGTCGATGGCTATCTCGACCGGTTGACCCATGCCCTAGGTTGTCAGCCGTGACTGCCTATGACTTGAATGCCTACGGCTTGGATGCCTATGACTTGGGCCTGCTCATCCTGCGGCTCGTTCTCGGACTGACCATGGCCGCCCATGGCTACAACAAGTTCTTCGGTGCGGGCGGTCTGACCGGCACCGCCGGATGGTTCGACAGCATCGGCATGCGGCCCGGCATGCTGCACGCCCGGCTGGCGGCCGGCACCGAGATGGCGACCGGCCTGGGCCTGGCGGTGGGGCTGTTCACCCCGGTCTGTGCGGCGGGCTTCGTCGCCCTCATGCTGGTAGCCGCCTGGACGGTGCACCGGGGCAACGGCTTCTTCATCGTCAAAGAGGGCTGGGAGTACAACCTGGTACTGGCCGCGGCGGCGGTCGCCCTCGGGGCGCTGGGCGCCGGACGGTTCAGCCTCGACAGTCTGTTGTTCAAGAGTGGCGGCCTCTACCAGTACCTGCACGGCTGGTGGGGTCTAGCCATCGCACTGGGCCTCGGTCTGGCCGGGGGCATCGGCCAGTTGGCGATCTTCTACCGCCCGCCGGTCAAAACCGGCTAAGAAAGGCATATGGGTTTTCTCGCGCAGGACGTCCCCGTCATCGACTTCGAGGAGTGGAGCAAGGGGACGCGGGCGGAGAAGATCCGGCCGATGGCCCGGCACTGGGCCGAGGCCGGCTTCGGCGCCCCGGTGGCGCTACACCTGTTCTACGTGGTCAAGATCCTGGCCTACATCGGAGTCGCGGCGTGGATCAACCGCGGCCATTCCTGGACCGAGCCGATCGTCTTTCAGAAGGTCGTGCTCTACACCATGCTCTTCGAGGTCGTCGGATTCGGATGTGGCTTCGGCCCGCTGAACAACCGGTTCTTCCCGCCGATGGGTTCGGCTCTGTACTGGCTGCGGCCCAACACCATTCGGCTGCCACCGTGGCCGGGCCGGGTCCCGTTGACCAAGGGTGACAACCGCGAACCGATCGACATCCTGCTCTACGCCGTGCTGCTCGTCGTCCTGGTGATCGCGCTGTTCTCATCGGGGACTGCGACGGGCCTGCTGCCCGTCTGGCAGCCGGTGGCGGTGCTGATCCTGCTGGCGCTGATCGGGCTGCGCGACAAGGTCATCTTCCTGGCCGCCCGCGGCGAGGTGTACGCGCCGTTCGTGGCCGCCTTCCTGTTCGGCGGGATCAACGTCATCATCGCCGCGAAGCTGGTCTGCATGGCGATCTGGCTGGGCGCCGGCGCCTCGAAGCTCACCCGGCACTTCCCGTTCGTGGTGTCGACGATGATGTCCAACAGTCCCGTGTTGCGGGCCCGTGCGCTCAAGCGCAGGTTCTTCCGCGACTTCCCCGAGGATCTGCGCCCCGGCTGGCCGGCGAAGTTGGTCGCACATCTGAGCACCGCGATCGAACTGCTGGTCCCGTTGGTGCTGCTGTTCTCCCACGGTGGCTGGCCGACCGCGATCGCGGCGACCGTCATGATCTGCTTCCACTTCGGCATCCTGTCGTCGATCCCGATGGGGGTGCCGCTGGAGTGGAACGTCTTCATGATCTTCGCGGTGCTGTCACTGTTCGTCGGGCACGCCGACGTCCGGCTGACCGAGATGACCAACCCGCTTCCGGTGCTGCTGTTCGCCGCTCTGGCGATCATGGTGATCGCCGGAAACCTGTTCCCGCAGAAGATCTCGTTCCTGCCCGGCATGCGGTACTACGCCGGCAACTGGGACACCACGCTGTGGTGCGTCACGCCCTCGGCCGAGCAGAAGATCGAACGCGGCATCGTGGCGATCGCCAATATGCCGGCCGCGCAACTGGAGAAGTTCTACGGCAGCAAGGAGGCCGCCCAGATCCCGATCTACATGGGCTACGCCTTCCGCGGTTTCAACACCCACGGACGGGCGCTGTTCACCTTGGCGCACCGGGCCATGGCGGGCCGGGATGAAGAGGCCTACTCGGTGACCGACGGGGAGCGGATCTGCAGCATGGCGCTCGGCTGGAACTTCGGCGACGGCCACATGCACAACGAGCAGCTGATCGCCGCCCTGCAGCGTCGCTGCCACTTCGAACCCGGGGAGGTGCGGGTGGTGCTGCTCGACGCCCAGCCCATCCACCGTCAGACCCAGCACTACCGGCTGGTGGACGCGGCCGGCGGTCAGTTCGAGAGCGGCTACGTCACCGTCGACGACATGGTTGCCAGCCAGCCCTGGGAGGACGACCTGCCGGTTCATCCCGACACCCGGCCTGTCCAGAGTTGACCAAACGGTTGGTTGGTCGTCAGAATCGGAACAGAATCTCAATCCAGATGAGGAGAAGTCCATGGCGGAAGCGGTAATTGTCGAGGCAGTGCGGGCGCCGGTCGGTAAGCGCAACGGCGGTCTGTCCAATGTGCACCCGGCCGAGTTGTCGGCCCAGGTGCTCAACGGCCTGGCCCAGCGCGCCGGAATCGACCCGGCGATCGTCGACGACGTCATCTGGGGCTGCGTCATGCAGGCCGGCGAGCAGGCCCTCGACATCGCCCGCACCGCGGTCCTGACGGCCGGCTGGCCGGAGACCATCCCGGGCGTGACCGTGGACCGCCAGTGCGGATCCAGCCAGCAGTCGGTGCACTTCGCCGCCGCCGGTGTGGTGGCCGGTCACTACGACGCCGTCATCGCCGGCGGTGTCGAGTCGATGTCGCGCACTCCGATGGGTGCTTCGCTTGCCAACGGCGGTAACCCGTACTCGGCCAGCTTCAAGGCCCGTTACGAGCGCACCCCGAACCAGGGCATCGGCGCGGAGATGATGGCCGAGAAGTGGGGCCTGACCCGCACCATGCTCGACCAGTTCTCGCTGGACTCCCATGAGAAGGCCGGCAAGGCGCAGGCGTCCGGGGCCTTCGACGACCAGATCGTCGGCATCAAGGATCCCGACGGCAACGTCGTCACCAAGGACGAGGGCATCCGCCTGGGCACCACCCTGGAGAAGATGGCTGCGCTCAAGACCGTGTTCAAAGAGGACGGTGTGATCCACGCCGGTAACTCCTCGCAGATCTCCGACGGTTCCGGCGCCCTGCTGTTCATGTCGGCGGAGAAGGCGAAGTCGTTGGGGCTCAAGCCGCTTGCCCGCGTGCACACCGCGGTGCTGGCCGGGGCCGACCCGGTGATGATGCTGTCCGCCCCGATCCCGGCCACCCAGAAGGCGCTGGCGAAGTCCGGCCTCAGCGTGGATGACATCGGCGTGTTCGAGGTCAACGAGGCCTTCGCTCCGGTTCCGTTGGCCTGGCTCAAGGAGATCGGCGCCGACGAGAAGAAACTCAACCCCAACGGCGGTGCGATCGCCCTGGGTCACCCGCTCGGCGGTTCGGGTGCGCGCATCATGACGACGATGCTGTATCACATGCGGGACAACAACATTCGCTACGGACTGCAGACCATGTGTGAGGGCGGCGGCCAGGCCAACGCCACGATCCTCGAGCTGCTCTGAGTATGGCCGACGACGTGACCCCCGGCGCTCTCACCGAGCGCCGGGGCAACACCCTGATCGTCACCATCAACCGGCCGGAGGCCCGCAACGCCGTCAACGCCGCGGTGTCCATCGGGCTCGGCGACGCGCTGCAGCAGGCCCAGGACGACCCGGAGATCTGGGTCGTGGTGGTCACCGGCTCCGGCGACAAGTCGTTCTGTGCCGGCGCCGATCTGAAGGCGATCTCCCAGGGGCAGAACATCTTCCACCCCGATCATCCGGAGTGGGGTTTTGCCGGCTTCGTCCAGCACTTCATCGACAAGCCGGTGATCGCTGCGGTCAACGGCACCGCACTCGGCGGCGGCAGCGAGATCGCCCTGGCCAGTGATCTGGTCGTCGCACAGCAGAGCGCGAAGTTCGGCCTGCCCGAGGTCAAACGTGGCCTGGTCGCCGCAGCCGGCGGCATGTTCCGCATCGTCGATCAGCTGCCCCGCAAGGTCGCCATGCAACTGCTGCTCACCGGCGAACCGATCAGCGCCGAGGAGGCGCTGCGCTGGGGACTGATCAACGAGGTCGTCCCCGACGGCGAGTCGGTGCTCGACGCCGCCGTCGCATTGGCCGAGCGCATCACCGTCAACGCACCGCTGGCGGTACAGGCCAGCAAGCGGGTGGCGGCCGGCGCCGACGAGGGTGCCATCACCGCGGAGAAGGACGCCTGGAAGCGTTCCAATCGCGAGATGCGCACCGTCTTCACGTCCGAGGACGCGATGGAAGGCCCGATGGCGTTCGCCCAGAAGCGCGCCCCGGTCTGGAAGGCGCGCTAGCCGGCTCGAGCTAGGCGGCGGCCTTCGGCGTGGTCGTCGCCGGCGCGGACGGAGCCGTCTGGCTCTCGGTCGGTGCCGCCGAGGTGTCCGGTGCGGCCGTGGTCGTCGGGGCTGCCGAAGTCGCCGCGGTCTCACTGGCCGATGTCGGCGTCGCAGACTCGGTCGCACTGGTGGACGCCGACGTCGAGGTTCCCGAGGTCGAGGTCGCCGTCGTCGACGTGGCCGCAGTCGAAGCGCCCGTGGGCGGCGTGAGCACGGTGTCGATCATGTAGATGTAGGCACCGTGGGCGGTGTACGCGCACACGATCCGGTTGTCGTTGACCTTGACGTCGCCACCCTTACCGGTGACCGTCACGAGGCGGCCGTCCTGGGTGGGCATCTTGCCCTGCACGTCGTTGGGGGTGAGATAGCCCAGAACCATGTGATAGAAGAGCACCGGCAGCAGCACCCGCGGGTCGCTCTTCAGCGTCTCGAGGGTGGCCGGGTCCAATTTGGCGAACGCATCATTGGTGGGCGCGAAGACCACGTAAGGACCGCCGTCGAGCACGCTGACGATGTTGATGTCAGGGTTCAGCTTGCCCGAGATGGCCGCACTGAACGTGCTCAGATCAGGGTTGGCGGCGATCGCCTGAGAGGCCGTCTGCAGCGCCATCGCGTCGATCGAGGCGGGTCCGGTCGGGTTCTTGGCGCGGTAGGCGTCGCAACCCGGGCCCTGCGGATCGGGCACCTTGGTGGAGGTGGGGACCGGTCCAGCCGGGGCCACGGGGGCCGGCGGGGCGGTAGAAGGAGTGGGTTCGGCATAGGCCTGGACGGCGGTCGGGATGGCGACGGCGATGGCGGCTGCGGCCGCGATGAGGCCCAGGCTCTTCTTGGAAGTGCTCATGGAAAAGCGATCGTAGTCGTGGCCTGCACTGTTACCCAAAACGACGACTTCGTAACATGGCTCACATGCAGGAACCGCTGATCATCGCCGTGGCCGGCCATGCCCCTGAACTGCACCCCGAATCGTGGGTGGCGCCCAACGCCACGCTGGTCGGCCGGGTCAGGCTGGGGGCCCGGGCCAGTGTCTGGTACTCCGCCACCTTGCGGGCCGAGGCCGAGCCGATCGAGATCGGCGCGGGCGCCAACATCCAGGACGGAGTCACGGGCCACGTCGACCCGGGGTTCCCGTTGCGGGTGGGAAACGGCGTGACCGTCGGCCACAACGCAGTGCTGCATGGCTGCACGGTCGAGGACGGCGCGCTGATCGGGATGGGCGCGGTGGTGCTCAACGGCGCGGTGATCGGAGCCGGTTCGCTGGTGGCGGCCGGCGCGGTGGTGTCGCAGGGGGCGGTGATTCCGCCGCGGTCCCTGGTGGCCGGAGTCCCGGCCAAGGTGCGCCGCGAACTCAGCGACGCCGAGGTGGAACACATCCGGCACAACGGCGCGGTGTATGAACATCTGGTGGACCTCCATCGGGACGCCCTTCAGTGACCTTTCCTGGGACGCTGTTCAGCCGGATCCGGACGGCCGCCACCAATGTGGCTGTGCCGTATCAGGAATGGCCGTCGATCATTCGGCGCCGCCGGCTGATGGTGTGCGTGGTGCTGGTTGCCGGTGCGGTCCTGCTGGGCATCTCGCTGCGCAGCAAGCCCGGTGGTGACCCGTTCTACTGGCTGACAGTGGCGCTGGCCGCCACCTGGACGGCCGGGGCGTTCCTGTCGGGTCCGCTGCACCTCGGCGGAATCAGCTGGCGCGGCCGAAACCAGCGTCCGGTGATCACCGGGACCACGGTCGGTCTGCTGCTCGGGGCGGTGTTCGTGGCAGGCGGTCTGGTGGCCCGCGAGATCCCGCCGGTGGCCGAACGGATCACCCGGGTGCTGCAGTACGCCGACTTCGGGCCGCTGTGGATCATCGTGGGGATCACGATGATCAACGGTGTGGCGGAGGAGCTGTTCTTCCGTGGGGCGCTCTACACCGCCCTGGGCGACTTCCACCCGGTGGCCATCTCCACGCTGCTCTACATCATCACCACTGCGGCCAGCGGCAACCCGATGCTGGGATTCGCGGCACTGATCCTGGGCACGGTGTGCGCACTGGAACGGCGCGCGACCGGCGGTGTGCTCGCGCCGGTGCTGACCCACCTGGTGTGGGGACTGATCATGGTGCTGGCGCTGCCGCCGCTGTTCGGGCTCTAATCCGCCAGCCGCCTCACTCGCCGGTGAAGACCGCCGCCCGGCGTTCCTGGAAGGCCCGGGTGCCCTCACGGAAATCCTTGGTCCGCAACAGCTTCAGCTGCCCTTCGGTCTCGCGGATGAGTGCTCCGTCGAGTGCGGTCAGCGTCGCGGCGTTGACGGCCTGCTTGGTGTTGCTCAGCGCCAACGCCGGGCCCGCGGCCAGTTTCTCGATCACCGCTGCCGCCTCGGCCTCCAGGCCCTCAGCGGGATGCACCGACGACACCAGGCCGTAGTCGAACGCCTCATTTGCCGGCAGTCGCTCGGCCAGCAGAGCCATCTTCATCGCCCGGGCACGACCGATCGACGCGGCCACCAGTGCAGAGGCGCCACCGTCGGGCATCAGCCCGATCTTGGTGAACGCAAGGAGGAAAAACGCTGTCTCCGAGGCCAATACGATGTCGCAGGCCAGAGCCAGAGACACCCCGACGCCTGCGGTCGGCCCGTGCACGACGGCCACCACCGGCTTGGGCAGGTTGACGATCATCGGCACCGCGCGGTTGATCGCAGCCAGCAACGGGTCGACGTCTCCACCCGATCCGCGAACTGCCGCCTGATCCTCGGCGCTGATTCCCGCGCCGGCGCAGAATCCGCGGCCGGCCCCGCCGAGCCGCACCACCCGCACCACCGGGTCGGTGGCAGCGGCCTCCAGCACGTCGCACAACTTCTCCACCATCTCGGGCGTCAGCGAGTTGAGGCTGTCGGGGCGATTGAACGTCACCGACAACACGTTGCCGTCGAGCGAGACGCGGAGGTGGTCGATGCCGGTGTAAGGGGTCACGAAACAACACGGTACAAAGAAGAATCTTCAACGACGAAGGGCGGTACATCTGATGGCTGGACCACTCCAGGGCCTGCGGGTCGTCGAACTCGCCGGGATCGGCCCCGGCCCGCATGCCTCGATGATCCTCGGCGACCTCGGCGCCGACGTGGTGCGCGTCGAGCGGCCCAAGCCCGGTGGCATCACCGGACACCCCAGCAAGGACTTCCTGCTCCGCAACCGCCGTTCGGTCACCGCCGACCTCAAGAGCCCCGAAGGGCGTGAGCTGATCCTGACGCTCGTTTCCAAGGCGGACGTGCTCATCGAAGGCTTCCGGCCCGGCGTCACCGAACGCCTCGGTCTGGGCCCGGAGGACTGCGCGAAGGTCAACGACAAGCTGATCTACGCGCGGATGACCGGCTGGGGACAGACCGGCCCGCGCAGCCAGCAGTCCGGCCACGACATGAACTACATCTCGCTCAACGGCGTGCTGCACGCCATCGGCCGGGTCAACGAGGCGCCCGTGCCGCCGCTGAACCTGGTCGGTGATTTCGGTGGCGGCTCGATGTTCCTGCTTGTCGGCATTCTCTCGGCACTCTACGAGCGCAGCCACTCCGGGAAGGGCCAGGTGATCGACGCCGCGATGGTCGACGGTTCGGCCGTGCTGGCACAGATGATGTTCGCCTTCCGGCACACCGGGATGTGGACCGACGTGCGCGGCACCAACATGCTCGACACCGGCGCACCCTGGTACGACGTCTACGAGTGCGCCGACGGCCGCCACGTCGCGGTCGGCTCCATCGAACCGCAGTTCTATGCGGAGCTGGTCGAGAAGCTCGGCCTCGATCCCGCGACGCTGCCGAACCAGATGGACGTCACCCGATTCCCTGAGTTGCGGGCCATCCTCACCGAGACCTTCCTCAAGCACGATCGGGATCACTGGGCCGAGGTCTTCAAGACCAGCGACGCCTGCGTCACGCCGATCCTGAGCTTCGCCGAGATCGAGACCGAACCGCACAACGTCGAACGCGGCAGCTTTTACAAGGAGGGCGACTCGATCTTCCCGATGCCGGCCCCGCGGTTCTCCCGAACCCAGCCCGGAAAGCCGACCCCGCCGCGGGTCCCGGGGGAGGACACCGAGGCGGTCTTGCGGGACTGGGTATAGTCCTTCCCAACCAACTAGTAGGTTGAAGGAAGGAATTCGCCGCAGTGGAGATCAGAGACGCAGTAGCCGTTGTCACCGGTGGAGCCTCGGGCCTGGGCCTGGCCACCACCAAGGCCCTGCTTGACGAGGGCGCCAAGGTTGTCATTCTGGACCTGCCGTCGTCGGCGGGCGAGGGTGTCGCGAAAGAGCTGAATTCCGAGTTGGGGAGCGATCGTGTCCGCTTCGCGCCGGCCGACGTGTGCGACGAGGAGGCCGTCACGAAGGCGTTCGACCTCGCCGAGACCCTCGGCCCGGTCCGCATCGTGGTGAACTGCGCCGGCACCGGCGACGCCATCCGGGTGCTGGGCAAGTCCGGCGTCTACCCGCTGGCCAAGTTCGCCCGCATCGTCAACATCAACCTGGTCGGCACCTTCAACGTGCTGCGCCTGGGTGCTGAGCGGATGGTCAAGACCGATCCGATCGGTGGCGAGCGCGGCGTCATCATCAACACCGCCTCGGTCGCGGCGTTCGACGGCCAGATCGGTCAGGCCGCCTACTCGGCCTCCAAGGGCGGCGTCGTCGGCATGACCCTGCCGATCGCCCGCGATCTGGCCGACAAGCAGATCCGCGTGATGACCATCGCCCCGGGACTGTTCGACACCCCACTGCTGGCCGGTCTGCCCGAGCCCGCCAAGGCCTCCCTCGGCGCGCAGGTGCCGCACCCGTCGCGGCTGGGCAACCCTGTCGAATACGGCGCGCTGGCAGTGCACATCGTGGAGAATCCGATGCTCAACGGCGAGGTCATCCGCCTCGACGGTGCGATCCGCATGGCCCCGCGGTAAGGGAGAAGAGTCATGGCATTGAAGACCAAGTTCACCGAGACCTTCGGCATCGAACACCCGATCGCCCAGGGCGGCATGCAGTGGGTCGGCCGCGCGGAACTCGTTGCAGCGGTGGCGAACTCGGGTGCGCTGGGTTTCCTGACCGCGCTGACCCAGCCGACCCCGGCCGACCTCGCGCGCGAGATCGACCGCACCCGCGAGCTCACCGACAAGCCGTTCGGCGTGAACCTGACGATCCTCCCGGCGATCACCCCGCCGCCGTACGACGAGTACCGCCAGGTGATCGTCGACGCCGGCATCAAGATCGTCGAGACGGCCGGCTCGAACCCGGCGCCGCATCTGCCGATGTTCCACGACCACGGCATCAAGGTGCTGCACAAGTGCACCTCGGTGCGCCATGCCATCAAGGCCCAGAACCTCGGGGTGGACGGCATCAGCATCGACGGGTTCGAGTGCGCCGGGCATCCCGGTGAGGACGACGTGCCGGGCCTGGTGCTGATCCCGGCCGCTGCCAAGGAGATCGAGATCCCGATGATCGCCTCCGGCGGCTTCGGCGACGCCCGCGGTCTGGTCGCGGCCCTGGCGTTGGGCGCCGACGGGGTCAACATGGGCACCCGGTTCATGTGCACCGTCGAGTCGCCGATTCACCAGAACATCAAGCAGGCGATCGTCGACGGCAACGAACTGGGCACCGAACTGATCTTCCGCAGCCTGCACAACACCGCGCGGGTGGCGTCCAATGCCGTTTCGCGCGAAGTGGTCGAGATCCTCAAGGGTGGCGGCCAGTTCGGCGACGTGATGGAACTCGTCGCCGGCGCCCGCGGCCGCAAGGTCTTCGAGGACGGCGACCCCGATGCCGGCATCTGGACCGTCGGCACCGTGATGGGCCTCATCAACGACATCCCGACCTGCGGCGAGCTGGTCAGCCGGATGGTCAGCGAGGCCGAGGAGATCATCACCGGCCGGCTCGGCGGCATGGTGACCGCCTCGGCCAAGGCACTGGCCTAGCTCGCGAGTCCCCGAATACGACGTCAGGGTCGGGATCCGGCATGGATCACGGCCCTGACGTCGTTCTCACGGTGCTAAGGGTGAGACACAAAAAGCGCCCACCCAGAAACCCGGGTGGGCGCTTTTGTAAGCGTTAGGCGCGGTTCAACGACGCGGGGCACTGCCCGGCGCCGAAGGACGGCGGCTGGGGAGCCAATGGCTCAGGCCACGTCCTCGAACTGCTCGGTGGCGTCGCCCTCAACGAGGAAGTCGCCGTGATACAGGGCGTCAAAGTCAACCTTGATGACATCTGCGTTGCTGTCGTCGATCCACATGAGGATGACTGTATGGGTCACCATTAAGGAATCATTGAGTCACGTTTCGGAAAATGGTGGCAATTTCTTACCGGCGGGTAACGGCCCGCCGGATCGGTTTGACCCACCTCGGCGGCCCGACCAGACTGGCTGTCAACGCGAGTTAGCTGGTGGGGGGAAGGGCGGGGCCTGTGCTGCACCGTATCGCCCGACTGGCACTCCGCTTTCCGCGCCGGATTCTGGGGATTGCCGGCCTGTTGATGGTGGCCACCGCGATCTTCGGCATTCCGGTCGCCAGTCACCTGTCCGCGGGCGGATTTCAGGACCCGAAATCTGAATCGGCACGCGCCGCCCGGCTGCTCACTGAGAAGTTCGACCAGAGTGACCAGCAACTTCTCATCACACTGACCGATCCGACCGGCGCCACCAGCCCCCGCGCCCGGGCGGCCGGCGCCGACATCGCCGGAGCGCTGCAGGCATCTCCGAACGTGCTCAGCGTGACCTCACCCTGGACCTCGCCGCCGGCGGCGGCCGCCGAACTGCTCAGCCGGGACCAGACCACCGGCCTGATCGTGGCCACCATGTCCGGCGGGGAGGACAACGCCCAGGTTTATGCAGCCGATCTGGTCGACAAGGTCGGCGGCGATCGCGACGGGATGACCATCCGGGCCGGCGGCACGGCAATGATCTACAAGCAGATCAACCAGCAGACCACCCGCGACCTGATCCGGATGGAGTCGATCGCGATCCCGCTGAGCTTCCTGGTTCTGGTCTGGGTGTTCGGCGGACTGCTCGCCGCCGCGCTGCCGATGGTGGTCGGACTGATGGCGACCCTCGGCACGATGGCGGTACTCCGGCTGATCACCTCGTTCACCGAGGTGTCGATCTTCGCGCTGAACATCACCACCGCGCTGGGTTTGGCGCTGGCGGTCGACTACACCCTGCTGATCCTGAGCCGCTACCGCGACGAGATCGACGGCGGCGCGCAACCGGCCGACGCGCTGGTGCGCACGCTGGCCACCGCGGGCCGCACCGTGTTGTTCTCCGCGGTCACCGTGGCGTTGTCGCTGTCGGCGCTGCTGATCTTCCCGATGTACTTCCTGAGGTCCTTCGCCTACGCGGGGATCGCGACGGTGGCCTTCTCCGCCGCGGCCGCCGTGATGGTCACCCCCGCGGCGATCGTCGTCCTCGGGAAACGGCTCGATTCCTTCGACATCCGCCGGCTCATCCGGCGCGCCCTGGGCCGACCGGATCCCGCACCCAAGCCGGTCGAGCGTCAGTTCTGGTACCGCTCAACGAAATTCGTCATGCGCCGGGCCGTTCCGGTGGGCCTGGCGATCGTCGCTCTGCTGCTCCTGCTCGGTTCGCCGTTCCTGGGGATCAAGTTCGGCAACCCCGACGACCGGGTGCTGCCCGCCACTGCCTCGGCACATCAGGTCGGCGACCATCTGCGCGACGATTTCGCCAGCGACTTCAACAGCGGGGTGAGCATCGTCATCCCGGAGGCGGACGGCGTCAGCCCGGCCGAGTTCGACCGGTACGCCGCAGACCTGTCACGGGTGCCCGACGTGTCGCTGGTGTCCGCGCCGGGCGGCACCTTCGTCGGCGGCAACAATGTCGGCCCGCCGGCGGCGCCCGCTGCGATCGCCAACGGCAGTGCGTTCCTGTCCGTGCGCAGCACCGCGCCGCTGTACTCGGAGGCCTCCAAGAATCAACTGGACCGGTTGCACGCCGTCGCCGGGCCGGCCGGCCGGCCGGTCCTGTTCGGCGGTGTCGCGCAGATCACCCGCGACATCGTCACCGCCGTCACCTCCCGGATGCCGACGGTGCTGGTGCTGATCGGGGTGATCACCCTGGTGCTGCTGTTCCTGCTCACCGGAAGCGTCGTGCTGCCCCTGAAAGCTGTGGCGCTCAACGTCTTATCGCTGTCTGCGGCATTCGGGGCGCTGGTGTGGATCTTCCAGGAGGGGCACCTCGGCGCGTTCGGCACCACCTCGACCGGCACCCTGGAGGCCAATATCCCGGTGCTGATGTTCTGCATCGCCTTCGGGTTGTCGATGGATTACGAGGTCTTCCTGCTGGCCCGTATCCGGGAGTACTGGCTCAATTCACCGCAGACCCGGGCCGACAGCGATGAGAGCGTGGCACTCGGTCTGGCCCGGACCGGACGGGTGGTGACGGCGGCCGCGCTCATCATGTGCATCGCATTCGCGGCGCTGATCGCCGCGCAGGTGTCGTTCATGCGGATCTTCGGCGTGGGACTGACGGTGGCGATCGGCGTTGACGCGACGCTGGTGCGGATGGCCCTGCTGCCGGCCTTCATGCGGGTGATGGGTAAGTGGAACTGGTGGGCGCCGCGGCCACTTGCCCGGTTGCATCAGCGCATCGGCCTGTCCGAGGAGGGCGCGGTGCGGGATGAGCCGGTCGTTATGGTGAGGCCGTGACCTCCCAGACGATCGACCACCCGTTCTTCGCCCGGATGTGGACGGTGCTGTCCGCTCACGAGACACCGCTGCTGCGCCGCCTGCGCACCGAGAACCTGGCCGGGCTCAACGGCCGGGTGCTGGAGGTGGGCGCGGGAACCGGGACCAACTTCGAGTTCTATCCCGCAGGCGTGAGTGAGGTCGTGGCCCTGGAGCCCGAGACCCGGCTGGCCCCCAAAGCGCGCGAGGCGGCCGCCGCGGCGACGGTTCCGGTGACCGTCATCGAGTCCACCATCGAGACGCTGACGCCGGAGGCGGGGTTGTTCGATGGGGAGCCGTTCGACGCGGTGGTGTGCTCGTTGGTGCTGTGCTCAGTCGATGATCCGGATGCCGTTCTGCGACAGCTGTATTCGGTCCTTCGGCCGGGTGGGGAACTGCGCTACTTCGAACATGTTGCAAGTCCTGGCTGGCGTGGCGCACTGCAGAAGGTCGCAGACGCCACCCTGTGGCCCCGGATCGCGGGGAACTGTCACACCCATCGCCACACCGAGCAGGCCATCACCGGCGCCGGTTTCAGCATCGTCGCCGCGCGCCACCAGATGACCTTCCCGGCCTGGGTGCCGCTGCCGGTCGCCGAGATGTCGGTGGGCCGGGCGGTTAAGGGCTAACTCTCCAGCAGAGCAGGGAGTCGCTGCAGCAGACCGGGCAGCGCCGAGCCGGCGGTGTCCTGGATGTAGAGCGTCGCCGACTCCGACAGCGGAGTGGGCTCGGGGTTGACCTCCACCACCGGGGTGCCGTGCGCCCGCGCGAAGTCCGGCAGTCCGGCCGCGGGGTAGACCAGGCCTGAGGTGCCGACCACCAGCGCCAGGTCGGCGGTGGCGAACGCCTCAACCGCCGCCTGCCAGGGTTCGTCGGGCAGTTGCTCTCCGAACCAGACGATGCCGGGGCGGATCAGGCCGCCACACTCGCAGTGTGGCGGTGCCTTCTCCAGCACCGGCTCGGGCATATCGGGCAGCGGGCCGTGGTACAGCGATCCGCAGGTGTCGCACCAGAACTCCGAGAGACTGCCGTGCAGATGGTGCACCGTCCGGCTGCCGGCCCGCTCGTGCAGATCATCGACGTTCTGGGTGATCACGGTGACCTCGGCGAAATCCTGCCAGTCCGCCAGCGCCCGGTGCCCGGCGTTCGGCTCGACCTCGTTGACCAGGTGGTGCCGCCACAGGTACCAGGCCCACACCCGCTCCGGATTGCGCTGCCACCCGTCGGTGCTGGCGATCTCGTAGGGGTCGTATTTGGACCACAGCCCGGTCTTGTCGTCGCGGAACGTCGGCACCCCGCTCTCGGCGGAGATGCCCGCCCCGCTGAGGACCGCGATTCGCATGCCCACAAGATAGCGGGTCGGCAATCAGTGATACTGAAACGCGTGTCGGAACTGGGACGGTCGCTGAAGGTCGACCTGGAGCAGGAGAAGGCCTCCGGCGCGGCGCTGTTCGACCAACTCCGAATGGGCGTCATCGACGCCATCCGCACCGGCCGGCTCGAACCCGGCGCCCGGCTGCCCACCGTTCGCGAACTGGCCGGCGAACTGGGTATGGCGCCCAACACCGTGGCCCGCGCCTACCGGGAACTGGAGACCGCCGGGATCGTCGAAACGCACCGGCGGCTGGGCACGTTCGTGGCACGTTCCGATCCGGCGGACGCCGCGATGGCGGCCGCCGCACGTGCGTTCGCCGAGACGACCCGCGCGCTGGGCCTGGACCGCGCTGACGCGCGCCGCTATCTCGACGCCGAATTCGGCTGAATTCAGCTGAATTCGAGCAGTGCGTAGACCCCACGCAGATTCCTGGTCGGCTTGAACGACCAGAACGCCGGATACATCTTGCCGAAGAAACTCCCGCGGCCCGCCGGCATCGGAATGTCGTGGACTGCCGCGAGGCCCGGCATCGTGCCCACCAGCGCCCGCAATTCGTCGATCGACAGACTGAACGGCATCGGTGGCACCCGGTAGTGCTTGGAGGCCCGAAGTCCGTTGGGGGCGACCTTCTTCAGGATCGTCGGCGGCAGGTCGAAGAACATCCGGCCACCGGGAAAACGCTTGGCGCACTCGGTGATCAGCCCCATCGCCTCGTCGGGCTGCAGGTACATCAACAGACCCTCGGCGGTGATGAAGACGCCGTCGCTGGCATCGATCCTGTCCATCCAGCTGAAGTCCAGTGCCGACTGGCCCAGGTTGGTGATCCGCGGCGACTTCGGCAGCAACTGCTCGCGCAGCGCGATCACCGGTGGCAGATCGACCGAGACCCAGTGGAATTGCGCATCCGGCACGGCCGCCTCCAGCCGCCAGAAGCTGGTCTGGAAACCCTCGGCCAGTGCCACCACGGTGGCGCGGGGATGGTCGCGCAGGTATTCGACGGTGCAGCGGTCGGCGGCCAGCGAGCGCAGCGCCATCTCCTGACCGCGCCGGCCGAACTTGTCATAGTCGACGTCGAGGGCGTCGCGCAGTTCGATGGCCATCGGGTCGTCGATGATGGCATCCGGCAGGCCGGCCTGGTGGGCACGGCCGTTGAGGGTCATCAGTGCGGTCTCCGACACACCGGCCAGTGCGGCGTCGACCTTGTGGTGCGCGGGACGGTTCATCCGGCCAGGCTACCGGCGGTGGGCTACCCACGTAGGCTCGCACCATGAGCCGTGACGTGTTCGACGACAAGTTGCTCGCGGTGATCGCGGATCACTCGCTGGGTGTGCTGGCGACCATCAAGAGTGACGGCCGTCCGCAGTTGTCCCACGTCACCTATCACTTCGACCCGCGCAGCCTGGCGATCGAGGTCTCGATCACCGAATCGCGGGCCAAGACCCGTAACCTGCGCCGGGATCCGCGCGCCTCGCTGCTGGTGAGCTCCGACGACGGCTGGGCGTATGCGGTCGCCGAGGGGGAGGCCGTCCTCAGCGCGCCGGCCTCGGCGCCCGACGACGAGACCGTCGAGTCGCTGATCACGCTGTACCGCAACGTCGCCGGCGAACACCCGGACTGGGACGACTACCGCCGGGCCATGGTGGCCGACCGGCGGGTCCTGCTGCGGGTGCCGATCACGCACGTCTACGGCATGCCGCCCGGTCTGCGCTGACGAGGCTGAGTAGCCTGCGAGCATGACCGAGTCGGAATCTGGCGCCCACGACGAGACGCCCCAGGACGAGACGCCCCAGGATGAAACCAAGCGCAAGTTCCGCGAGGCCCTCGAGCGCAAGAAGGCCAAGTCCGCCGGCGGCGCCTCCCACACCGACGGCGGGGGCAAGCAGTCCCGTTCGCACGGCCCGATGGAGAACCGCCGGGAGTTCCGCCGCAAGAGCGGTTAAACGGCGGTCAAAACGCCGACGGCCGGACGAGTCGGTGACTCGCCCGGCCGCCTGACGCGGTTTCCCTAGTGATGGCCCTGATCAGTGATGGCCCTGATCAGTGATGGCCCTGATCAGTGATGGGTCGCCTTCTCGGCGCCGACACCGGTCAGGGAGCGAACCTCCATCTCGGCGTTGAGCTCCGGATCGCCGGCGTCCCGAGACGTCAGCGTTCCGACGATGCCGAGGATGAACGCCAGCGGGATCGACACGATGCCCGGATTCTGCAACGGGAAGAAGTGGAAGTCCGCGTTCGGCAGCATCGAGGTCTTCGCGCCCGACACCGCCGGGGAGAAGATGATCAGCACGATGCAGCTGATCAGGCCGCCGTACATGCTCCACAACGCGCCGCGGGTGTTGAACCGGCGCCAGTACAGCGAGTACAGGATGGTCGGCAGGTTGGCCGAGGCGGCCACCGCGAACGCCAGCGCCACCAGGAAGGCGACGTTCTGACCGTTGGCCAGGATGCCCAGGCCGATCGCCGCGACACCCATGATCACCGCCGCGATGCGCGAGACCTTGACCTGCTCGTCCTCGGTGACCTGATGGTTCTTCATGACGCTGGCGTACACGTCGTGGGCGAACGAGGTCGCAGCGGTGATGGTCAGGCCGGCGACCACCGCGAGGATGGTCGCGAAGGCCACCGCCGAGATGACGCCGAGCAGGATCGTGCCGCCGAGCTCGAACGCCAGCAGGGGCGCCGCCGAGTTCTCCTTGCCCGGAGCCTTCAGGATTGTGTCCGGCCCGACCATCGCCGCCGCGCCGTAGCCGAGGATGAGGGTGAACAGGTAGAAGGCGCCGATGAGCCCGATGGCCCAGACCACCGAACGGCGGGCTTCACGGGCGGTGGGGACGGTGTAGAACCGCATCAGCACGTGCGGCAGGCCGGCGGTGCCGAGCACCAGGGCGATGCCCAGCGAGATCAGGTCCACCTTCGACAGGGTCGTGGCACCGTACTTGGCGCCGGGCGCCAGCACGTCGCGCGCCGCGACACCCTTGGTGGTGGCCTTGTGCACCATCTCCTGCGCCGAGCCCAGGATCTCGGAGAGGTTCAGGTGGAAGTGGAACAGCACCATCAGCGTCATGACCCCGGCGCCGGTGATCAGCAGAACGGCCTTGATGATCTGCACCCAGGTGGTGCCGGTCATACCGCCGATGAGCACGTAGAGGATCATCAGCACGCCGACGATGGCGATCACCAGCGACTGCGCTGCGCGGCCCTGGATGTTGAGCAGGAGCGCCACCAGGCCACCGGCGCCGGCCATCTGGGCCAGCAGGTAGAACAGCGACACCGTCATGGTCGAGATGGCTGCGGCCAGTCGGACCGGCCGCTGCTTGAGCCGGAAGCTCAGCACGTCGGCCATGGTGAATTTGCCTGTGTTGCGCAGCAATTCGGCCACCAGCAGCAGGGCGACCAGCCAGGCCACCAGGAAGCCGATGGAGTAGAGGAAGCCGTCGTAGCCGTAGACGGCGATGGCGCCGGCGATGCCGAGGAAGCTGGCTGCCGACAGGTAGTCGCCGGCGATCGCGATGCCGTTCTGTCGGCCGGTGAACGCGTGGCCACCGGTGAAGTACTCGGCGGCGTTGGTGTTGCGACGGCCCACCCGGATCACGATCGCCAGGGTGATGACGACGAACGCGACGAAGATGCCGATGTTGACGGCCGGGTTACCGATCTGGCCGGTTGAGGCGAGGATGCTCAGGTTCACTGCTCGCTCCAATGCATCTCGTTGCGGATCTTCGCGGCGCGCGGGTCGAGCACGCGGTTGGCGAACCGGATGTAGAGACCGGTGATGAGGAACGTCGTCAGGAACTGACCCAGGCCGAGCAGCAGGCCGACGTTGATGTTGCCGAAGACCTTGGTGGCCATGAAGTCATGGGAGAAGGCGCCCAGCAGGACGTAGAGCGCGTACCAGACCAGGAAGAAGATCGTCGTCGGGAACACGAAGCGGCGCAGCCTGGTGCGCAGCTCCTGGAATTCTGGACTGGCCTGCACCGCCATGTATTGCGCGCCGCTTGGTTGCGGCACGTTGCTGTGCGAAAGATCGTTTGTGGGCACTACCTCTCCTGCCTCGTGTTGTGCTGCCACTGATGTAAGGGGAATCGCTGCATGAGCGTATTGAGAGCTGAATCACATCCGTAGTGCCAAGAGTCGAATTCCGCGAAGCCTGCGCCGAACGGTCGCCGCGGGCCGCTAAGCGGTCAAGCTCCAGGGCTGGTCAAGTCCGGCGCGATCAACCCCGGGGCACCCGCTCCACACCCATCCCGAGCCGTTCGGGCAGGTGCATTCGGGCGAACGCGCGGGAGACGTTGGCCGGCGCCGTCGCCCCGGTGAATCTGCTGACGATCGCCATCGTGGCGAACGCCAACGGGACGGTGACCGCGGCCGGGAAGCCGACGATCACGGCCGGCCAGCCGGCCAGGAAGTTGTCGCCCACCCACTGGGTGACCGCGAGCAGGCCGGCGATCGCCGACGACACCGCACCCACCGCCAGACCGGCGATCGCCCCGGCCGGTGTCAGGCCGCGCCACCAGATGCCGAGCACCAGCAGTGGGCACAGCGTCGAGGCAGCCACCGCGAACACCAGTCCTACCCCGCGGGAGAGTTCGAAGGACGACGCGGCCAGTGCGAGTGGCACCGGGACCAGGCCGCCGGCGACCGCTGCGACCCGGAAGTCGCGCACCCGGCCGCGCAGCAGGTCGGTGGACACCGCGCCGGCGATGCTGATGAGAAGTCCGGAGGAGGTCGCCAGGAACGCCGCGATCGCACCGGCGGCCACCAGTGCGGCCAACAGCAGGCCCCCGGTTCCGGCGATGGCCGCCGACGGCAGCAACAGGACCGCGGCGTCGGCCCGGCCGGTCACCAGCAGTTGTGGCACGAAGATCCGGGCGAAGGCGCCCAGCAGGGTGGGGAACAGATAGAACACCGACAGCAGCGCGATCACCACCAGTGCGGTGCGACGGGCGGCCTGACCATCCGGGTTGGTGTAGAAGCGGACCAGCACATGCGGCAGACCCATGGCGCCGAGAAAGGTGGCCACCAGGATCGAAAGCACTTGGTAGAGAGGATGTCCGCCGCCGAGGCCGTTGCCGCTTCCGGTCCACTGCGCGCCGGTCGCCGGTGCGCCGACGATCACCGGCGTGTGTGCGCCGGGAGACAGCGTCACCGTCGACCCGGATCCCAGGGTGTGCTCCCCGGCACCCGGCAACGGCTCGCTGTCAACCGGCCTGCCGTCCACTGTCCCGGTCACGGTGACGCCGGCCGGATCCACGACATTCACCCGCACGGCGGTGTCGACCGCCACCGTGGTCTGCTGCATCACGGTCGGCGGCAACGGTTGGCCCAGATCCACTTTCGACCCGACGGTGAAGAGCAGTGCCACGGCCGGAACGGAGATCGCGGTCAGTTTGAGCCAGTACTGGAACGCCTGGACCAAGGTGATGGATCGCATGCCGCCACCCACCACGTTGACGATGACGATGGTGGCCACCGCCACCGGCCCGATCCAACGGGGAAGTCCCAGCAGGGCTTCCAACGCAACGCCGGCCCCCTGGTACTGCGGCACCAGATACAGCGTGCAGATCGTGACGACGACCGCCATCGACACCAGTCGGACCCGCCTGGAACCGAGTCGGAACTCTGCGAAGTCCGGAACGGTGTACGCCCCGGAACGTCGCAGGGGCGCCGCGACGAACAGCAGCAGACCGAGATAGCCGGCCGTGAACCCGACGGGATACCACAATGCGTCGGCGCCGTACTTGGCGATGAGTCCGGCGATGCCGAGAAACGAAGCGGCGGAAAGGTATTCGCCGGAGATGGCAGCGGCGTTGCGGCCGGGACGTACGGTGCGGGACGCCACCAGGAAGTCGGAGGTGGTGCGCGACACCCGTAGGCCATAGGCACCGACCACCACCGTCGCCACCGCGGCGCCGAGCAGGGCGATCGCGGTGATCGCGGTGGCGTTCACGCTTCGTCGCCTGCGTCGATCACCCGGAGGAAGTCGCGTTCGCTCTGTTCGGTGAGTCTGACGAACAACCGTCCGATCGCGTACATGACCGGGTACACCAGCACGCCGAGGACAAGCCAGTTGGGCCGGAAACCCAACACCGTTGCTTCACTGAAAGTCGGGAAGATGCTGTTGAGCAACGCGATTACGGCCAGCGCGCCGAAAACCAGCGCACCGAGTCGCAGCGCCAGACCGAGTTGGGCGCGCACCAGGCCGCGAACCAGGGCGTCGCCGACCTCGGTCTGCTCCTGGACCTCCACCCGGGTGCGCACCATCCGGGTGCCGCGGCGATGGGACAGCACCACCCGTTGGCGCGCGGGCCGCCCAATCCCGGGCCGCCCAGTCCCGGGCCGCCCAGTCCCGGAACGTCCGCTAGTCACTGCCGCCGCCGGGGCGGAAGCTGCGCATGGGGTCGCGGATCAGCCGGTCGCGGAGTTCGCGGGCCTGCCGACGGCTGACCGGGAGTTCGACCGGGGGGGAGGAGCCGTTCGCGCTCAGTCGAACCATGGTCATCGCATTCGATGTGCGCAGCCCGGTCACCATGCTGAGCGCGACCAGATAGGACCGGTGCACACGCTGAAAGCCCCGGGAACGCCAGCGATCCTCCAAGGTGCTCAACGGGATTCGAACCAGGTGCGAACCCGATGAGGTGTGCAGCCGGGCATAGTCGCCGTCGGCCTCCACCCAGCCGATCGTGTCGCAGCGCACCAGTTGGGTGACCCCGCCGAGTTCCACCGGGATCACGTCGTCGCCGGCGCTCTCCGCCGGTTGTGCGGTCTCGGCGCCACGACCGGTGCGCACCCGGCGCAGTGCGGCATCCAGCCGTTCCTCGCGGATCGGCTTGAGCAGATAGTCCACGGCGCCGACCTCGAAGGCGGCGATGGCCTTGTCCTCGTGGGCGGTCACGAAGACCAGCGCCGGCGGCCGGGAGAAGTTGGCCAGCACCGCGGCCAGTTCCAAACCGGACAGGCCCGGCATGTTGATGTCGAGGAACACCGCGTCGATCTCGCGCTCGTTGATCACCCGTAGCGCGGAGTTGGCGTCGGCGGCGCTGATCACCTCCGCGACGTCGGCGTGCCGGCCGAGCAGATAGGTGAGTTCGTCGAGGGCCGGCGGTTCGTCATCGACGGCCAGGACCCGCAGCTGCGTCGTCATACCCCTCCGCCGCTCCTCCGCTCCCGATCAGGCCCGCACGCCCGCACGGAACTTGGGCACCCGCATGATCACTTTCGTTCCCGCACCAGGGGCGGTCTCGACCACCAGACCGTAGTCGTTTCCGAACGCCGCGCGCAGGCGATGGTCGACATTGGTCAGGCCCACGTGGGCGGCCTGCTCGCCGTCGCTGAGCACGTCGCCGAATCCCAGCCGCAGTGACTCGGGGTCCATGCCGATGCCGTCGTCCTCGATCGAGATCAGGCAGTCAGCCCCCGCGTCGAGGGCGATGATCTCCACCGAGCCGTTGCGGCGCTCGGCCAGTCCGTGCCGGACGGCGTTCTCCACCAGTGGCTGCAGCGCCAGGAAAGGAACGACGACGGTCAGGACTTCGGGGGCCACCTGGAGAGTCACCGACAGGCCCGGCCCGAAGCGGGCCCGCTCGAGGGTGAGATAGCGGTCGATGTTGCGCAGTTCATCGGCCAGCGCGGTGTAGGGCCCGGCGGCGCGGAACGAGTAACGGGTGAAGTCGGCGAATTCGAGGATCAGATCGCGGGCGCGGTCCGGATCGGTGCGCACGAACGACGCGATGGTGTTGAGCGCGTTGTAGATGAAGTGCGGGCTGATCTGCGCCCGCAGTGCGAGCACCTCGGCCCGGTCCAGGCGGGCCCGGGACGCGTCGAGTTCGGCGAGCTGAAGCTGGCTGGCTGCGTACCGGGCGACCTCGGCGATGGCGCCCAGGGTTCCGGGGGTGGGTTCGGAGGTGTGCACCGCCGCCAGCGCGCCCAGGACGATGCCGTCGTCGTCGAGCAGTGGCTGGGCCACCACCGCCGGTGACTGGTCGCGGTGCAGCACGCGGCGCTGCCCGGCGATCGACTCGCGCGCGGCGAGGCGGCAGCGCTCGGTGAGCTCCGCGGTCCATCCCTCCCCGGTCCATCCCTCGGCGGCCGGATCGGTGTGCAGCAGTTGGCCCTCTTCGTCGTAGAGGGCCAGGCCGTCGGACCCGGTGAGTGCGCGCAGGTGCGGGATGGCGCCGCGGGCGGAATCGGTGTTGAGGCCCTTGCGCAGCGGCCGGGCCGCCAGGGCCGCGGTATGCAGGGCGTCGTGGACGGCGCGCTCAGCGGGGGTGCTGACCACCCGGCGGGTGAGCACCGCGATCAGGCCGAGCACCACGGCGAGCACCGCCAGCGAGATCGTCAGCGCCAGCGCAACCGCATCTGACATGTCCCACATTGTGGGGCCTGGGGCCGCCGGCCGGTGCCTAGACTGGCGCCATGGCGCGACTGCAACTCACCTCCGACCCGGCCGCCGACGCCCTGCTCTCCGACGAACCGTTCGCCCTGCTCACCGGAATGCTGCTTGATCAGCAGATTCCCATGGAGATGGCGTTCGCCGGGCCGTGCAAGATCGCCGACCGGCTCGGTGCGATCGACCCGCACCGGATCGCCGACTGCGATCCGCAGGAGTTCGCCCGGCTGTGCGCGGAAACTCCTGCCGTGCATCGCTTCCCGGGCTCGATGGCCAAACGGATCCAGGACCTGGCCCGCACGATCGTCGACGACTACGACGGCGACACCGCGGGCCTGTGGACCCGGGGTGACCCGGACGGCGCCGAGGTGCTGCGGCGGCTCAAGGCGTTGCCCGGCTTCGGTGAGCAGAAGGCCGGAATCTTCCTCGCACTACTGGGTAAGCAGTACGGGGTGACGCCGTCGGGCTGGCGCGCCGCCGCCGGCGACTACGGTAAGGCCGGAACGCACATGTCCATCGCCGATGTGGTGGACAAGGGGTCGCTGGAGCAGGTTCGGGCGTACAAGAAGAAGATGAAGGCTCAGCAGAAGGCAGGCCAGCAGAAGGCGGGCCAGCAGAAGGCAGGCCAGGAGAAAGCAGGAAAGCCATGAAGACCCATCTCAACTGCCCGTGTGGTGAGGCGATCCGGGGCAAGGATGAGGACGAACTCGTCGAGCTGGCCCTCAAGCATCTCGCCGAGGTGCACCCGGGCATGGAGTACGAGCGCGAGCACATCCTGTTCATGGCCTACTGAGGCCGAGTCGGGCGCGAGCGGTTCAGGTCGCCCACGCAGTCAGTCCGACTAGGGGGTCAGGCCGCCCAGGGGGTTGGGCCGCCTAGGGGGTCAGGCCGAAAGCCGACTCGAGTTCGGCCAGTGCACGCTCGGTGAGCGGCACCAACTCGGCCACAGCGGGCATCATCTCGGCGTCGGTCACGTAGCCCACCTCGATCCGGTCCGCATAACTGCAGACCGTCACGTTGAGGCCCATTCCGTCGAACGTCGAAGAGACCGGGAAGATTTCGTCGATCCGGGCGCCGTTGTAGTACATCGTCTCGCGCGGCCCGGGCACGTCGGAGATCGCCAGGTTGCAACTCGGCGGCAGCACGCCGCCCAACCCCAGCAGTGGCAGCGCCACCGTCGAGCCGATCGCCGGACCCATCACTGCCAGCATGGCATCGGAGCCCTTGGAAGCCACCTGATGCTTGATGTTCGCCATCGCGTCGTGCACCAGGGTGAGCCGATCGATCGGATCGGCGATGTCGGTGCCCAGCGGGCACAGCCCGAGCCCGAACTGGTTGCCGCCGGTGGCTGATCCCTCGTCGTCGCGGGAGCGCACCGACACCGGGCACATCGACACCAGGGTCTGGCGGGGCAGTTCGCCGTTGGCGGTCATCCAGTCCCGAAGGGCGCCGCTGACCAGTGTGGTGATGACGTCGTTGGCGGTGACGCCGGCCGCCTCCTGGACGGAGCGGATCCGGGCCCGGGCCAGGCTGCTGCCCGCGGCGACGCGATCCGGTCCGAGTTTGGCGTTGAAACGGGTGCGCGGGGCTTCCAGTGGTGCCTTGACCACGTCGCTGACCAGGCTGCCGATGATGTTGGCCAATTCGGCGGCCGCCACCCTGCGGGTCAGGTCCAGTCCGGCTGCGGCGGCGTCGGCGATGGCCCGGACCGCGCCGAACGGGTTGGGTAGCCGGGGGCGCTTGTGCTCGTGTTCCGTCGGGGATTCGGGCGCCGCGTTCTTGTCGTACCCGGTCTTGTCTGCGTAGAACGGCGGCATCGAGCGGCGGCCGGGGTCCTCCGACAGCGAGTCGCTGATCATCCGCAGACCGCCCACGCCGTCGATGACGATGTGGTGGACCTTGATGTAGAGCGCGAAACGGCCGTCAGCCATCCCGTCGATGAGGCAGCTCATCCACAGTGGTGCGGCCATGTCGAGCCGCTCGCTGTGCAATTCCGAGACCAGCTTCCACATCGCGTCGAGCCCGGATCCCGGGGGCAGCGTCGCGCGGCGGAGGTGCTTGCGCAGGTCGACTTCGCCGGAATCCCGCCACACCCAGGTTCCGCCGGTGTCCAGACCGCGGTGCGGGTGCCGACGAAGCCGGGGGTCGATTTCGTGGCTGCCGATCAGGCTGTCACGGTAGAGCCCGTCGACGAAGTCCGGACCGGCACCGGCCGGCGGCGTGAGGATCAGCACGATGCCGACATGCATTGCGCTGCCGAATGTTTCGCCGGCCAGCATCAGCTGGTCCATCGTCGCGAGGGCCTCCATGACAACTGAGCCTAGCCCCGCGAAGGCGTGCGGCGGCCCCGGTCAGGGAACGACGGTGGATCCGATGGTCGGCATGAAGGTGCACTGCCTGTCCAGCGTGGTCACCTGGCCGAAGATCGTCGACATGATGCTGCCCGATCCGGTGTCCACGATGGCGGTCAGCGTGGTCGGGCCGTCCGGGTTGATGCCGGGGTTCGGCTTGAGTGTCGCGCTGCCCGAACGGCCGGTGGTGATGTTGACCCAGGTGAGATTCAGCGGGAGTTTCTGCTCGGCGGCCGGTGCGGGAGTGCCGACGGCGGTGAACACGTAGGCGGTCTGGCCGGCGGCGGGACCCGGTGCCGGGATCTTGGCCGGACCGGCCACGGCGATGGCGGTCGCGATGACGTTGCCGCCGTCCTTGGTGCAGTTGTTGCTGATCGACGGGTACATGAAGTCCTGCGTCGGCGGGCTGTTCGGGTCGAACGACCCAGCGGCGCCCGGCGCGGGGGCCGGGACCGCCGGGCCGGGAACCGGCAGGGCGGAAACGGGCTGGGCGGAAACGGGCTGGGCGGAAACGGGCTGGGCGGCGGCGACGGCCGCCGCGGCGGCTGCCTCCGGGGCCACCATGACGGGAACCTCCGGCATCGCGTCGGCAAGCGGGGCGGCGACCGGGCCGACCGCATGCGCCGGGTCGATGCCGGTGGGCAGGTGCGCCTCGGTGCCGGGCAGTGCGCCGGCGGCCGGGACATGCTGCTCGAGCGGAATGGGGCCGTTGCCGGGGCCCGGCGTCAGCAGCGGCGCGGTGCCGTGCGGCATCCCCACGACGGCCGCCTGGGGGGCAGCCGCCTGCTGCGACACCGCCCCCTGGGATACGGCCGCCGCGGGCGCTCCGCCGAGGCTGGCGGCGCCGCCGTTCTGGACGAACTTGGCCACCGCCTCGGCCAGTGACAGCGAACCCTGCGGGGTGGTGGCGTTGCCGGCCAGCTGCGAGGCCGCGGCGAGCAGCAGCTGCTGGGCTGAGGAGGGATTGGCCGCCGCCTGTTCGACAACCGGGCTGAGGCTCTGCACGGCCTCCAGTCCCGGCAGCTGACCCGGATCCAACGGGATGGTCGGGTCAGCAGCTGCCACCGAGCTCAGGCCCAGGGCCGCCGCCAGGCAGGCGGCGGTGGTCAGGCCGGTGGTCAGCTTGGCGATCTGCAACACGTGTTGCTCCCTCGTCAGTCGTCGGTCAGCGTCAGTGTCGGGTCAGCGTCAGGGCAGGGCGTTGAGCAGCGGCAGGGGATTGAGCGCCGTGCCGCCGACCGGGGGCGTCAGCGCCACCTGCGGGGCAGCGGCGGCGGGTGCCGTCAGCGGCGCGGTGAGCGGGGCCGCAGCAGCCGCCGGAGCCGCCGGGTCGGCGATCTGGATCGGGAACGGGACGTTCGACGGCGCCAGATTTGCCAGGTTGCCCGGAACGCCGAACTGGTTCAGCAGCGGGATGACGGTCTGACCCAGGGTCTGGGTCGGGATCATCGGGGCGGGGGCCGCGGCGGCCGGGACGGCCGGCAGGGCGCCGGGCAGCGCACCCGGCAGTGCGCCGGGCAGCGCACCGGGCAGGGTGCCCGTCACGTCGATCGGCGAGACCGGCAGGGTCGAGGCAGCCGGTCCGCCGATGATCGACGAGGCGCCACTGAGCGCGCTGGCGGCGGTCGACAGCACCGCGCCGACGCCGGCCGGGTTGGAGGCCAGCTGCTGGATCATGGCCAGGCCCGGCACGTTGGGCACCGGCGGGATGATCGGGTCCGCGGCGGCGGCCGGGCTCAGGGCGATGGCGGCGGCGCCGACTCCGGCGGCTGCAATCGCGTCGGCGGCGAACAGCTTTGTGAAACGTGACATGAGTTGCACTCCCTCGATTGCAGGTCCTTGACCCCGAAGGTAGCCAGTTACTGGAGTTGCTCAAGTGACACGTGTGGCGTTTATGCAACCGTTACTGGAGCGATGCGTTACCGACGTCGTCCTTTAGGCTCGCGGCATGTCCACAGCTGCCCAGCGCCTGGCGCCGGTGCTGCTGGTCTTGAGCGTGGCGGCCCGGCTGGCCTGGACCTATCTGGTGCCCAACGGGGCCAATTTCGTGGATCTGCACGTCTATCTCGGCGGTGCGGCGGCCCTCGACACCCCCGGCGCGCTGTATTCCTACGTCTACGCCGACCAGACTCCGGACTTCCCGCTGCCGTTCACCTACCCGCCGTTCGCTGCGCTGGTGTTCTATCCGCTGAGCAGACTGCCGTTCGCGGTGGTCGCACTCGGCTGGCAGTTGGGCATCATCGCCGCGTTGTACGGGGTGGTCCGGCTGAGCCAGCGGCTCATCGGCGCGGGCGGTCGACGTCAGGCGATGCTGTGGACGGCGCTGGGCATCTGGACTGAACCGTTGCGCAGCACGTTCGACTACGGACAGGTCAACGTCATCCTGGTGCTGGCCGTGCTGTGGGCGGTCTGCAGCACCCGGTGGTGGCTGTCCGGTCTCCTGGTCGGGCTGGCCGCCGGGATCAAGCTCACCCCGGCGATCAGCGGCCTGTACTTCGTCGGCGTGCGGCGCTGGGGCACAGCGGCTTTCGCGGCGGTGGTGTTCGCCGGCACGGTGGCACTGTCCATCGCGGTCATCGGTCAGCAGGCTCGGTACTACTTCACCGATCTGCTCGGCGACGCCGGCCGGGTCGGGCCGATCGGGACGTCGTTCAACCAGTCCTGGCGGGGCGGGGTGTCGCGCATCCTGGGTCACGATGCCGGCTACGGGCCGCTGGTGCTGGCCGGAATCGGCGTGACGGTGATCCTCGCGCTCTCCGCCTGGCGTGCGCTCACCACCGGCGACGAAGCTGAGCGCAGCGAAGAGGGGGAGCCGGTGCAATTCCCGCACGACCGGCTGGGCCCGCTGCTGGTGGTCGAACTCTTCGGCCTGCTGATCTCGCCCATCTCCTGGACCCATCACTGGATCTGGTTGCTGCCCTTGATGATCTGGCTGTTCGACGGGCCATGGCGGAGTCGCCCCGGCGCGCGGGCGCTGGGTTGGGTGTGGCTGGTGCTGACCACGGTCGGGGTGCCCTGGCTGCTCAGCTTCGCCCAGCCGACCATCTGGCAGATCGGCCGGCCGTGGTACCTGGCCTGGGCCGGACTGGTCTACATCGTCGCCACGCTGGCGACCCTGGGCTGGATTGCGATCAGCGGCCGGCGAGCACCCGGTCGATCTCCTGGTCCAATTCCCGGGCCAGCGCCACATCCTGCTCGGTGATACCGCCCTCGGAGTGGGTCACCAGAGCGAAAGTGACCGTCCGCCAACGGATGTCGATGTCCGGATGGTGATCGGCGCGCTCGGCCAGATCGGCTGCCCGCCGCACCGCCTCGACCCCGTCGAGGAAGGACGGGAAGGTCACCGAGCGGCGTAGGGCGCCGTCGAGGTGCTGCCAGCCGCCCAGGGTGGCGACGGCGGCGTCGATATCGGCATCACTGAGTACGGCCATATCCAACGGTATACCGTCACACGCCATGCAGGTCGTCGTCGCGGGAGCACTGGTCGCCGATGGGTCGCTGCTGGTGGCTCAACGGCAACGCCCGCCGGAACTGGCCGGGCTGTGGGAACTGCCGGGCGGCAAGGTGGCGCCGGGGGAGACCGAGGCCGACGCACTGACCCGCGAACTGGCCGAGGAACTGGGCATCGCCGTGGTGGTCGGGGACCGGGTCGGAGCGGACGTGATTCTGGGCCGGGGCCTGGTGCTGCGGGCCTTTTCGGTCACCCAGACCGGCGGAACCCTGCACCCGCACGACCACGGTGCACTGCGCTGGGTGGGGGCCGGCGACCTGGCTGACCTGCCGTGGGTGCCCGCGGACCGGGCGTGGCTGCCGGATCTTCGGGACCTGCTGGGATAGCCGCCGTTTTCGCGAACCGGTGCCTGCGCTGCGAGAATCACCGACGTGAACCAACCTGACTTCCGGAACGTCGCCATCGTGGCGCACGTCGACCATGGCAAGACCACCCTCGTCGATGCCATGTTGCGTCAGTCCGGCGCCCTGACCCACCGCGGCGACGACAGCGTCGAACGCCTGATGGACTCCGGTGACCTGGAGAAGGAAAAGGGCATCACCATTCTGGCCAAGAACACCGCGGTGCACCGGCATCACGCGGACGGCGGGATGACCGTGATCAACGTCATCGACACCCCCGGCCACGCCGACTTCGGCGGTGAAGTGGAGCGCGGGCTGTCCATGGTCGACGGGGTGCTGCTGCTGGTCGACGCCTCCGAGGGTCCGCTGCCGCAGACCCGTTTCGTGCTGCGCAAGGCGCTGTCCGCGCACCTGCCGGTGATCCTGGTGGTGAACAAGACCGACCGTCCGGACGCCCGCATCGAAGAGGTCGTCTCCGAGAGCCACGACCTGCTCCTCGACGTCGCCTCCGACCTCGACGCCGAAGCCCAGGAGGCCGCCGAGCGCGCGCTGGATCTGCCCACCCTGTTCGCCTCCGGGCGCGCCGGGGTGGCCAGCACGGTGCAGCCGGCCAACGGCGAGAACCCCGAGGGCGAGAACCTCGACCCGCTCTTCGACGTCCTCCTTGAGCACATCCCGCCGCCCAAGGGCGACCCGGAGGCGCCGTTGCAGGCGCTGGTGACCAACCTGGACGCCTCGGCGTTCCTGGGCCGTCTGGCCCTGATCCGGATCTACAACGGCAAGATCCGCAAGGGCCAGCAGGTGGCCTGGATGCGTGAGGTCGACGGACTTCCGGTGATCGCCAACGGCAAGATCACCGAACTGCTGACCACCGTCGGCGTCGAGCGCAACCCGACCGAGGAAGCCGTCGCCGGTGACATCGTCGCCGTCGCCGGTATGCCCGAGATCATGATCGGCGACACCCTGGCCCATCCCGACCACGCGCATGCGTTGCCGCGCATCACCGTCGACGAGCCGGCCATCTCGGTGACCATCGGCACCAACAGCTCACCGCTGGCCGGCAAGGTCTCCGGTCACAAGCTCACCGCACGAATGGTCAAGTCCCGCTTGGACTCCGAACTGGTCGGCAACGTCTCGATCAAGGTCGTCGACATCGGCCGTCCGGATGCCTGGGAGGTGCAGGGCCGCGGCGAGCTGGCGCTGGCCGTGCTCGTCGAGCAGATGCGCCGGGAGGGTTTCGAGCTCACCGTCGGCAAGCCGCAGGTGGTCACCCGCACCATCGACGGCAAGCGGCACGAGCCGTTCGAGGCGATGACCATCGATTGCCCGGAGGAGTTCGTCGGCGCCATCACCCAGCTGATGGCCGGCCGCAAGGGCCGGATGGAGGAGATGGCCAACCATGCCGCCGGGTGGGTGCGGATGGACTTCATCGTCCCCAGCCGCGGTCTGATCGGTTTCCGGACCGACTTCCTGACCCTGACCCGCGGCACCGGCATCGCCAACGCGGTGTTCGACGGCTACCGGCCGTGGGCCGGGGAGATCCGGGCCCGGCACACCGGCTCGCTGGTCAGTGACCGCACCGGCTCGGTGACGCCGTTCGCGATGATCCAGCTCGCCGACCGCGGCCAGTTCTTCGTCGAACCGGGCGACGACACCTACGAGGGTCAGGTCGTCGGAATCAACCCGCGGGCCGAGGACCTCGACGTCAACGTCACCCGGGAGAAGAAACTGACCAATATGCGGTCCTCGACCGCCGACGTGATGGAGACGCTGGCGCGTCCGCTGGAACTCGACCTGGAGCAGGCCATGGAGTTCTGCGCGGGCGACGAGTGTGTCGAGGTCACCCCGGAGATCGTCCGGGTCCGCAAGGTCGATCTCGACGCCACCACCCGCGCGCGGAACCGGTCGCGCGCCAAAGCCCAGAAGGTCTGACCTCGGTACGTACGCTAGGCACCGTGCCGACCCGAGCGCTGTGCCTGCGAACCGCCGGCGCGGTGCTGTCGGTCGTTCTGGTCGGCGCCTGCACCGTCGATCCGCCACCCGCGCCGCAGAGCACCGCGACCGCGCAACCGGCCGCGCCCGCTCCGAAGGCGGCGCAGATCATCGTGGCGATCGATTCGATCGGGGCGGGGTTCAACCCGCACCTGCTCTCCGATCAGTCGCCGGTGAATGCGGCGATCAGCGCGCTGGTGTTCCCGAGTTCCTTTCGGCCGGTGCCGGATCCGGCGTCGGCCACCGGATCGCGCTGGGAGATGGACCCCTCGCTGCTGGTGTCCGCCGACGTCTCCGGCATCAGTCCGTTCACGGTGACCTACAAGATCCGTCCGGAGGCGGCCTGGACCGACAACGCCCCGATCGCCGCCGACGACTTCTGGTATCTGTGGCGTCAGATGGTCAGCCAGCCCGGTGTCGTCGACCCGGCGGGCTATGACCTCATCACCGGAGTGCAGTCGGTCGACGGCGGCAAGACGGCGGTGGTGACCTTCTCCCAGCCGTATCCGGCCTGGCGGGAGTTGTTCAACGACCTGGTGCCCGCCCACATCGTCAAGGACGTCCCGGGCGGGTTCGCCGCGGGCCTGGCCCGGGCGCTGCCGGTGACCGGCGGTCAGTTCCGAGTGGACACCATCGACCCGCAGCGCGACGAGATCCTGCTGGCCCGCAACGACCGGTTCTGGGGGGCGCCCGCCAAACCGGACCAGGTGCTGTTCCGCCGGGCCGGTGCGCCGGCCGCGTTGGCCGACTCGATTCGCAACGGCGACACCCAGGTGGCTCAGGTGCACGGCGGTGCGGCCGCCTTCGCTCAACTCTCGGCCATTCCCGATGTGCGCACCGCCCGGCTCATCACTCCGCGGACCATGCAGCTGACCTTGCGGGCGCAGGAGGCCAAACTGGCGGATCCCGTTGTGCGCAAGGCGATTCTGGGCTTGCTCGACATCGACCTGCTGGCAGCGGTCGGGGCGGGCAGCGAGAACTCGGTGACCCTGGATCAGGCTCTCGTGTGGTCGCCCAGCGATCCGGGTTATGTCGCCACCGCGCCGCCGCCGATCGGTAAGAGTGGCGCCCTGTCGTTGTTCGCCGCGGCCGGTTTCCAGGTCGACACCGCCGGCGAGTCGACGGTCCCGCCGGTCAACGGAACGGCCGGTCAACAGTCACCGGCGACCGCGCACGGGCGCATCAGCAAGGACGGTCAGACGCTGTCGCTGGTGATCGGCGCCGCCGCCAACGACCCGACGTCGGTGGCGGTGGCCAACACCGCGGCCGATCAGTTGCGCAGTGTCGGGATCGCTGCGACGGTGCTGCCGTTGGACCCGCCGGTGCTCTACGGCGCGGCACTGCTGAACAACCGTGTCGATGCCATCGTCGGATGGCACTCCGCGGGAGGAGATCTCGCGACGGCACTGGCCTCGCGCTTCGGTTGCCCGGCCCTTGAGGCCACGCCGGTGCCGACCGTTCCGGCCGGGGCGCCGCGGCCTGTCTCCACGCCCCCGGCGCCGCCGTCGGGGACCGGCTCAGCCAAACCCGCGGCACCGGAGAACGCGCTACTGGTGCGCGCACCGTCGAACCTGACAGGGATCTGCGATCGCTCGCTTCAGCCGAGAATCGATGGGGCACTGGATGGTTCGCTGAACGTCAACGACGTCCTCGCCGGAGTCGAGTCACGGCTGTGGGCGATGGCGACGGTGCTGCCGATCATGCAGGACACCACCATCGTGGCGGCCGGACCGAGCGTCCGGAACGTCAGCCTGAGCGGGGCAGTACCGGTCGGCATCGTCGGCGACGCGGGCAGCTGGTTCAAGGTTCCGCAGTGACTCCGGTCAGCGGGCGGAGCGCGTAGCGGCTGCGGCCGCCTTGTGCTTGGCTGCTGTCGTTGTCGTCGCCGCGGGGTTGGGCACATTCGCGGTGAGATCGGTGTGGATCTGCGCCCGCCGGTCACGGTCACCGGTCCGGTCACCAGAGTCTGGGCGGTGATCGCCAGGATCTTTTGTCAGCGCGCTGCGATATTCCGCGGCGCGCAACGGCTGAAACGAACTACCGCGGCACTAGATTGGGACGATGCCGGCCGCCCCGCGGGTGCTGTTCGTACACGCCCATCCCGACGACGAGACCATCAACAACGGCGTGACCATCGCCCGGTGCGTCGCCGATGGTGCCGAAGTCACCGTGCTCACCTGCACCCTCGGTGAGGAGGGGGAGGTGATCGGCGACCGGTGGGCCGGACTCGCGGTCGATCAGGCCGACCAGCTCGGCGGTTACCGCATCGGGGAGTTGACCGCCGCACTGAACGCGCTCGGCGTGCGCAGTCCGCGGTTTCTCGGCGGCGCCGGTCGCTGGCGCGACTCCGGGATGCCGGGCACCGCATCGCGCGGACGGACGACGTTCACCGGCGCCGATTTCGACGTGCTGGTGGCCCAATTGGCCGATGAGATCGCCGACCTGCGTCCGCATGTGGTGGTGACCTACGACCCCAACGGCGGCTACGGGCACCCTGACCACATCCAGGCCCACCGTGTCACCACCGCGGCGGTGGTCGCGGCGGCCGGGCGCTGGGCGGTGCCCAAGTTCTACTGGACCGTCACCGCCGCCACCGTGTTCCGCGCTGGCCTGGACGCCCTCGAGGCCGCCGATGTCGCACCGGAGTGGATCGCGTGGCCGGCCGATGCCACATACGGGTACCCGGACGATCAGATCACCGCGGTCGTGGAGGCGCCCGAGCACCTGCCGGCGAAGATCTCGGCGATGTTGGCGCACGCCACCCAGATGACGGTCGGGCCGACCGGACGGGCCTTCACCCTGTCGAACAACGTGATCCTGCCGGTGGTGGCCGCCGAGCACTACGTGCTGGTGTCCGGCCTGCCGGGTGAGGTTGACGAAAAAGGTTGGGAGCAGGATCTTTTCGCCGGACTGGATCTGGAATGACGCCGGCTCCAACCGGCATGGAAAGCCGCGTCGTCCTCGGGTTGCTCGCCCTCGACGGCGTGCTCTCGGCCGTCGCCGGCGCGTTGCTGCTCCCGTTGTACCTGGGCCGCATCCCGCTTCCGGTCAGTGCGTTGATCTGCGGTCTGCTCAACGTCGCACTGGTGTGGGCGGCGGGACACTGGACGGCATCCAAGCGCCTGGCCGCACTGCCGCTGTGGACCTGGCTGGCGACCGTCGCGGTGTTCACCCTCGGTGGTCCGGGCGGTGACGTGGTGTTCGGCGGCAGCGGGGTGATGGCCTATTCCGCGATCATCTTCCTGCTGCTCGGAGCGCTCCCGACCGCCTATCTGCTGCGCCGGGACTTCTAGGGCCGTTACGCGCCGCGGCGGGGCGTGTGGCTCGCCTTAGCCGGCGCCGGTGACGCGTCGGCGGCCGCTGCGGCCGCGGGCGCCTTGCTGTCGGCTGCCGTGGCGTTGGTTGCGGCGACGCGCGGTGCGCGGCCGGCATCACGACGGGACCGGGGAGCGGCGACCGTCACCGGCGCCGTCGCGGTGACGGCCTCGGTCTCGGCAGCGACCGGGGCGGCAGCGACCGGGGCGGCAGCGGCAGCGACTGCGGCGGCGGCGGCCCGGGGACCCAGCGCCCGAGCGGCGGCCGGTGCCCGCATCGCAGCACCCGGGAACGGGGGCAGCGGCGGCAGCGGCGGCAGCGGAACCAGGCTGCCGATCCACGCGAGTCCGTAGTTCACGAAGTTCGTCGTCGCCTCTTGGATGCCGGCCTGGATGTCGATCGGGATCTGCGCGGCGTTGAGGTCGATGAGGTCGGCGAAGCTGTAGACCCCGGCCTGGACCAACGGCTCGATGGAGAAATAGGCCAGGTCGATGGCCGGGGCGATCCACCACAGGCCTGGTACGAAGCTCAGCGCGTAGTCGGCCAGGCTCGCGGCGTACGCGGCCCACGGTTCGGCGGCGTCGTAGATGGCTTTGATGTCGCTTCCGGCCGAGGCCAGCTGAATCTCCGGCGCGACCATGTGAATGGGCGGCAGAGCCACGTTGGCCGGCTCGGAGACGATCACCGGGGTCAGCGCGACGGCGCCGACCATGGCCGCGCTCACGCCGGCGGTCATCAACGAACGGGCGGAGAATCCGACGGACTGGCTCATCGCACACCTCGTAGTTTGCTGGGACAGTGCCGCGAGTGTACGTCGGAAACTGAGAAATACACAGCCTGGGGGTCTGGTGGCTTTCCGGCCGCTGGGCGTCCGGACCCGCGGGTCAGGCCGGACCGGATGGACACCGTCATCGTCGGCTCCCCAGTCATTTGCCGCGGATGTACCGCCCGGTTGTACGTATTCGGCGGTCCGGCGTTACACGCCGCCGGTACTACTGTGAGGGCCATGTCCTCTGCTGCGCTGCGCCGTGTGCTGCGGCGGGCTCGCGACGGGGTCGGGTTGAACGCCGACGAGGCGGCGATCGCGATGACCGCCCGCGGTGCAGACCTCGTTGAGCTGTGCGCCAGTGCCGCCCGGGTGCGTGACGCGGGTCTGCGGTCGGCCGGCCGGACCGGGCCCGGCGGCGGACTTCCGGTGTCGTACTCGCGCAAGGTCTTCATCCCGGTGACCAACCTGTGCCGCGACACCTGCCACTACTGCACGTTCGTCACGGTGCCGGGCAAGCTGAGGGCCGAGGGCCGAGGCATGTACCTCGAACCCGACGAGATCGTCGACATCGCCCGGCGCGGCGCCGGAATGGGCTGTAAGGAAGCGCTGTTCACCCTCGGTGACCGCCCGGAGGCGCGCTGGCCCGAGGCGGCTGAGTGGCTCGACGAGCGGGGCTACGACTCGACGCTGGACTACGTGCGGGCCATGGCGATCCGGGTGCTGGAGGAAACCGGCCTGCTGCCGCACCTCAATCCCGGGGTGATGAGCTGGACCGAACTCTCCCGGCTCAAGCCGGTCGCCCCCTCGATGGGCATGATGCTGGAGACCACCTCGCGCCGGCTGTTCGAGACGAAGGGCCTGGCCCACTTCGGAAGTCCGGACAAGGACCCCGACGTGCGCCTGCGCACCCTGACCGACGCCGGCCGGCTGTCCATCCCGTTCACCACCGGCCTGCTGGTCGGCATCGGTGAGACCCTCGACGAGCGCGCCGACACCATCCATGCGATCCGCCGGCTCCACAAGGAGTTCGGCCACATCCAGGAAGTCATCGTGCAGAATTTCCGGGCCAAGGACCGCACCGCGATGGCCGGGGTCCCGGATGCCGACTTCGACGACTTCGTCGCCTCCGTCGCGGTCACCCGCCTCGTGCTCGGCCCCGACATGCGAGTGCAGGCGCCGCCCAATCTCGTCTCGCGCGACGAGTGTCTGGCCCTCATCGGTGCCGGGGTCGACGACTGGGGCGGGGTCTCGCCGCTGACCCCGGACCACGTCAACCCCGAGCGGCCCTGGCCAGCCCTGGATGAGCTGGCCGGGGTCACAGCGGAGGCGGGTTACGAACTGGTGCAGCGGCTCACCGCGCAGCCGAAGTACGTCCAGGCCGCCGCCGGATGGATCGACCCCCGGGTGGCCGGCCACGTCGCGGCACTGGCGGATCCGGCCACCGGCTACGCGCTCGACGTCAACCCGAACGGGCGGCCCTGGCAGGAGCCCGACGAGGCGTCCGTGTCGCTGGGCCGGACCGACCTGCACACCGCCATCGACGGCGAGGGCCGGCGCTCGGCGGCGCGCAGCGACCTCGACAGCGCGTTCGGCGACTGGGAGTCCATCCGGGACCGGGTGGGCGAACTGGCGGCGCGGGCGCCGGAGCGCATCGACACCGATGTGGTGGCCGCGCTGCGCTCGGCCGAACGCGATCCGGCCGGCTGTAGCGACGCCGAGTACCTGGCGCTGGCCACCGCGGACGGCCCGGCTCTGGATGCCGTTGCCGCCCTTGCTGATTCGCTACGCAAGGAGGCTGTCGGCGACGACGTCACCTACGTGGTGAACCGCAACATCAACTTCACCAACATCTGCTACACCGGATGCCGGTTCTGCGCCTTCGCTCAGCGCAAGGGCGACGCCGACGCGTTCTCGCTGTCGGCGCAGGAGGTCGCCGACCGGGCCTGGGAGGCGCACGTCGCCGGCGCGACGGAGGTCTGCATGCAGGGTGGCATCGACCCCGATCTGCCGGTCACCGGTTACGCCGAACTGGTCCGCGCGGTGAAGGCCCGGGTGCCGTCGATGCACGTGCACGCGTTCTCGCCGATGGAGATCGCCAATGGGGTCACCAAGAGCGGCGTCGGAATTCGCGAGTGGCTGCTGGCGCTGCGGGAAGCCGGACTGGGCAGCATTCCGGGAACCGCCGCGGAGATCCTCGATGACGAGGTGCGCTGGGTGCTCACCAAGGGCAAGCTGCCCACCTCGCTGTGGGTCGAGATCGTCAGCACCGCCCACGAGGTGGGCCTGCCGTCGAGTTCGACGATGATGTACGGCCACGTCGACACCCCCGCGCACTGGGTGGGCCACCTCAACGTGCTGCGCGGGATCCAGGACCGCACCGGCGGGTTCACCGAGTTCGTGCCGTTGCCGTTCGTGCATCAGTCCTCGCCGCTGTATCTGGCCGGTGCGTCCCGGCCCGGGCCCACCCACCGCGACAACCGGGCCGTGCATGCGCTGGCCCGGATCATGCTGCACGGGCGGATCTCGAATATTCAGACCAGCTGGGTCAAGCTCGGCGCCGAGCGGACCCAGGTGATGCTCAACGGCGGCGCGAACGATCTGGGTGGAACCCTGATGGAGGAGACCATCTCGCGGATGGCCGGCTCTCAGTTCGGGTCGTCGAAGACCGTCGCGGAACTGGTCGCGATCGCCGAGGGCATCGGTCGTCCGGCCCGTCAGCGCACCACCACCTACGCCACCCGGGCAGCCTGACAACCGCCCGGTTCCACCTACCTTTAGGATCGTCAGCGTCAGTCAACCGACGAGGACATCGAGGAGAACCTCCGTGACGTACACGATCACCGAAGCCTGCGTCGACATCAAGGACAAGGCGTGCATCGAGGAATGCCCCGTCGACTGCATCTATGAGGGCGAGCGGATGCTCTACATCCACCCCGATGAGTGCGTGGACTGTGGCGCCTGCGAGCCGGTGTGCCCGGTGGAGGCGATCTACTACGAGGACGACGTCCCGGATCAGTCGTCGCAGTACACCGCGATCAACGCGGCTTTCTTCGAGGAGTTGGGCTCGCCGGGTGGGGCTTCCAAGGTCGGAATGACCGCCAATGATCCGCAGGTGGTCAAGGACCTCCCGCCCAAGGGTGAGGACGACTGACGGCTCACCCGCCGCGGCGCACAGTTTCGCGACACCTGGTCTCGCAGTCGCTGCCGGTGTTCCCCTGGGACACCCTGGCTGACGCTGCGGCGATCGCACGTGCCCATCCCGGCGGCATCGTCGATCTCTCGGTGGGAACCCCGGTCGATCCGGTGGCACCGGTCATCCGCGCGGCGCTCGCCGACGCGTCGGCCGTCCCCGGGTACCCGTGGACCGCGGGCACTCCGGAACTGCGGGCCTCGGCGGTGGCGGCACTGCAACGGCGCTACGGCATCACCGGACTGCCCGAGCACGCCGTGCTGCCGGTGATCGGGACCAAGGAACTCATCGCCTGGCTGCCCAGCCTGCTGGGGCTGGGCGCGCAGGATCTGGTGGTCATCCCCGAGTTGGCCTACCCGACCTACGAGGTGGGCGCCCGGCTGGCCGGGGCGCAGGTGATCGCGGCGGACTCGCTGACCCAACTCGGGCCGCAGTCACCGTCGCTGATCTTCCTCAACTCGCCGAGTAACCCGACCGGCCGGGTGCTCGGCGTGGACCATCTGCGCAAGGTCGTCGAATGGGCGCGCGAACGCGGTTCGCTGGTGGCCTCCGACGAGTGCTACCTGGGCCTGGGCTGGGACGAGCGGCCGGTGTCGGTGCTGCACCCCTCGGTGTGCGGAGGCGACCACACCGGGCTGCTGGCTGTGCACTCGCTGTCCAAGAGTTCGTCGCTGGCCGGCTACCGGGCTGGTTTCGTGGCCGGTGACGAGGCCGTGGTGGCCGAGTTGCTGGCGGTGCGCAAACACGCCGGGATGATGGTGCCCGGTCCGGTGCAGGCCGCGATGGTGGCCGCCCTCGACGACGACGAGCACGAGGCGGTCCAGCGGGAGCGCTACGCCCGGCGCCGGCAGGTGCTGCTGGACGCGTTCCGCGGCGCCGGTTTCACCGTCGAGCATTCCGAAGCCGGCCTGTATCTGTGGGCCACCCGCGGGGAGCCTGGCCGCGCCACGGTGGCCTGGCTGGCCGAGCGCGGAATCCTGGTGGCCCCCGGCGAGTTCTACGGCCCGGCCGGAGCCGACCACGTGCGGGTGGCGATGACCGCGACCGACGAGCGGGTCGGCCGGGTCGCCGATCGGTTGGCCACTTAGCGCGGTTGGCTTCTCAGCGCGAAAACGACATCAGGGCTGTCGATCGCGGTGCGATCGCAGCCCTGATGTCGACCTCGCTGAGAACTACTTCATGTCCCAGGGTTCGCCGTAGGTGGTGACGCTGTCACCGGTCTTGGAGATCAGCCGGGCGAACGGGCGCAGCAGCACACCGCCGGCCGCGCCGGTCACCGTGCCGTGGGCGTTGGAGACCGCCACCGAACCTTCGGGGCCCTCCACGTCCACCGAGAATGTCGCGACCTCCTGAATGCCCGGGCCGTTACCGAGATCCGAAGAGATCGACACACCCGGGAACAGGTTCGGGGTGATCACCGAACCCAGCGGATTGAAGCCCAGCGGGGAGATGCTCACGTCATCGAGCAGGATGTTCGGGGTGGTGTAGGAGAAGTTGATACCCACACCCAGCGACCAGGGGAAACCCACCTGGTAGCCCAACTCCAAAGTGCCGGCGAAGTCCGCCGCACCCGGGCCGGCCACGTTGTAGGTGGCCTTGCCGGAGTGGAACCACTCCCGGGTCAACCGGTTGCGGTCCAACGGGAACACCCCGTCGAGGTAGGTGTCCCACTGCTGGATCGTCATCGTGCGACCCTTGCCGTCCACCAGAGACATCTGATTGTCCAACGCCGCCTGCGAGGACCCCACGCCGACG
>Ga0116183_1000396_pt1 | contig 51743 bp, 46 predicted proteins | sample AD_UKC078_MetaG_FD_89753 | JGI IMG/M metagenome (GOLD analysis project Ga0116183, IMG submission 89753) | Active sludge microbial communities of municipal wastewater-treating anaerobic digesters from USA - AD_UKC078_MetaG | ecosystem: Engineered > Bioreactor > Anaerobic > Digestate | place: USA...
AACATGCCGGCAGAAGAAGAAGAACAGCCAAAATAGTCAATGATTTTGCTCTCATGGCGGCGCATACTAGGTAATGGGATTAAAAATCGCAAAGAAAAAATTTTTCTTTTAACCCCTTGTCGAAGATTTCTTAGGCTCCATATAAGTCCGTGATATCAAGGCGTTAATTTCGCCGTACGGGCTTGACATAGATTTTGGTGAAGGATAACACGGGCCTTCAATGTGGAGGAAAACGATGGCATCCGACAATCATGAAGATAGTTCAGGATTCAAGGTTTCCGACAAAAGGCGCTTTGATGAGGAGGGGCGGGAAAGGGAAGGGGCCGATCCCGCGCAGGACAAGGATGGGGGAAAAAATACCTCGAATGCCTTTCCACCCCATGAAATAGATTTTCCTACCTTCGTCCTTTCCCTTGCCACATCCGCACAGGTTCACCTGGGTGTGATACCGAACCCTGCGACGGGCAAACAGGATTCAGACCCGGTTCTTGCGAAACAGACTATAGACATCATCGGGATTCTCGAGGAGAAGACGCGAGGCAACCTGACCGAGGATGAAAAGAAACTTCTAGAGCATGTGCTTTACGATCTGAGAATTCAGTATCTTCAACATAAGAAGTGATACGAAAAAATTCACGGGGGAAAGATGAAAAAACGTTTTTCTATTTTGGCTTTGGTCTCCGTCTCCATCTTCACTGCGGCAATTGTCGCTGCGACTGTGGTTTGGACCGGTAGTATGAGGAACGCCTACAGCGTGGATATTACCTCCGCCGATCCTGTGCAGAACGCCATGAGGGCTTCATGGGCGAAGGTCGAACCCACTTCTTTTGCGGATCTCGCCGAACGGGTCGGCAAGGCGGTTGTGAATATCTCTACCAGCAAAAAGGCGGCGGGGCGCCGTGGAATCCAGAGTTCTCCATTTCCAAATTTTGGTCCCCAGGATCCGTTCGATGATTTTTTTGAAAAATTCTTCGATGGGATGCCGCAGGAACAGGTCACCAGGAGCCTGGGTTCCGGTTTCATCATCAACAAAGACGGGACGATACTCACCAATAATCATGTTGTGAGCAAGGCCGATGATATAGAGGTAGGTCTCTCCGATGGGCGAAAATTTAAGGCGAAGGTGTTGGGGGTCGATGAACGGACCGATATTGCTGTCATCAAGATCGATACCAAAGAGGATCTCCCGGCTGCGAAGCTCGGCAATTCAAGCGTTATGCGCCCTGGGGACTGGGTTATGGCCATAGGTAACCCCTTCGGACTGGATCATACGGTCACGGTCGGCGTCGTCAGCGCCATCGGCAGGCTGATAGGGGGCGGGGCGCCATATGCGAAATTCATCCAGACCGACGCCTCCATAAATCCCGGCAACAGCGGCGGTCCGCTGTTCAACCTCTCGGGAGAGGTAATAGGCTTAAACACCATGATTCATGCCGGTGGGCAGGGGATAGGATTTGCGATTCCGATAGACCTTGCAAAGCAGATGATTCCAGAGCTCGTCGAGAAGGGAAGCGTTTCGCGCGGTTGGCTGGGAGTTGCCATACAGGAGATCACGCCTGAACTGGCGAAGTCCTTCAATCTCGAGAAAAGCGAGGGGGCTTTGGTGTCCGAGGTCTACAGCGACTCTCCAGCTTCGAAGGCGGGGCTCATTCGGGGGGATATCATAATAGAGTTCAATGGGGAAAAGGTGGAAGAGCCGTACGACCTTTCGCTGCACGTCGGCAATTCAAAACCCGGCAGTAAGATAAATGTTGTAGTTCTCAGAAAGAATGAGAAAAAGAATATAACTATAGAAATTGGGAAATACAAAGAGGGGGAGGTCGCCTTTGCGGAAAAGGCGCTCGAGCCTGGCAAGGCCGACAAGCTGGGGCTCGTCGTGAAATCGGTTTCCGCGGAGGATGCCAGGAAACTTGGCGTTCCCGCAAATTTCAAAGGGGTCTATGTAGAGAGGGTCGATCCGGAGTCTTCCGCTGCCTACGCCAATATCGCGACCGGCGATATAATCCTTGAAATAAACGATTCCAAGATACAGAGCGTCGAGGATTACATGAAAACGGTCGAGAAGCTGAAAACCGGCGATCCGGTTCGCCTTTTCATCAAACGCGGAGTTGCGAGTATATACCTCGCCTTCAAGCTCTGAGGGTTTTATTGTTCATTCGTGTGAGAGAGGCCTCCGGAATTTCCGGGGGCCTTTGAATTTGTGTTCTTATCCGCTTTACCAGTCACGAGCCACGGTCGTTGCTGGATCCCCGCCGATAGAAGCACTCTGGGATGACGATCACAGCGTCATTCCCGCATGCTGTAAGCCGCCGCTACTGCGGGGCAGGCGGGAATCCTGTCCCTGCCGGTCAACTTAACCTTAACCTGTTTTTCCAGAAGTCATAACGTCCAGCGCATGATCGCAAAATAAAAACCGCCAAGCCCTGATGGGTTGGCGGTTTTCGATTCATAGAAATTAAGTTTACTTCGCTTTATTGACTGCCTTGGTCAGGCGGCTTTTCAGGCGTGCGGCCTTATTCTTATGGATGATACCTTTTTGCACGCACTTCGCGAGCAAGGGCAGGACCTCTTTGAGCGTTTCATCGCTCAGGTTGACTCTGACCTTTTTCACCGCTGTCCTCATAGTGGAGACGTTGTGGCGGTTGATCGCCCTGCGCTTTTTATTTTGACGCTCCCTTTTAATAGTTGAAGCGTGGCGACCCCTGCCAAGTTTCTTCTTTCCGCTCTTCGCGTTAGCCATGATCCTTCACTCCTTGATTGCAAATTGTAGCGGCGGCAAGTATCATCCGACTCCTCGATTGTCAAGTAATTACAGGGTTTTTTATGAGGGATGAGCACGCAAATATAAGCAGGCGAGTGGGGGTTGTTGGCTTTTTTACCTTTCTGTCGCGGATTGCCGGTCTGGCGCGGGATTCGGTGATGGCATGGGCCTTCGGTGCTACAAAGATCGCCGATGCTTTTTACGTCGCTTTCAGAATTCCCAATCTTTTGCGCAGGTTTGTTGCCGAAGGGGCGCTTACCGTCGCATTCGTGCCAGTCTATACAGCATATCTTAAAAAGACCAGGAGGGACGCACTGGAGGCAGCATCGGTAGTCTTTACCTACCTTTCGCTTTTTTTGACCCTTCTTGTCGCTGCGGGGATTATCTTTGCCCCACTCATCGTGAAGCTCATAGCCTATGGCTTCGCCAGCGACTCGCAAAAATTCGAAATGACCGTCTATCTTACTCGTCTGATGTTTCCTTATATAATGTTGATCAGCCTCGTCGCCCTGGCGATGGGGATTTTAAATTCCCTCAAGAAATTTGCGGCACCGGCAGCCTCGCCGATATTCCTGAACCTTGCGATCATATTCGGCGCAGTCATTTTATCAAAGCTGTTCGATTTTCCTGCGACCGGACTTGCGCTCGGAGTCCTCATAGGTGGAGTTTTACAGCTTTCGCTGCAGATTCCTTCGCTGGCAAAAGAGGGTATGATCCCGCGCATAAATTTCAACTGGCGTCACAAGGCGCTCAAGGATGTGCTCCTTCTCATGATACCCTCTGCCTTCGGGGCGGCGGTGTATCAGATAAACGTCCTAGTTGTTACGCTGCTGGCATCATTTCTGCCTGAGGGGAGCGTCTCCTATCTCTGGTACGCAGACAGGGTATCGGAATTTCCGCTGGGAATCTTCGCGATATCCGTGGCGACCGCCGCGCTTCCCACCCTCTCCGATAACGTCGCCGAGAAGGACACACAGTCCTTCAAGGAGACCTTGAACTTCAGCCTCAGGCTGGCCTTTCTGATCGCCATCCCGGCGATGGTCGGCCTTTTTCTTCTCTCCGGGATATCGATCAATGTCCTTTTTCAACGTGGAGAATTTACCGCTGCAACTTCCGCCGCGACGGCCTCAGCGCTTGCCATCTTTGCGTTGAAAATTCCCTTCGTTTCCGGGGTGAGAAATCTGGTCCCAGGCTTTTTCGCGCTTCGCGATGCCAAGACGCCTGTCTATGTTGCGGCTGTAACGGTGGTTATCAACGCCGTCTTTGCGCTGATGCTCATGGGCCGCTTCCTTCATTTGGGGCTTGCTGCCGCCCTTGTAATTTCTTCCTTTTTTAATTTTGTGATTCTCTTATATCTGATGAGACGAAAAATAGGACTGCTCGGTTATAAAAAACTCATCTTATCGATTTTAAAGACCTCCCTCGCCAGCGCCATGATGGGGGCCTCCATAGTTTTAGTCGAGCGCATATTAGGGGATTGGAATCTCACATCTCTTCTGATGAAGATCGTAAGGCTGCTTTTGATGATGCTGGCAGGAACTGCGGTCTTTATAGTCATCACGAGGATTATCAACCGAGATGACTATATGGCGCTGATACAGATGGTTAAAAGGCGCAGAAATTCCAAGCCTGTCAGTTCCTAAGTGAAACCGATCTGATGAAATTTTCAACTGACCTGTCGTAGCTTTTTTCAGCCTCCGGAGGGAAAAAACAACCCGGGATCTCGCCATTTTTTCTGTGGTACATCACGCACTCACAGCATTTGCCCCGCCTGGAACAGGATGTATATGTGCAGGTGCAATTTTTCAGTATATCCTTCTGTTTACACTCCATCGTTTATCCCCCGATTGTTATGCTGCGGAATTTTTTGCGCTTCATGATTACATCGACGAGGCAATAGAGCCAGAGAAGAAAGATCGCTGCTATGTAGAGGAAGATCGCGTTTTTGTTGATCTGCCACGCTTCATAGAGGGCTACGCTGGTGGCGTTGGCCCCCATGTCAACGGGGATCATCATGCTCAATCGTTTCACTACCGCCAGGCCATATTGGACTGATGCAGCGGTGAGAAAGAGGATCGAAAGTGCGCTGATGGCTATAGCGCGAATTCTTTCTCCGATCAAAAAATATCCCGCTCCGGGAAGGGCAAATGCATTTATCAGCATAGCGAGCACGTATCTTTTATCTTTGTCCATAACCTATCCTTTCTCGGCAGCGGATTTTGCATCCTTCCACAGGTCATCCCACTGCTGCGGGGTCAGGGATTTCATATCCATACTGCTTTGAGATATTTTTTCTTCCATGGAGTTAAACCTGGCTATGAAGCGGTCGGAGGCCCTTCTTAGGCTTCCTTCCGGATCAAGCCCCAGAAATCTTCCGAGATTGGCCAGGGTAAAAAGGAGGTCGCCGTATTCATGGTCGATGGCATCCGGATCGCCGGATTCCTTCGCCTCTCGAAGTTCGCGAGACTCCTCTTCTACCTTGCCAAGTATCCCTTCCGCATCGCTCCAGTCAAATCCTACACGCGAGCTCTTTTCGCCTAATCGGAAAGCCTTGAGAAGTGAGGGGAGGGCGCTTGGGACTCCCCCGAGAACGGTCTTTTTCCCTTCCTTCTTCTTTAAGAATTCCCAGTTTTTAAGGACCTCGTCCGAGTCAGAGACGCGTACATCCCCAAAGACGTGGGGATGGCGATGGATTAGCTTTGCGCTGATTCCCTCTATCACCTCGTCGATTCCGAAGCGGTTCTCTTCGGTAGCGATCTGGGCGTAGAATAAGATTTGAAGGAGCAAGTCGCCAAGCTCCTCCTTGAGGGCCTTGAAGTCCCCGCGGTCGATAGCTTCCAGAGTTTCGTAGGTCTCTTCCAGGGTGTGTGCGGCGATATCCCTGTACCCCTGTTCCCGATCCCACGGGCATCCGTCCGGAGCCCTTAGCTTGGCCATTATTTTAACCAGCTCCTCGAATTTTTTCCCGGTGTTTTCCATCAGGCATGAATAAACGAGCGAGCGAAGTATGTCAATTTGTAGGGTGTGTATCTATGAAAATATTTCAGCTGCGTCTCTGAAAAATTCCTTGAATGATTCTATAACGTCGCGCAGGCGCAGCTCTGGACGGATAGTGTAGAGGTACCATGGGATGTCCTTTTTTATTGTACCGTCCATTTCCTGAGTCCCTGAAAACTTGGATGTGTAACTCAGGGAATCATGAGTACTCTCTTGGCAGATGACTCCCGGAAAGCGCGGTTCTATATCGAGCATCTTGGAATACACGCATAGGTTGTTGAACATCTGCAGATTGGGTCCGCTGTAGATATGATCCTTAAGATTGTGATCTTCTTCAGGGTACATGGAGAGGATCTGAGCGCCGTTTATAAGTGCCATTTCGCGTGCGGTGGAATCTATCGAGAGGAAGGGGTATCTGTCGCTTGCAAATCTTACCTCTGTGGAGCGAAAGATGCTTTTTTTCATTTTCTTCAGCAGATAATCATAGGTCATCGCCTTGAGGTATATCGAATGGACCGGATGAAGGATCGCCCGGAGCATTTCTTTCTGATTGAGAAATGCCTGGTCAGGAATTATTCCGCGATATTTTCTTGCCACTTCTTCATCTTCGCCGGATTCGATTGCCAACTCCAGTATTATCTGACCAGGGCCGAACCCCTGTTTGGTTAAGTTTCCGCGCATGGAGGTCGCCATCTTCCAGGCTATGAAGAGCCTGTTGGAAGTATGAATTTCAGGAAATGCCTTCCCGATTTCATCTGAAAATTCGCAATCGATTTCGCGGCATGCGGCGGAATCCTGCCAGATGTCTATCGAATCGAGATTTCTCAGTTCATGTATGAAATGCTGCCTTATCCATATCCTCACGTTGTCGATGTGAAGATCTGGGTGTGAGCTATGGAGTAGTTTTGCCGCTTTTTCAAAATCGGCATCATATTTTTTTATATAGTTTAAACAGGGCCTGTAGAAGCCCAGGAAGTTGAATGGTGTAGGCCAGTCTGCGTAGTCGGTGAAAGTTTTTATCTCTCTTTTGCCGGAGTAGAAAATGAAGAGCCCTTCTCTATGGGATTTCGCACCCCCCTCTTCAATTTTGAATGTGGCTATTGGTTCGCTTTTTTCATTTCCCCATGGCGGGAGCCTCTGAGTTGTGACGATTGGCATCAAAAAGGGCTCTCTAAGATCCTGGGATACCTTGAGAGGGGAGAAAGCATCTACTCCGTGGATTTTGACGTATCTCTCGACAGTGCCGAATCTTTCTCCAATTCCGTTGCAAAGCGCCGCAACCCCTTTATCCAGTTTGGAGAGGGGGATGCTGCAGATGCGGCTTAAAAAATCTTCGGATTTTCCACCGTCATAGACCGATTGGGCGCGAATGTCGATTTGGGGCTGCTGGAGCAGTAGCGTTTTAAGTCTATCTGTCGTGATTTTGCCGAAATCCTCCGCAGGTATTACGGTGTCAGCGGAGAGCCCTTGCGGATCTCCCAAGATTTTTCCGAGAAGTTTTGCCATTCTAGAGGCTTTATCGGAGCGGCGCTGAAAATGTTGCTATGATTCGGCTCTCTGTTGGTTTGAAACAAAAAACCCGCCGAAGCGGGTTTTTATTTGGAGAAATGGCGGCAAAATCAGCTGACCTCTATTTCCACCTTCTTTGGCTTTGCCTCATCCTTCTTGGGGATGTAGATTTCGAGCACTCCATCTTTCATATTCGCTTTGATCTTTTCAGGATCGACAGTTGAGGGCAGCTCGAAGGATCTGGAGAATGAGCCATAGCTGCGCTCGATTCTGTAATAGTTTTCCTTTTTCTGTTCATCCTCGAATGAGCGTTCCCCCTTTACGGTCAGTACGCCGTTTTCAATCCCGAGTTTTATATCTTCCTTCTTTATCCCGGGTAATTCGGCGCTTAAGATAACTGCCTCCTTGTCCTCTCTGATGTCCACCGGAGGTATCCATGCAACCGAGGCGAGGTTTCCCTGTTTGCGTCCGCCTCTAAATCCGAAACCGTGAAATAGGCGGTCGACGTCATCGTGAAGATCCCAAAGATCCCTCATTGGAGACCAAGTCTGTAAGCTTTTCATAATTAACCCTCCCTTGAATTTAAGGTTTAAATTTCCATTCCCGCGGGGGATTTCTTCTACGCAGAATAGATGGGGACCGCTCTGGCTCTAGTCAAGGGGGGCTTATCATTTTTGCCGTTGCATTTCTGCCCCCATAGGGGCTAGATGTAGGCTTATGATTTTCCTTAGGAATTACTTCTTAAATACCACCCCAGAGGTGGACGTCTTAAGCGTCATCCACGAGGTGACAAGAACGATAAGGGAGTCCGCTGCGAGCGAGGGGCTAGTTACCATAAGCGTTCCTGCTCCAGGCGGTGCCTTGGCTATATTGGAGCCCCTCCCTGATATTATAGCGAAGTTCAAGGAGGCGATCCGCATTTTTCCTGGGGAAAATGAACAGACTAAAAACAGGCGCAAGGAAGAGGTGTTGGTTGGCCCCAGGGTTGTGGCGGCAATTCTCGGAAAATCGCTTTCAATCCCATTTAAGGATGGCAGGCTTCTGCTGGCTCCCCGTGAGGAGCCGGTCCTGGTGGACCTGGAACGCAAGGGACTTCGCAGGGAGTTTTACGTCCAGGTAGTCGGGGCAGATATGAGACAGCAGGGCCGAGTTCCGCAGCAGATGGCCAGGAGATGAAGATGTCCAAAAAAAAAGAGCGCGGGGCGAAGGTCATAAAGCTCCGCTTCGAGGACAACCGCTTGGCCCGCGACCTATTCGGATCGGAGGACAGGCACCTGAGGGATCTCGAGAAACATCTCGGGGTTGAGATAAGCGCGCGCGGGAGCGAAGTCAGCATAAAGGGGTCTGAATCCGAGATAGAGCTCGGCGAGAGAATTCTCAGTGAACTCTATTCACTGCTCAAGAAGGGGTATCCCATAATAGGCGCCGATGTGGAGAGGGTGCTGCGCCTCCTTTCCCGCGACAGGAATGCCGATCTGGATTCGCTTTTTTCGCAGTCTATATTCATTCCTTCGAAGAAGAAGGTGATCGTTCCGCGCACTCCTGCTCAGCGCGAGTATCTCGAAGCTATCAAGAATAACGACGTGGTCTTCGCCGTGGGGCCTGCCGGAACCGGTAAAAGCTATCTGGCGGTCGCCATGGCGATTGCCGAGCTCTTCAAGCGCGAGTTTTCCAAAATAGTCTTGGCGAGGCCTGCGGTTGAGGCCGGAGAAAAGCTCGGATACCTTCCCGGAGACATGCAGGAAAAGGTAAACCCCTATCTGAGGCCGCTGTACGACGCTCTCTACGATATGCTAGATCCTGACAAGGTCGCCGAGTTGATTGCCGAAGATATGATAGAGGTTGCCCCTCTCGCTTTCATGCGTGGGCGAACGCTTCACAACTGTTTCATAATTCTCGATGAGGCACAAAACTGCAGCTATCAGCAGATGAAGATGTGCCTGACGAGGCTTGGTGTGAATTCCAAAATGGTTATCAACGGAGATGTTACGCAGATAGATCTTCCGGAAAATCAGCGTTCCGGACTTTTAGAGGCCTTCAGAATTCTCAAGGGATGCAATGGAATAGCTTTTCATAGTTTTACCGACGTGGATATAGTCAGGCATCCATTGGTTGGCGAGATAGTGCGGGCTTATAGAGCCGACGAAGAAAAGAATTCCATTGCTGCCAGAGAGATCAGGGGGGGGCGATGAAAATAGAGGGCTACAACAACTTGAAAAATATAATTCTGAAATTGAAAAAGGGGGACCTTGAAGATGTCCCGCCTTTTTTTCGCTCCAAAGCCTTTTCCTGGCTTCTCATATTGATCTTCGCTTCGATAATTACGTTGCTCGCTACTGTCTCGCTGCAATACGTACCATCCGGAATAGTTGAAGGGATGATAGCTCCGAGAAATATCAAGGCCGATCGAAATTATGAAATTACAGATGAAGAGGCTACTGAAAAAATTCGCGGCGAAGCAATTGTGGGAATTTTGCCGGTATATGATCTTGAAGATGCCGTATCCGCATCTATTGCTGAACGGATAAAGCTGGCATTTGCCAATGCGAGAGTGAAGTATCAGTCGCAGATGGATCTTTTGAGGGCGCGCAAGCAGAAGAATGACCTTCTCTCCGAGGAAGAAAGCGAGGCGCTTCGCAACCTCTTTGCCGAAAACCTTGGAGTCCTTCCCTCGCAAGCTCAGTGGAAACTACTATTAGGTGAGAGGCTCGATGCAAGGTCTGAAAATTATCTCATAGACCTGATAATTAAGGCTCTGGAAAAACCGGTTATCGCTGAAAGGGTTGCGCTGGACGCGGAGGCCGCGAATGGAATCACGGTTCGTAGGAAAATTTCAGTAGATGGCGAGTCTTCTCCGGAGATCAAGGAGACGACGCTCAAGGATTTGTCGCATATCCTGACAACCGATGAGGCGAGAAAGGGCATAGCCAAGATAGAACTCCCAAATTATGAATTTAGAAATCCCGAGTTCGCTTCAAAGATCAAGGTGCTGGCTCAGGAACTGATCGAGCCGAACTTCGGGCTCAACCGTTTGGAAACTCAGAAGCGAAGGGACGATGCGGCGCTTAAAGTGAAGAGCGTCGTCCTCAAGGTAAAATCGGGAGAGATGATCATTCGCGAAGGGGCAAGATACGAGCCTTGGCATATAAAGGTCATAGATGGAATCCGCAACGAGAAGAGCCGCGGGATGTATCCTCTCGAATTCATCGGGACCTTCGTCTTAGTCATGCTTTTCATAGTTTTTCCGTTTTATCTCGCCGAGCGTTTTTTTAGAAGGATAAGACCCAGCAAGGCGGACCATATCCTGATGGCCTTCATCGCCATTTCAATTCTTCTCATAGAGAGATTTTACATACTGCTCGCCCCAGGTCTTCACGATGCTTTCTTTTTTAATGCACCAATCACGGCTCTGCACTATGCGATTCCTATCGCAGGCGGTGCCATGCTTCTGAGGATGTATCTTGCCCCGGAGATATCGATGGTCTTCGCTCTCTCGATGAGCGTGCTTTCAGGGCTACTGCTGGAAGCAGATATGAATTTCTACGTTTACATAATAATGACCAACTTGGGCGCGGTGATAGCGGTGGCGAGAGTTGACAAGAGGAGTTCCATCTTGAAGGCCGGGCTTCTCACTGGGGCCATAGGTGTCGCTGCAATAGTGGGCACCAGCATGATAGGGTTTGCCAGCGCATCCATGTCGGCCTCTTTCTCCGGAATGATGTGGGGGATTCTTCTGTCCATGATAGGCGGAATTGCCTGTTCGATATATACGATGCTCGCAGCCCCGATAGTCGAATCGCTTTCCGGATATACCTCCGACATCAAACTGCTCGAGCTGGCAAATCTCAATCATCCGCTCCTCAGGGAACTCATCGTAAGGGCTCCCGGGACCTATCATCATTCCCATCTGGTCGGAATTTTAGGAGAGGCGGCGGCCGAGTCGATCGGAGCCAATCCGCTTCTGGTGCGTGTCGGCGCCTACTATCATGACATAGGAAAGTTGAAAAAGCCCCAGTACTTCATCGAAAATTCAAAAAGCGGCGAGAATAAACACGAGAAGATAAGTCCCAACATGTCAGCTCTGGTGATCTCTGCGCATGTGAAGGACGGGATGGAATTGGCCCTTAGCTCCGGCATTCCGAAGCGCATAGCCGACATGATACCCCAGCATCACGGAACGCGCCTTATGAGCTATTTTTACGCCAAGGCCAAGGAGGGTGAAAATCCGGATGTCGAGAAGGTCGATGAAAAGGACTTCAGGTATCCCGGCCCTAAACCTCAAACCAGGGAGGCTGCTATACTCATGCTCGCTGACACGGTCGAGGCATCCGTCCGGGCTCTCAAAGAAAAGGGAAGCGCTAGAATACAGCAGACGGTGGAGCGCTCCATCAACGATATATTCGCAGAATCACAGCTCGATGACTGTGAGCTGACCTTGCAGGATCTTCACGATATAGCGAAAGCCTTCGTGAGAATACTTTTGGGTATCTATCACCAAAGAATAGAGTATCCTAAGAATGAAGAGGATAAGAATGAAATCAGCATCATCGATGAAAATTCCACACGTGAAACTGACTCTCTCGAATCGTCACCCGAAGAAGAGAGTCAATCTCAAGGATCTTGAGAGGCGGCTTTCCAGGCATTCCTCCGTTTCCAATGCTGCCCGCAGAAGAGTGGAGGTCGTCTTTACCGATGATCCTACGATAAGGAAGCTCAGCGGAAAGTATAGGGGCATTCGTCATGCGACTGATGTCCTTTCATTTTGCTACGGGGATGAAGGGATAAAACAGGGCTTCGCATTTGGTGAAATCATAATTTCTCTTGATACCGCTGCGAAACAGGCGGCGGAGAGAAAGGGGACTTTGCGCGACGAGTTGCTCCTGCTTATCATCCACGGTCTGCTTCACATGGCAGGCATGGATGATGAGGATCCCGATTCATGGATTGCGATGAGACATGCCGAGTTTGAAAATCTTATAAAGATTGTTTAGGTTGCGCAGCCACCTGTTTCTAGATAACTCAAGAGGGATTTTATGTATATGATCGAAATGAGCCGATGCAAAAGGGTGATTCTGGCACTTATTTCCGGTTTGCTTGTCAGCGCTTCTTTTCCATTCTATCTGGCAGGTTTTAGCGCCCCGGACATGGGATGGATTGCGTGGTTTGCCCTGGTCCCTCTGTTCGTGGCAATCAGGGGGCTCGCTCCCAGAAAAGTTTTTTTGCTCACCTTCGTGGCTGCCTTCGTCTGGTATGGCACTTCGGTTTTCTGGGTTGGAAATGCGATGTACGTATTCGGCGGGCTCTCCCTGTCCATCTCCTCCCTGATAACCCTTCTGCTGGTTCTCGTAGTGACCCTTCACATATCCCTGGCCCCTGCGATAGCAGCCTTTATTTCACAGAGGTGGCGCGGTGAACCGATACTTCTGCTGCCGCTGGTCTGGGTAGCGATGGAGCTTTTCAGAAATTATTTTCCGTGCGGAGGCTTCCCGTGGTCAACGATGGCGATGTCCCAGTGGAAATATCTTCCGCTCATTCAAATCGCGGATATCGTAGGAGCGTACGGAGTTATCTTCCTTGTAGTTTTTATCAATGCCTCCATCGCCGAAGCGATCTTTTTTCTCTGCAAAAAAAATGTTTCCCATCCGCTTTTCAAGCTGTCAATTTCAATTCTGATAATAGCCGGGGTCTTGTCGTACGGATATTTCAGAATGGGGCGGATAGATTCCATATCGGAAAGTTCGGAGATATATCCGATAGCTCTGATTCAGGGGAATATATCGCAGGATGAAAAGTGGGATTCCGGAAAGGCGCAAAAAAATCTTGATGCGTATCGCCAAGAGGCGGCGAAACTGCTGCATGGACAGGTTCAGCTGATAGTCTGGCCGGAGGCCTCCTTTCCATGGTATCTGAAGGGCGATTCCAAAGAGTTGCCTCCCTCTAACTTCGGCATACCGGAGGGTTTCATAGGAAAAGCTCCGTTCACGCTGTTTGGCGCCATCCTCTCGGAAGAAAACGATATCTATAGAAACAGCGCAGTTCTCGTGGATTCCGGGGGAAAGGTCGAATCCGTTTACCATAAGGTCCATATGGTTCCGTTTGGCGAGTATGTCCCGTATGAAAAACTATTTTTCTTTCTCAGAAGAATAGCCCTGCCGACGGGGAATTTTATTCCAGGCGAAGATATTCATCCAATGAGCGCAGGGGGAGTGCGTTTTACTCCGCTTATATGCTACGAAGATATATTTCCGGAGCTTGCCAGGTCATCGACCTTGCAGGGCGGTGAGTTCATAGCCAATATAACGAACAATGCCTGGTTTGGAAGAACGGCGGCTCCTTTTCAGCATCTGGCCCTTTCGATATTTCGTGCCGTCGAAAACAGAAGGTATATGCTGCGTTCCACGAACACGGGGGTCTCCGCGGTCGTCGATCCTGTTGGAAGGGTTTTAGTGAGATCGGAGCTTTTTGAGCCTGCGACCATAGTGTCGAGCCTGAAGAGGATGGATCTTATTTCAAGCTACACAAAAAACGGCGACTGGTTCGCGTTGGGGTGCGCGCTTTACACCCTCATAGGAATGTTTTTTGGGCTGGCTGCTAAGTACAGGCGCGGATAATCAGCCATGAATTGGGGGGAATGATGAACAGGGAACTTCGTGAGAAATACGACAACCTGAAGGATCGTCTGGTAGAGATTAGGGGGCATCTTTGACGTAGATGCTAAAAAGCAGCGAATATCCGAGATCGACAATATATCACATCAACCTGGCTTCTGGGACGATGCGCGAAATGCCGGCAAGCTGACCAAAGAGAGAGATTCCCTCGTGGCAGTGGCTGAGGAATACGATTCTCTCGTTGCGATAGCGGGGGATGTCGAGGCTATCATCGACTTGTTGGACTCAGACGATTCTCCTGAACTTGTAAAGGAGGCGGAGACGGAGCTCAGTAAAGCCGATGAGATCATAGCTAGGATCGAATTTCGACGCATGCTCTCCGGAGAGCATGACGGCAGCGATGCCATCCTCTTTATAAACGCCGGCGCAGGCGGGACCGAGGCATGCGATTGGGTGGAGATATTGCTGCGCATGTATAGGCGTTGGGCCGATGAAAAGGGGTATAAAACTGAGATAGTCGATTTCACGCTCGGCGATGGGGCGGGTTTTAGAAGCGTGACTATGACCGTCGCCGGAGAGTTCGCCTACGGATATTTGAAAGCGGAAAATGGTGTGCATAGGCTGGTGAGAATCTCCCCCTTCGACGCGAACAAGAGGCGGCACACCTCGTTCACCTCGGTCTTTGTACTTCCCGAGGTCGAGGATGATATCGAGATAGAGATCAGGTCCGAGGACCTTCGGGTCGATACCTACAGGGCTGGGGGGGCCGGAGGCCAGCACGTAAACAAGACCGACTCCGCCGTAAGGCTCACTCATATCCCGACCGGGATAGTGGTGGCATGTCAGAGCCAGAGAAGTCAGCACCAGAACAGGGATACTGCGATGAAACTGCTACGTTCGAAATTGTATGAACTCGAGATGCAGAAGAAGATGGATGCCCAGGCCGAACTGGAGAAGGATAAGAAAAGAATCGAGTGGGGTTCGCAGATCAGATCATACGTGCTTCAGCCGTACAGGCTCATAAAGGATCACAGGACCGGATATGAGAGCGGCAACGTCGATGCGGTTCTCGACGGCGATTTGGATGAATTCATCAGGGCCTATCTTTTGAGGGGGGATAGATAGCTCCTTGACTTCCTGTGCCTTGTAAATATAACTCGTTGAAATTTCAGTATTTGGCACCTTAGAGGGGAACGGTATTTCCGCTTGAGGCGTGCGTGGAATGAGATTCATGGCCGTCATACTCGAGTGACGAAAAGGTTGTCATCCCCGAGCGGTTTCGTCGGGGATCCGGCAAAAATCCTGACCGGGCTCCTCTTTGGATAGATCTTTAATTACCTATGTAAGCACTGCATATATAAGGGCCGCATATGTCTGAATCAGAAAATCAATATGTGAAGATAAGAAAGAAGAAGGGGGCCGACCTCAGAAGTGAAGGGATAAACCCCTTTAAAAACGGCATCTCTCCGACGCATAAGATAGGCGGTATCCTAGGAAAATATGGCTCAGTGGAGGGGGCTGCCCTGGAGGCCGACCAGTCTGAATTCGTCATAGCCGGAAGGATGATGGCCCTTCGTTCCTTCGGAAAGGCCGCATTCTTAAAGCTTCGCGACAACTCCGGAGACTTGCAGGTTTTTGTTGAAAAACAAACAGTTGGAGAGGAACAGTTCAAGCTTTTTAAGAAGCTCGATGTGGGTGATATCGTGCTTTTTAAAGGAAATCTTTTTAGGACCAAAACCGATGAGCTGACTCTTGCATCGAACTCCTTAACCCTACTGACTAAATCCTACAGGCCGCTTCCTGAAAAATGGCATGGCCTCACCGATGTCGAAACCAGATACAGGCAGCGCTATGTCGATCTCATAGTCAACGAAGGGGTCATGGAGACCTTCATCAAGCGTTCCCGGATAATTCAGGCGCTAAGGGATTTTATGACCGAACGCGATTTTTTGGAGGTCGAAACTCCCATGATGCATCCGATACCCGGGGGAGCCGCCGCAAAGCCCTTCGTTACGCATCACAACAAGCTCGATATGGATCTATATCTGAGGGTTGCCCCCGAGTTATATCTCAAGCGATTACTGGTGGGGGGGATGGAGAGGGTCTTCGAGATCAACAGGAATTTTAGAAATGAAGGGATCTCCATCAAGCATAATCCTGAGTTTACGATGCTCGAGTTCTATCAGAGCTATGCAACATATGAGGACCTTATAAAACTTACGGAGGAGATGCTTTCATCCATTTCGCAAAAAGTTCTTGGTAAAACCAAGATTTTGTATCAGGGGCAGGAAATAGATTTCACGCCTCCATACAAGCGCTATACCATCGAAGAGTCGTTGATAGAGGTAGGAAAGGTTCCGCCGGAGGTTTTGAAATCGCGTGAGAAAGCGCTCAACTTTGCCCAGGGACTCGGCGACAAACTCAAATCCAAGGATGAAGGGCTCGGCGCGATAACGACCGAAATCTTTGAACTCGTGGTTGAACAAAAGCTGATAAACCCGACGTTCATCACGCAGTATCCTATAGAGGTTTCTCCGCTTTCGAGAAGAAACGAGGCCAATCCCGAATATGCGGACCGCTTCGAACTCTTCATATATGGAAGGGAGATAGCAAATGGATTTTCTGAGTTGAATGATCCAGAGGATCAGGCCTCCCGTTTCAAATCGCAGGTCGATGCGCTCCATCGTGGTGACGAAGAGGCGATGCATTTCGACGAGGACTATATCCAGGCACTCGAGTACGGAATGCCGCCAGCTGCCGGAGAGGGGATAGGAATTGACAGGCTCGTGATGCTTCTTACCGATTCCCCCTCGATACGCGATGTCATTTTATTTCCGCAGCTCAAGAAGATAAACCAGTGATGCCCTCGAAGGGGTTCAGATGAAGTTTTCATCTTGGATAGCCTGGCGATATTTCTTTTCAGGCAATTCCTCCCAATTCGGACCGTTTCTTTCGGCCGTTTCCGTAACAGGAATCGCCATCGCGATCTTTTTTATGGTCGTGGTGATGTCGGTCATGACCGGTTTTCGCAGCGAGCTTACCGATCGCCTGATAGGGTTCAATGCGCACGTTGAAATTTCTGCCGACGCAGATTCCAGCTCCGGTCTTAGTGCGGAAAAAATTCTGCAGCTTGCGAACTGGAAGGGGCTTGGCTCGGTTCAGAGGTATGTCGAGGGCGAGGTCATAGCCCGTTCAGATGCCAGTGGGGAGATGCTCCTCCAAGGGGCAAGATTAAGGGGGATAGACCCTGACGATATCTCGGCTATCTCTCGTGCCGAATTTCATTTTCCGCAGGTTGACGGATCGGAGGAAAATGGATGGCACGGCGGCGCACTCATCGGGCGCGAAATAGTCGGACAGATATTAGTGCATCCCGATTTTGGCGATTCCATCGAGATAGTCGCCCCCCTTGCTGAAGTAGGGCCGAGCGGAGAACTTTCGCCCAATATGCGAAAGGTCAGGGTGGATGGAGTTTTTAAGACCGGAATATACGAGCACGATTCGAAGTTCATATTACTCCCATACGAACTGGCGGAGGCAACTCTCGGCCTTCAGGGAAGGCGCGGCTTTCGCCTCTTTCTTGCAGACCCGTTCGATGCGCAGGATCTCGTCGCAAAGTTAAACGCAACCCTTCCTGAGGGCTGGACTGCCATCGGATGGCAGGAAAAAAACAAGAGGCTTCTCTCCGCGCTTCGGTTGGAAAGAATCGGGATGGGGATCATACTCACGTTGGCTCTTGTCATTTCCTCACTTTCCATAGGCGGGGTTTTGCTTCTCCTCATAGCATCGAAGAGGAAAGATATGGCCGTTCTGCGATCTTTAGGCTTGCGCGAACGATCGATTGCAGCGATTTTTTCTCTAAACTCGTTTTACATAGGCATGGCCGGTACTTTGATCGGTATGATCTTAGGGGTCGCTGTTTGTCTCTTGCTGGAGGCTAAACCGCTCTCTTTGCCATCATCCTATTATCTCGAATATCTGCCGGTGGATCTGAGTGTTTATTCTGTTATGGCGCCTGCAGTTTTGGGTTCTCTTGTTTCAATAGCAGCGGGAATCAGGCCTGCATTCGGGGCATCCAAATTTTCGGTAGCCGATGCGTTGAGGTATGAATAGATGAAGATGTATGCACTCAGGCGTTTTTTAAAACACCGCTTTTATGCGGACCTCTGCATGCCGCGTTCGGTAAGGGTTATGAAAAGGATATCGACCGTGGCTGTGGCGTTGTCCGTGTGTGCGCTCGTCATTTCGCTTTCGGTGGGCACGGGTTTTGAACGGGCCTATAGAGAGGCGCTGATGGGCTTCAACTCTCATCTGGTTGTGATGAATACATCCGGCACCTTTCCCGTCGAAGAGATTGAAAAAATCAAATCGATAGTGGGCGACGATCTTTTGGGAGCGACACCGTTTCTTTATCGCGAGGCACTCGCTATAAGGCGGGGTGAGGTGCGGGGCGTGGTGTTAAAAGGAATCGATCCCGCTACGTACACGGATGTAAGCGACGTTAAGATTTCTAGCGAGGCGAACCTTTCCACTACAGAACTATTCAGGGGGAATTCTTCCTCCGGGCCTCATGGTGGAATCGTCGGGCTTTCTCTTGCCGAGGGATTGGAAGATGGGGAGATCATCCGCGTGATGATTCCCGATGACCATGGGGGAAAGTTTGTGGAGATGCCGGTTCTTGGCACCTTCGAGTCGGGAATCAACGACTACGATTCGCAGTTCATTTTGATGCGAATAGAAGAGCTGGAGAAAATGTTCGGTTTGAATTCCGGAGAGATAACAGGGGTTGAAATCAAGCTCCGGGATCCCGATTCCTCTGAAAAAATCGGCAGTACTATTACCGATGAGATGGGGCTTCTGTACGAGGTCACGACATGGCAGGAATTGAATTCCGATCTCTTTTCAGCGATCAAACTCGAGAAGGTCGTCTCATCTCTCATAATGGGGTCGATGGTCGTTGTTTCGATGCTGAATCTCATGGCGCTGATAGTCCTGATGATGATGAAACGGCTACCGCAGATATCCCTTTTAAAGGCCATAGGGCTTTGCGCTGCCGAGATCGAAAAGCTGCTCATTTCAGGAGGGCTTTTGGTCGCCAGGAAGGGCGTCATAGCTGGTCTTGCGGGTGGGCTAATCATTTCCTTGATCATTCAGAGGTTCCGAATTATAGAGCTCGACCCTGAAATTTATTTGATAAATTCGCTTCCTGTAGAAGTTTCCCCCGCAATCTGCGGAACGGTTCTGGCCTTTTGCATGGCGGCGGCTTACGCCGCTTCAAAGGTCGCTGCAAAGAGGGTGGCGAAGGGAATTTCAATGGAAGGTTTAAAGATTCGCTGATGGATAAGACGAGAATAGTAGAAGCCAAAGGAGTAAGCAAGATCTACACCGGGGCGGCCTCGCCGCTCAAGGTGCTGTCCGGGCTTTCCCTCTCAGTCGAGGCGGGAGAACGCGTCGGTATTTACGGTGCATCCGGCTCTGGAAAATCGACGCTTCTCCACATACTCGGCGGAATCGACCTCCCCACCTCCGGTGAAATTTATGTTGCAGGAAGGTCGATCAGCTCGATTTCACAGGACGAGCTGTCAGATTTCAGAAATAGGACCATAGGATTTGTGTTTCAATTCTATCACCTGCTTCCGGAGTTTACGGCGGTGGAAAACGTTATGCTTCCGGCCCTCATATCCGGCCTTCCATTTGAAGAGGCTAGAAATCGCTCGATTTCCTCCCTTTCGGCGGTGGGGCTGGCGGAAAGAGCGGATCACAGGCCCGGGATGCTTTCTGGCGGAGAGCAACAGAGGGTGGCGATAGCAAGAGCCTCAGTCATGCGACCTAAGGTCATATTTGCAGATGAACCGACGGGCAACCTGGACAGGGAAAGCGGCAGGGTGGTCTGGCACTATCTGATGGAGCTCAATCGCTCAGAGGGGATCTCTCTCATCCTGGTCACCCATAACAGGGAGCTTGTAAAATCACTTTCAAAAGCATATGAGCTGCGGGACGGCGCCCTTTGCGCGTACTCCGATGGAGACTTGAGATGAGCATTTGGGGGAGAATAAATAGAGGGAGGATATCCCTCGCCTGCATCGCTGTGTTGGCTGCGCTCTTGTTTTCGACGGCAGTTTTTGCGCTGGAGCCGGTGGTAAAAGAGGTCGATGTTATCGGGAACAGAAGAACTCCTGACGAGACCATCAAGGAGATGCTCATGATGAGGCGTGAAGGACGCCTCGACATGGACCTCGTCGATGCCGATATAAAACGCATCTACAAACTCGGCCAGTTCCAAGATGTCCATGCCGAGACCACCCCGGCCGAGGGTGGCGTCAAGCTCACCTACGTGGTTGTTGAAAAACCTCTCATCTCCAAGATTTCATTCGACGGGAACAAGAAGCTTAAAACCGACGATCTGCTAAACGAGGTCAGACAGCGCACCTATGCGGTTTTCGATGAGAAGAGCGTGGCGATCTCCATGGAGAACATAAGGGCCGCCTATGCCAAGAAGGGATATTATCTTGCCGATATCGATTATCATACAACCTCTGTCGGCGAGGACGAGGCTGAGCTCATATTCGACATAAAAGAAAATCAGGGTGTCGCCGTGCGCAGAATCATGTTTATCGGAAATAAGGTTTTTTCCGATGACGAACTTCGCGACGCCGTAAAGACGAGGCAGAAGGGGGCATTCTCCTTTCTTACCGGTTCAGGGAAATATAGCGAAGAGATGTTACGCAACGATCTTCTCTTCTTGACTTATTTTTATCTCAATCACGGATACCTCAAGGTGAAGGTCGAACCGCCGAGAACCACCATATCCAAGGACAAGCGCTACATATTTGTTACCTTTCAAGTTCATGAAGGGGAGCAGTACAGGATCGGCGATGTCAGCATAGAAGGAGATATACTGACGACCAAGGAAGAGCTCACCTCGATACTGAAGACGAAAAAGGGGAACATATATTCGCAGCAGACCCTCGACCAGGATATCATGAACCTCACCGACAGATACGGCGATGAGGGATATGCGTATGCAAATATAATTCCACAGACTGTTCCGAATGATGAGGACCTGACCGCCGACCTTTACGTCAGCATAAGCAAGGGGAACAGGATAAAGATCGAACAGATCAACATCTATGGAAATACCAACACCCGCGACAAGGTGATACGCCGTGAGATGATGATCAAGGAAAACGACAGGTATAGCGAGCGGCTCGTGAGACGAAGCAAAGAAAATCTCATGAGGCTGGGCTTTTTCGAAGAGGTCAACTTTGCAACCCCCAGGGGTAGCAAGGATGACACTATGATCCTCAATGTGACCGTTAAGGAAAGATCGACGAGGAGTTTCAACGTAGGGGCGGGGTTTTCATCGGTCGAGAAATTCATATTCAACGCCTCGGTGAGGCTGGACAACTTCAAGGGCTTTGGAATGTCCACCGCTGTTTCCGCGGAACTTTCGAAGATAAGACAGCTCTTCATGCTCTCAGTATCGGATCCTTATTTCCTCGATACCAACTGGCTCGCAGGTTTTTCCGTCTATAGAACGGCCTACTATTATACCGATTTCAAAAGAGAGGCGACCGGCGGCGACATCAATTTTGGCCACAGATTTTTCGATAATTTTTCTGCAAACCTTGGATATCAGATCGAGCATGTGAGCGTTGGATCCTTCAGCTACGCGGTGCCACAGAGGTTTCGCGAAGATTCCAGCGGGCTCACGTCGGGGCTCAACTTTACGATAAGCCGCGATACGACTAACAACCGCCTCGCTCCTACCAAGGGAATGTACAATGCGCTCATGCAGGAGGTCTCTGGTGCGAAGCTTGGCGGCAATAACGATTTTTATAGGGTCAACTTCAGGACGATGCTCTACGAGCCGGTCTGGAAGGGGATCATCTTCAGGCAGTTTTTCCGAATGGGCTATGTGAAGAGCCTGAACGACAATCCCGTTCCGCTGTATGAAAGATTTTTCACAGGCGGTCCCAACTCCCTCAGGGGATTTTATCCCAACTCAGTAGGCCCGTCGCTCAGGATACCTTCATCCGTTTCCGGCCCAGTTGAAAACTTCGTTTACGGAGGAGACAAGCTGATGCTCTTCGTGACGGAGTTGGAATTCCCTGTGGTCGACAAGGCTGGAATAAGGGCAGTCGCGTTTTTCGATGCAGGGAATGCCTACGCTGAGGAACAGAATTATTCCTTCCGCAATATCAGGATGGATTACGGATTTGGAATACGCTGGAACTCTCCTATGGGGCCGCTGCGCTTTGAATGGGGGATTCCGATACAGCGCCGTTCCGGGGAGGACAGCGTCGTTTTCAACTTCACCATCGGTAATTTCTTCTAACTTAACCCCCCGTTTTCACTTGTCTTATGGCGACCATTATAATATAAGCGCCGGAAACGTGTAACTATGTGTAAAAGGAGGAGTTTTTATGAAAAAGGGTTTGGCCGTGATGGTATTGGTGTTGTGCGCATCGATGGTTTTTGCCGGGTACGCTAGGGCGGCTGAGCAGAGCGCTCCTTCCATGAAGCTCGGTTATGTCGACCTCAACAGGGCGCTTAACGAGGTAAACGAGGGGAAGAAGGCGAAGTCCCAGCTCGAAGCGGATGGAAAGGCAAAGAAACAGAAACTCGAGATCATGCAGAACGAGCTCAAGAAGATGAAGGAAGACCTCGACAAGCAGAGGTTAGTTCTCTCCGCTGATGCCTACAGGCAGAAGGAAGGAGAGTTTCAGCAGAAGCTCATGGAGCTGCAGCGCATGACCATGGAGTTTGAGAGGGATTTCGCCGAAAAAGAGGCGAGCTTCATAAAGCCGATAAGCGACAAGATGCAGAAGATCATCCAGGAAATCGGCTCGAAGGAATCTTATTCGATGATCGTTCCGAGAGAGATGGCCCTCTACTCACAGCCCGGTACAGACATCACCGACAGGGTGATAGCTGCATACAATAAAGGCAAATGATGAAGCGGTTTTTTCTAGTTGCAGTATTGGTCGCATCGATAACCGCTTTGCAGATATCCCTTCCGCGGATCCTCTTCGCGGAAGGGGCTTTGCTGTCTGCCGTCAGGATCGGGTACGTCGATTTCAATAGAGCTCTCAATACTGTATCAGACGGAGTTGCTGCCAAGAAAAGGCTGAGAGAGGAGTTCAAGGAGAGACAGCAGCAGCTGGACAGTCTTCAGGAGGATCTGGGCCGTATTCGCTCAGAGCTCGACGGTAAGAAGAGCTCTTTTTCTCCTTCCGAGATGAAGAGCCGCGAGGATGATTATCGCAAGAAATTCTTCGAGCTTCAGCAGATGCTTGCGGCATTCAGGCGCGAGATGGAAATCCGTGAGGCGAATCTCACTAAAGATATTTTGAAAAAGCTGCGCGCGGTGGTCGAGGAGATAGGCAGTGTGGAGGGATATTCACTCATACTCGAAAAATCACAGGATGTAGTCTTGTTTGCCCCCCAGGGAAGCGATTTAACCGACAGGGTGATCGCTGGCTATGACAGGGGTAAGGGTAAAAGGAGGTAGCGCAATTTGGATAAGCAGCTCCTTGCCATATTGGCCTGTCCAAAATGCAAAGGCTCCATCAACGAAGCCGATGGCGGCAAGGTGCTTCTCTGTAGTAAATGTGAAATCCGATATCCAATAAGGAATGGTATTCCTGTGATGGCTCTCGATGAGGCGAGGGCTCTCAAGTCCACCGGAGAGAATTTTTCAGGTGAACTTCCTACCGTCACTTTTCGTGTCATAGATGGTCCGGACAGCAACATGATCTTTCAGATAGAAATGGGAACGTGCCGTGCTATCGGAAGGGCCAGCCTCGACGAGAACAAGACCTCCGTTTTCAACGTCGATCTGGCTTTGGAACTGGATGAATCCACAAGGCGTCTCGTCCTTCAGTATATCAACCAACAGTTCAAAAAATCCGAGCAAATTGGAGATGAGAAAGGGGGCGGCTTAGGATCATTTCGCAGATCGCCCGATGTCGTTTTCACCGACACTAGCCTTTCTCGAATACACGCGATGCTCTTCTACGATAAAGCGGGAGTGGGGATACTAGACCTCGTCAGTAAGAACGGAACCTACGTAAACGGCAAAGAAATCGAATCGAAGCTTCTGGCGCCTGGCGACGTCATAGAGCTCGGCGAAACGACGATATCCTACGATTCTTAAACAGGGGGCAAGATGCACTCGATGACGGGCTATGGCACGGCTGAGGGAAGGGCGGGGCAGGGCCGCCTTTTTGTGGAGATCAAGTCGGTAAATCACAGATACAACGAGCTGATCGTGAAGATTCCGGGCAGGATGACTTCAATCGAGCACCTGATCAGAAAACGCATTCAGGAAAAGTTTGGTCGTGGTAAATTCGATATATTCATAAAGGAAAAGGAACCTCTCTTTGGCGGAGTCGAAATCACTATAGATACGAAGCTTGCGAAGAGATATCAGCTAGCCATCAAGAACCTGAAAAAAGAGCTCGGTCTTTCAGGTGAGGTCGATTTTTTTCATGCTGTCGGGCTGGACAGGATAATCCAGATAGAGGAGTGCGGCGGCTCTTATGAAAAGCTCTGGCCACAGATATCCAAGGTGATAGATGTTGCCATCAAGCACGTATCCACGATGCGCCTTGCCGAGGGGAAATATATCGCAGCAGATCAAAAAAAGAGGCTTGCCTTGGTTGCAGGAATGGTCAGGTCGATGAAGAAGCATTCTCAGAGAGCCAAAAGTAACAATATAGCAAGAATAAAGAGCAGGATGAATGGAGTGCTTGGCGACACTCCCATGGAGGAACAGCGCCTGCAGCTCGAGGCGGCATATCTCGGCGGGCGGCAGGATATCTCCGAGGAACTGGTTCGCCTCGAGAGCCATCTGAAGCAGTACAGAGCGCTGTTATCTTCCAAGGATGCCATAGGAAGAAAACTCGATTTTCTTCTTCAGGAGATGAATCGTGAGATCAACACAATAGGTTCGAAGGCGTCCGATTCCGACATCTCCAAAACAGTCGTGGAGTGCAAGGCTGAGCTTGAAAGGCTGCGAGAACAGGTTCAAAACGTGGAATAACGCAATGATGAGGCTAAACGACATCCTGGACATGATCTCGGCCTACAATCCGGAGGCCGATCTCGATCTCATCAAGAAGGCCTACGTCTTTGCTGCAAAGGTTCATCAGGGTCAGACCAGGCGCTCCGGAGAGCCGTACCTCACCCACCCGATGGAGGTCGCAGGTATTCTCGCGGGCATGAAGCTGGATATACCTTCTATAGCCACCGCATTTCTTCATGACACTGTCGAAGATACGGTGGCAACTCTCGAGGAGATCGAACAGCTTTTTGGGGCCGAGGTGAAAGATCTGGTAGATGGTGTGACCAAGCTTTCCAAAGTCAAGTTTACAACTTCAGAGGAGCGCCAGGCCGAAAACTTCCGCAAGATGATCATGGCGATGGCCAAGGATATCCGAGTGATCATCATCAAGCTCGCCGACAGGCTCCACAACATGCGCACCCTCGAGCATATGGTTGAGATGAAGCAGATGGACATCGCTCAGGAGACGATAGACATCTATGCACCCATAGCCAATAGGCTCGGTATTCAAGGAATGAAAGTGGAGCTGGAAGATCTTTGCCTGAAATTTCTGAAGCCCGACATTTATCATCTGATAGACGAGCAGATCAAAAAGGGACAGGCGCGGCGCGATAAGTTCTCAAAGGAGGTCCGCGAAGTTATAGTTGATAAGATGAAAGAGCATAATATCCCCTGCGAAGTTCAGGGGAGAATAAAACATTATTACAGCATCTGGAAGAAGATGGAGCGCCAGCATATTCCCTTCGACCAGATCCATGATATTGCGGCGTTCAGGCTTATCGTCGACAGCGTTCAGCAGTGCTATGAAGTTCTGGGGGCGATACATGCCCTTTGGAAGCCGGTTCCCGGAAGGTTTAGGGATTTCATAGCGATGCCAAAGGCGAACAACTATCAGTCATTGCATACCACCGTGATAGGTCCTCAAGGCGAAAGGGTTGAATTTCAGATCAGAACCCACGACATGCACCTTGTCGCGGAACATGGCATCGCGGCACATTGGAAATACAAGGAAGGGCGGCTCATCGAGGACAAGGATGAGATGAAGTTCAAGTGGATCAGGAAACTCCTCGAATGGCAAAACGAGCTTTCTGATCCCGCAGAATTTTTGGATACGGTCAAACTTGATCTCTTTGCCGATGATGTCTATGTTTTTACCCCCAAAGGAAAACTTTTGGAGCTTCCCCGAGGTTCCACCCCGCTGGATTTTGCCTATGCTATACATACCGATGTCGGGCACTCCTGCGTTGGCGCCAAGATCAACGGCAAGATCGTTCCTCTGCGGTACAACCTCCGTAGCGGTGATACCGTAGAAATTATTACCAGCAAAAAAACTCAGCCCCACAAAGACTGGCTTTCATTTGTTGCCACCTCGAGGGCCAAGGCTAAAATCAGGCAACGCCTGCGCTTGGAGGAGCACGAGAAAGTTGTATTGATAGGGCGCGAGCTGCTTGAAAAGGCATGCAGAAAATACAAACTCAACGTCAATACAGTCGTCAAAAGCAAGGAACTCGAGGAGTTTGCAAAAAAATCATCATACGATGTCGAGATGATACTCGCTAATATAGGTTACGGCAAAATTTCTCCAAAGCAGATCATCTCGCTTTTCCTTCCCGAGGGCGGAGAAGAATCCGATTCCCGTGAGGCGCCGGGGCAGCGGGCACCGGAGTCGGTGATCAGTAAAATCGTAAGCAAGATCAAAAGCTCGAAGGGCCTGGTAAAAGTCGGCGGGATGGGAGATATGCTGGTTTCATTCGGCAAATGCTGTAACCCGATACCGGGAGATCCGATCATCGGTTTTGTCACCAGGGGAAGAGGTGTTTCGGTTCACGTAACTAACTGCGCAAAAGTTCTGGGCCAAAATCCGGAGAGATTAATAAGGGTGGAATGGGATATATCCAACGCAGCCTTACGAATAGCCAGGGTAAAGGTGGTTTGCGCCGATCTTCCGGGGGTTCTCGCCAAGATGACTGAGGCGATTACCTCTCAGGGGAGCAATATCGCAGGGGCTTCAATCACTGTAAATGAAGATAAAACGGCTACCAACAGTTTCGACGTGGAAATAAAAGACCTCGCCCAGCTGCGCAACGTCATGAAGGCGCTCGAGAGGGTGAAGGGAATCATTTCCGTGGAAAGGGTTAGGGGGTGAATCTAGGCCTTTTCAATCTTGCCGGAGCGAAGGCAGCGGGTACAAACCTGCATGCGTTTTACGGTTCCGGCGCTCTTCACGCGTACGCGTTGAAGGTTCGGAAGGGAGAGCTTCCTGGTCTTATTGTTCGCGTGAGAGATGTTACGGCCTACGAGAAGCCCTTTTTTACAAACGGCACAGATGCGCGGCATTGAAATCCTCCGTTATAGCTCTTGTCAGAGTCGGGGGCATATAGCGTGACATAGATGGATTTGCAAGGATTTTTAATATCTTATGGCCAAATCGAGGGTTAATAATCGGGTCTTTGGTAACTACGGTGAGGATCTGGCCGCGGAATTTCTTTCTTCCAGAGGATTTAAAATAATAGGGAGAAATTTATCCTATGGTCCAGGTGAACTCGATATAGTCGCTCAAAAAGGGGATGAGCTTCATTTTATAGAGGTTAAAACCCGTTTTTCGGATGACTTCGTATCCCCCCTTGACGCTATCACCGACAAAAAGCAGCGGAAGATGCTGCTCGCCTCCGAATGTTTCCTTATGGATTCCTCAAATACCTTCGATCCTGATGACCCGCCCCCCTGTTTTTTTGATGTGATTGCAATCGAGCAAAAAGAGGGGGGTGAAAATATAGAGCTTTTTGAAGATGTATTTCAATTCGAGCTTTAACTTAAAAATATAAAGCATCGATATTTATAACAATATGGCAGATAATATAGTTCAGGCCTTTGTTGATGTTTCGCACAGATATGAACAGCTTCCCTGCGCTCACTTCGAGAGGGATGGAAGCTGGGATTTTCTCACTTGGGGTGAGATGCGCCGCAAGGTGCTTGCCCTTTCCGCCGCCCTAAAAAGGATCGGTCTAAAAAAAGGAGATGCGGCGGTTATCTACAGCAAAACCAGATATGAATGGGCGATCGCCGATTTCGCGGTGATGGCCATTGGGGGGATCTCCGTTCCCGCTTATCATTCTTTTAAACTGAAAAAACTCAGTCATATAATACGCGATAGCGGTGCGAAGCTCATAATCGCTGAGGATTCCGAATTATTCGAGATAGCTGAATCTTCCGTCGAATTTCTGGGTAAAACCGATTCAACAAAGATCCTTTCAATAGATCCCTGCGGGGGCTGCCAAAACCTGGAAGACATAATGATGAGGCCATCTGATGAGGATTTGAATGAGATTGCTAAGGCTCTCGAATCCATCTCAGCCGATGATACAGCCACCTATGTCTATACCAGCGGGGCGACGGGGGAGATCAAGGGGGTAGTGCTTACCCATGGAAATCTTCTGGCCGAGATTCGTTCCATCGAGCAGATATTCGATTTCAAAAGCGACCAGATCGGGCTTCTCTGGTTGCCGCTGGCGCACGTTCTTGGGCGTATGATGGAGGTCTATCAGCTGGTCCACGGCTCCCAGACCGCTTTTGCAAACGACATAAACAGGCTACCCAAAGTCTATCAGGAGATCCAGCCGCATTTTGTCTGCGGAGTTCCGAGGATGCTAGAGAAGATACACGCCCGTGTCGATGAGTACGTATCAAAACGGTGGGTGCTTCTCAGGTGGATATTCGAATGGGCATTTGGCGTTGGAAGGGAGTTTAGCAAGCTCGATCGAAAACATCGCAGTATCCCTCTTCTGCTCAGGCTGAAATTTTTTATAGCCAGGATCCTTATCTTCAGCAGACTTCAGAAGCGGCTCGGAGGCCGGCTGGAATGTTTCATCTGCGGCGGGGCTAAGCTTAAAAAGGATGTAGCCAGTTTCTTTCACTCCGTAGGCATTTCTGTTTTGGAGGGGTATGGTCTTACGGAGACCTTTGCTGCGATAACGGTCAACAGGAAGGATGACTTCCGCTTCGGCACCGTGGGCAAACCGATCCCTGGAAGCGAGATCAGGATATCCGCAGATGGCGAGATCTTGGTGAGGGGACCGACGGTTTTTAAAGAATATCTAAACAGCCCCGATGAGACCCGTGAGTCCTTTACTCGGGATGGGTGGTTCAAGACCGGCGATTTGGGTGAATATTCCAGGGACGGATTCCTTCGTATAACCGGGCGAAGGAAGGAGGTTATCGTCACATCGGGCGGTAAGAAAATAGTTCCGACGATGATAGAGGAGGCGCTTTCGGCCTCTCCGTATATCGAGCATGTGATGGTATATGGGGATGAACGCCCCTATCTTACGGCACTTATCACGTTGAACCGTTCGAAGCTCTTGGCCTACCTGAGAAAACTCGGAGTCCACAGCGATTCGGAATCTGACCTTGCTTTGAGCGACGATGTTCGAAGGGTAATCTGGAAACATGTCGAGGAGGTGAATGCAAATCTAGCTTCCTTTGAGACTATAAAGAAGATGGAGATAATCGACTCCTCTTTTACGATAGATGGGGGCGAACTGACTCCCACCTTGAAATTCCGACGTAATTTTATAGCGCTGAAATATCGAAGGCTAATCGATTCGATGTATTGATTCTTGCAAGTTGGCGTAAAATTGTGCATAACAGCCAAAAAACAGGGGGGAATTATGATATCAGCGGGTCAGCAAAATCAGGGGATGCCTCAGAAGCCTTCTGGCGGTGGGACCGAAACCGGATTAACGCCTAATATCGCAGGGCTTTTGTGCTACATCTGCGCTCCGATCACCGGAATTATCTTCATGCTCATCGAAAAGAGCAATAAGGATGTCCGCTTTCATGCGTGGCAGTCGATGATCTTTGGGGTGGCTTACATAGTCGCCATGATCGCCCTCCAGATTGTTGCTGCAATACTGGGAATGATCGCCAGCGTGTTGGGGATAATCGTCGGGTTCTTCGTCCCCATCCTCATGCTTATCGCATTCATCCTCTGGATAGTCTGTATGGTTAAGGCCTATCAGGGAGAGCGCTGGAGGATACCGTTCCTTGGCGATATTGCTGCTAAAAAAGCAGGCCTGCTCTAGGGCTGTCGTGAATATTTCCTCAAGCCGGGTTTTGAATTCCATATGGAGCCGGGGTTTCCTGTTTGTGACCCCGGCTCTATTTTTATTTGCCTACATCCTCGGCGGTGCTTCCAATCTTGAGTCAATTCCTCTCTGCGGAATAAGATTTGCCACTGGCATCAGATGCCCCGGGTGCGGCCTTACGAGTTCCTTCGCAGCGCTTTCCCGAGGCAGGGTCAGGGAGAGTATCGATCTCCACCCTCTGGGGATATTGATAGCCCTCTTTTTCGTTTATATGTTCACCAGGGATCTCTTTGAGGTTTTTTCCGATAAATCAGTCCCTGATCTTCTCAGCGACAGAGGTCGACAGATCGTTTCACTCCTTTTCCTGATAGCGATCCTCTTTCAATGGATATTCCACCTCATCTTAGCAGCCTGTTGACTTTAACCGGCTGCGCACCTAAGGATCGGCACATATTATGAAGATAGCAGCAGCGCAGATAAATACGACGATAGGGGATTTTGATGGAAACGTCCGGAAGATCATCGAGAATATAAGGAGGGCGAAAAGGCTTTCCGCTGATCTGGTCCTTTTTCCGGAGCTTTCCGTATGCGGATATCCTCCCAAAGATCTTCTTGAGAAACCCGCCTTCGTGGAAGCGAATTTGAGGGCCGTTTCTGAAATCGCTTCGGCAACCCGCGGCATTTACGCAGTGATAGGTTTTGTAAGCATCAACGAGGGTTTAAACGGCAGGCCGCTTTTCAACAGCGCAGGGTTACTCGGTGATGGAGCTGTAAAATTCGTCCAGCACAAGACACTTCTCCCCGAGTATGACGTCTTTGACGAAGCGAGATATTTCGAACCGGCCTCAAAACAGGATATCTTCAAAGTCGCCGGAGTCGATGTAGGTCTGACCGCCTGCGATGATATGTGGAGTTTATATAGCTTTGGAGGGAGGACCCTTTATCGCAGCGATCCGGCGCGTGCGTTGGCAAACGCTGGGGTTCGCGTCATTCTAAATCTCTCGGCCTCTCCATTTACGATAGGCAAACAACTTATCAGAAGGGAGCTCATAACAAAATCCGCGCAGACTCATGGAGTTGACATAGTTTATTGCAACATGGTGGGCGGAAATGATGAGCTCGTATTCGACGGCAGGAGTTTTGCCTGTAATTCCAAGGGGAGAATTGTGCATGAATGCGCCGCATTTCGTGAGGATTTCTTCGTCTTGGACACATCTGCTGACAATCCTGCATTCGATTTAAAAGATATGTGCAGGGATGAGGAAGTCCTGCAGGTCCTCACTCTTGGGCTGGCTGACTATATGTCGAAATGCGGATTCAGGCGCGCCGTGATAGGGCTTTCCGGCGGAGTAGATTCAGCGGTTGTCGCTGCGGTCGCCTGTAGGGCGATAGGGAGTGAAAACGTCCTCGGGGTGATGATGCCCTCGATCTATTCCTCCCAGGAAAGCGTTACCGATTCCGAAAAATTGGCGAGAAATCTCGGCATGAAAACTTCTCTGCAACCCATAGGAAATATTTATCAGAGCTATCGCGAGGCGCTTGGCTACTCCTCCCATACCGATGTTTCACTGGTAGAAGAGAACATTCAGGCGCGCATACGCGGAAACATACTTATGGCGATATCCAACCGCGAAGGGGCACTGCTAATTTCTACCGGAAACAAATCGGAACTTTCCACAGGCTACTGCACTCTTTACGGTGATATGGCAGGGGGCTTTGCGCTGATATCGGATCTTCCCAAAACTTATGTTTATTCTCTGGCGAGGCATATCAACAAAGATTCGGAAGTGATTCCCAATGCGATAATAGAAAAGCCGCCGTCCGCCGAGTTGAAGCCCGGCCAGAGGGATCAGGATTCGCTTCCACCATACGATCAGCTGGATCCTATCATAACTGCCTACATAGAGGAGAGGCTTTCAGTCCGAGAGATGGTGGCAAAAGGGTTTGACAAGGATCTGGTTCACAGGATCGTGGATATGATTGATAGGAATGAATATAAAAGAAGACAGGCCGCTCCCGGGATCAAAATAACTTCAAAGGCATTTGGGAGCGGGCGTCGCCTTCCGATCGCAAAAAAATTGAACTGGGATCGATGATGGCTGGAAAATTATTCATAGTCGCAACTCCAATAGGCAACCTGGAAGATATGACCCTTCGCGCGATAAGAGTCCTCAAAGAGGCCGATCTGATCGCGGCTGAAGATACGAGGCTTACCAAGAAGCTTTTAGCTCATTTCGATATCCATACGGCGATGACGAGTTTTTTCAAGGCCAACGAAAATTACAAGGCCTCGTCTATCATATCCAGGATAGAGGAGGGGGCAAATGTCGCCTTGGTTTCAAGCGCTGGGACGCCGTGCATTTCCGATCCAGGCTATCCTCTTCTCGCTGAGGCGGTGAAGAGGGGGATAGAGATCGTTCCGGTGCCAGGGGCATGTGCTGCGATTGCGGCGCTTTCTTCCGGCGGGCTTCCTACAGACCGGTTCACTTTCATCGGATTCCTACCTGATAAATCAGGAAAGAGGAAAAAACATCTCGAGGAATTGAGCGCGGTTGAACATACCCTCGTTTTTTACGTTTCGAAGTGGAAGGCGGCAGCAACGCTCGCCGACTGCCTGGCGGTGTTGGGGGATCGCGATGCCTGCGCTGCAAGGGAGATGACAAAAGTTCACGAAGAGATTATTCGTGCGCCGCTATCTGAAATTTGCGATCGCTATGAAAAAAAATCTCCCAAAGGTGAGATAGTTTTGATCGTCGCCGGAAAGAAACGAAAGGTTAAGATCAAGGTTAACCTTTCAGCATGCCGTCATTCCCGCATGATTTAAGCCGCCGCTACCGCGGGGCAAACGGGAATCCCGTTCCGACCGCTCACCAGTCACGGCTGTTACGGGGATGACAAGCGCATAGCTTTTAGAGTGCCCTGAATTTGCTGATTTTTCGGAGGTTACTTAAGCAATGGTCTCCGAAATTGTTCGCTTCGTTACTTCGTTTCCTCGAACTCGGCATCGACCACGTCATCGTCTTTTTTCTTCTCTTCAGCACCTGATTGGGCCTGTCCCTGCTGAGGGCCTCCTTCCGGCTGTGACTTATCAGATGCCGCCTTGTACATGGCTTCAGCCATCTTGTGGGAAGCCTGAGTGAGCATTTCCATCGTGGCTTTGATCTTTGCGGAATCCTTTTCCTCCACGGCCTTCTTGCAAGCCTCGCATGCCTCTTCGATCTTCTTTGCATCGTCCGCGGGGATCTTTTCCTTGTTTTCCTTGAGCATCTTCTCAGTATTGTAGACCATCGCATCGGCCTGATTTCTGAGCTCGATTTCCTCGCGCCTCTTTTTGTCGTCGGCTTCATGCGACTTGGCGTCCTTTACGAGATTTTCTATATCCTCTTTGGAGAGTCCGGAGGATGCAGTTATCGTTATCTTCTGTTCCTTGTTAGTCGCCTTGTCCTTCGCAGAGACATGGACTATTCCGTTTGCGTCGATGTCGAATGCGACCTCGACCTGTGGAACCCCTCTTGGAGCTGCAGGTATCCCGTCGAGATGGAAGCGCCCGAGAGTTCGGTTTCCTTCCGCCATGTCGCGCTCCCCCTGAAGGACGTGTACTTCCACGGAGGTCTGATTGTCAGCGGCGGTCGAAAATATCTGGCTTTTGCGCGTCGGTATGGTCGTATTCCTTTCGATTAGCCTGGTCATCACGCCGCCGAGCGTCTCGATGCCAAGAGAGAGCGGGGTGACGTCGAGAAGGAGCATGTCCTTGACATCTCCTGCCAGGACGCCGGCTTGAACCGCTGCTCCCGCTGCGACGACCTCATCCGGGTTGACCCCTTTATGGGGCTCCCTGCCGAAGAACTCCTTAACGAGCTGCTGCACTTTGGGTATTCTTGTGGAGCCTCCGACGAGCACGACTTCGTTGATGTCGGAAGGCTTTTTCTTAGCGTCTGCCAGCGCCTTCTTACATGGTTCTATTGATCTCAAAAGCAGGTCTTCCACCAGCGCCTCGAATTTCGCACGAGTGATCTTTATGCTCATATGCTTCGGGCCGGAGGCGTCCGCGGTGAGGAATGGGAGATTTACCTCTGTCTCCATCGTCTGCGAGAGTTCGATCTTGGCTTTTTCAGCCGCCTCTTTAAGGCGCTGTAGGACCATCTTATCATGGGAGACGTCGATCCCCTGGTCTTTTTTGAACTCGGCTATGAGGTATTCCATCAGACGCTGGTCGATATTGTCGCCGCCTAAATGGGTGTCGCCGTTGGTGGAGGCCACCTCGACGACGTTCTCACCGACTTCAAGAATGGAAATGTCGAAGGTTCCGCCGCCGAAATCGAAGACCGCAATCGTCTCTTCTTTTTTCTTGTCCAGACCATAGGCGAGAGCGGCGGCCGTCGGCTCGTTGACTATTCTTTTCACCTCGAGTCCGGCGATCTTTCCGGCATCCTTAGTGGCTTGGCGCTGGCTGTCGTTGAAATAAGCCGGGACCGTTATAACAGCATCTGTAACCGTCTCACCGAGATAATCCTCAGCCGCCTTCTTGAGCTTTCTCAAGACATGGGCCGCTATGGTGGGAGGGGCCATTTTTTTATCGCCGATGCGGACGAGGACATCCCCGTTGTCCTCCTTATCAACCTTGTACGGGACTATGCGGATTTCCTCCGGGACCTCGTCGTATTTACGGCCCATGAAACGCTTTATCGAATATACTGTGTTTTCCGGATTCGTGATCGCCTGTCTCTTTGCGATCTGTCCGACCAGAATTTCACTATCCTTCGTAAAAGCGACTACCGAGGGGGTGGTCCTGCTTCCCTCTTCATTAGTTATAACTTTTGGCTCCCCGCCTTCCATGACGGCTACGCAAGAATTTGTGGTGCCGAGGTCTATTCCTATGATCTTAGCCATTTATCTCCTCCAATTGATTAAAGTAGTTTTGAAGGAGATATGGGACTAGTTATTTATTAAGTCAAGGGGGGGGGAAAATATCGCCTAAAATAGACAAAGGCGACCATCTGGCCGCCTTCGATAATGAATCAGAAGAACTTTTTCTTCAGTCAAGCGAATCGGAGGTCCAGATAACGGCGTCTCCGTTGATATCCTCGTGGAGCCTTTTATTGCTCTTGATGTAAGACTGGACCGTATGAACCTCGTTTTCACTCGTGATTTTGCCTTCCACGGTGAAGAATCTACTCCCGGTAGGCTGAATTCTATCTATATGGCAGCTTATCATAGTTCCGAGGTTTTTGCATTTTCCTATTCTGTTCGCGTCTATTCTGAGCCCTCCCGCGACGACGGCCATGAAAGTTCCATCGGTGTACCAGCTTTTCCCCGCATTCGTAATTTTAAAAGACACCTTGAAGTCTTTGTCAGTTTGCTGGGTTAGGTTGGGCTCTATCCTGAGATCGTGATCATTCACTATCTTTATCGTCCTGGTTTTGAGCTTATATTTTTTATCCCCACAGATGACCTCTGGAGTGATCGTCACCGAGCTGATTCCTAGGGGGGCTCCCTCATCCACTGCCACGTATATTTGCCTGACGGCTACACCCTTCGGCGATATGGAAGGGGCGGGCTGAGAGTTCTTCGCCTTGCTTTGAGTCGTTTCACCATTTATCGACTGGGCTTTGCCTTCGACATCTGCCGGTACGATGGCATAGGTCAGCCCTTCGGGAAGTTGCAGCGGCTGCAAAGTGCATAGCTGACCCAAAGATCCCTCCGGATAGGCGATTGGGATGACGCAGTACTCCTCGCCGGAATAACAGTTCACCGCCTGCGGCTGTGGAAGGTCGGCGATAGCAGGGGAGAAATCTACCTTGAGGCCTATCAAAACGTCCATATCAGGACGCTCCTTCTTGAATGTCCGGCAGTACCCTTTTTCGGATGAATATTCCAAAACCAGCTCCTCTTCCTCATCTGCCTCCTTTTCTTCGGAGTCGTCATCGCAGGCATCCCCTTTGCCATCCCCATCCGAATCCTTCTGGTCGGAGTTGGCAACGTCGATGCAGTTGTCTTCTTCATCCGGAATTCCGTCGCCATCCCTGTCCGGCTTGTCGGTTGATGTGTCGGTTGCGAGCGCTTTTGATATCAGCGCCTTCGATGGGAGTTCGATCTCCTCAGTGGGGATCGGTATCCCGTTCTTCTCGATCGAGGAGGTGTTGATGCGGACGCAATATTCACCTTTGCCCTGAGCCTTTTTTGCGAATGTTCCATCCTCTCTCGTGAGTCCCTTGGCCAGCTCTTTGCCATCGTGATAGATCGAGACCTCGACGAAGGATGCCGGAGGGTCGTCTAGATCCATCATTCCATTTCCGTTCACGTCATAGTAAACTTCGCCGCTGATTTTTCCGGAGCATGAGCTCAGAATCAGGGCGGCGAAGATCGTCATCGATGCGAGGAGGAGGGGGAGATTCATCTTGGATTTTAGAATGCTCATAAAAGGCTCCTTTCCAACTGAGCGGATTATAAGCAATAAATATGCCAGTGTAAATATATGAAATCTAAGTTTTTTCCATATACAAGCCCCGCTTCCCCGCGCCAATTTGAGATCTGACGTCATATAATTGACATTATTGGGTTTTTTCTGCATTTATCCCCCCCCACATATTGATTTCAGCACCATCGGTAACCATCTCTTGTGGGTGGAGAATTCTGCTATGATAAAGCGTGACTATTATGAAGTTCTTGGTCTTGATCGTGCCGCCAGTGAGGAGGAGATAAAGAGGGCCTACAGGAAGCTCGCCCTCCAGTTTCATCCGGATAGAAACAGCGATCCCGAGTCCGAGGAAAAATTCAAGGAGGCTTCGGAGGCCTATGAAGTTCTTTCCGATTCCCATAAGCGGAATCTGTATGACACATATGGGCATCAGGGTTTGGAGGGCTCCGGTTTTCGTGGCTTTACCAACCTCGACGACATATTCAGTTCGATGGGGGATATCTTCCAGGAATTTTTCGGCGGCATGGGAGGGTTTGGAAGGAGCCGTTCAAGCGGCAGGCACGGTCATGATCTGCGATACGACATCTCGATATCCTTCGGGGAGTCGGCAACCGGCGTCGAACGGGAAATTTCCGTCTCGAGGCATATCAGATGCAAACGTTGCGGTGGGTCGGGTGAGGAACCGGGAAGCATGCGTTCAACTTGTGTTCACTGCAGCGGGAGCGGAACGATGACGCAGAGGCAGGGCTTCTTCGTCATCCAGACCGGATGTCCGCACTGCAACGGCGCCGGTTCTAAGCTGGAGAAACCCTGCAACGAATGCCGCGGAGCCGGGATCTCGAAGGGTAGCAAAAAGCTCAAGGTGAAGATACCGGCCGGCATAGAAGATGGAATGCGTCTGATCCTTCGCGGGGAGGGGGATGCGGGCTTGGGCGGCGGAGCGGACGGCGATCTTCATGTTTTTGTGAGAGTAAAATCTCATGATTTTTTTGAACGCCATGGAGATGATCTCGTCTGCACGGTTCCGATCTCCTTTGTACAGTCGGCCTTGGGTGAGAAAATAGAAGTTCCAACGCTTGATTCCAAGATAGAGGTGACGATTCCTCACGGCATAGAAAGCGGCGAGACTCTTCACATCAAGGGAAAGGGGTTTCCGAACGTTCATCAGAAGGGGAAATACGGAGACCTTGTGATATATTTCAGAGTTACTATTCCGAAAAAGCTTTCCAAAAAACAAAAGGAGCTTCTCAAGGCGTTTTCAAAAAGTTAGCGCCGGGGATTTCGGTGGCTTTCTGACTCAAGATCGTTGCATTGGATCTTTCAATGGATTATCCGTATGGGGCGAATATGGAGATGAACGTTGAAATGAAGTTCGCGAAGTTGGGTGACGGCTTTGAGTGTTATTATCAGCGTTGGCTGCCGGATTCTCCGAAGGCCTTGCTCATAATGATCCACGGCCTTGGAGATCATATCGGAAGATATAACGAGCTGGTTTCCCACTTGGGGTGCCAGGGCTACGCATGTGCTCTTTACGACCGAAAAGGGGATGGGCAGAGTCCAGGAAAGCGAGGGCAGATCGGATCCTTCAGTTCGCTGCTTGAAAATCTTGGTCATTTCATTTCATTTGTGCGCGTCAGGATGGACCCGGTGCTTCCGACAATCCTGATAGGCGGGAGCCTCGGGGGTCTGATAGCGATAAACTACATCGTCGAAAAGAGAGGGCATGTCGACGGATTGATTCTCGCCTCGCCGGCTATCGAACCCATAATAAAAATTCCGGAGTGGAAAAAGAAAATCGTCCGCAGGCTTGCCAGGATATTGCCTTCTATTACCGTAGATAACGAATTCTCCTTTGACGACATGACTTCCGACGAGGATGAAAAAGAATATCTGATGAAGGACAGGTTCTTTCACAAAAGGCTCTCCCTTGGGGGGGCAGTGGAGATAGAGAGCCGACTCAAGTACGTCATGACCATGGCGCACAGGATTTACGTTCCAACTCTCATATTGACGGGTTCCGCGGACAGGATATGCGATCCTGAAGGGAGCAAGGCGTTTTACGAAAGGCTTGCTGCGGTCGACAAAACAATTATTTCTTACGAAGGAATGTTGCACGATATCCTGCACGACACAGGACGCAAAAGGGTGATGGATGACATGGCAAGCTGGCTCGCAGCCAGGGAGGGCTCTTGGAGGAAAAAATGAGATCGAAGATATTTTCTGTTATCGCGCTACTGATTGCCGCATCTGTTTTTTCAATCTCTGCCGAAGCCGGATACAATCGTAAACTCAGCAGAGCTACCAAATCCGACAGGATATACAGAATAGAGAACATGGACGCGACGCTAATCTGGAATGCCACCTTCTTCAGCGACGATTTCAGGAAGGCATTCGAGAGCAGGCATTTAAAACTTCATCGTGCACTGGATGATGTCCATAAAAACCTCTTTATATCCGAACAACAGGCCCGGCAGGATAAATACTGGGAATTTTTCGTCGGAATCTATACGAAAGATGATTATAAATATTTTTCCGATGAAAGCGGATCATTTTGGAAGGTATATTTGACCGCAGAAAATGGCGACAGGATCGACCCCGTGTCTATTTCCAAAGTCAACATAACTCCTTACGAAAGGCAGATGTTTCCATATCTGCATCGCTGGTCGCGCGCCTATAGAATTCTTTTTCCGAAAGTTCCGCTAGGGGATGAGTTCAACCTGACTGCCACCAGCGTGATAGGGACATCTGCTCTCAGTTGGAAAGTTAAAAAATAGATTTCAGCTCACCTGTTTGAGATCCTCAGAATGGTATTATATTTCATCGATTTATCCGTCGATGGGTGGTCTATGTTGAAATGGAGACCGCGGCTCTCCTTGCGCATCATCGCTGAGCGAACGACCAGTTCGGCTACGAGGGCGATATTTCGCAGCTCTATCAAGTTGTTGGTTACGGTAAAATTCCAATAATAATCCCTTATTTCTTCCTGAAGAAGCTCCAGCCTGTTGTGAGCTCTTTCGAGGCGTTTGTCCGATCTGACTATTCCGACATAATTCCACATGGTCCTTCTTATCTCATCCCAGTTTTGCGTGATTACAACCTCTTCGTCGGAGTCGGTCGCGTCACCTGAATCCCATTCCGGCACGCCGATATTCTTTTTTGGCATCCGCAGGAGTTCTTCCTTTGCGCTTTTTGCAGCCCGTGTTGCCATCACAACAGATTCGAGAAGGGAGTTGGAGGCGAGTCTGTTGGCCCCGTGAAGTCCGGTGCAGGTGACCTCTCCGCAGGCATAGAGGTTTTCTATGTCCGTCTTGCCGTCGAGGTCGGTTACGACTCCGCCGCAGAAATAGTGGGCGGCGGGTACGACCGGAATTGGAACCTTGCTGATGTCGAATCCGAATTGAAGACAGCGCCGGTATATGTTAGGGAACCGCGTTTTCACAAACCTCTCGCCAAGCGAGGTGGCATCGAGAAGGACGTATTCATCGCCGGTTCTTTTTAGCTCGGCGTCGATAGCTCTAGCCACAATGTCGCGCGTGGCGAGATCTCCTCTTGAGTCATATTTTTCCATGAACCTTTCGCCGTCGATTCTTCGTAAAACCGCACCTTCGCCACGAAGCGCTTCAGATATCAGAAAAGACTTCGCCTGCGGATGAAAAAGGCAAGTCGGATGAAATTGAACGAATTCCAGATTCGCTATGCTCGCTCCAGCACGATAAGCCATCGCGATTCCGTCCCCCGATGCGATGTCAGGATTTGAGGTGTACAGATAGACCTTGCCTGCGCCTCCCGAGGCGAGGCAGATTTTTCTGGCAGCAAAACTGAGCACTTTCTTTTTTTGAATATCCAGGACGTATGCGCCGAGGCATTTTGATTCTGCCGATCTTATCAGATCGATTGCGAGGTGGTTTTCATAGATCATTACATTCGGATGGGAAGAGAGGGCCTTCAACAGAGAGTCCTCTATCTCTTTTCCGGTGATGTCCCCTGCGTGAATAACCCTGCGGTGGCTGTGCCCTCCTTCTTTTGTAAGATCGAGAGAGAGTTTTTCGCCGCGCGTGAAACGCACCCCCCAATTTACGAGCCTCGCTATTTGTTCCGGCCCCTCTCCGATGATCGTTTTTACCACATTCTCGTCGCATAATCCCGCGCCGGAGCGAATTGTATCCTGGGCATGGCTTTCAAAGGAGTCGAATTCATCGATGACTGCGGCAATTCCGCCTTGAGCTACTGAAGTGGCGGATTCATCCTTCCTGCGCTTGGTGACTATCGCCACAGACCCTGAGTCTGCGACGGATAGGGCGAAGGTCAGACCTGCGATACCGCTGCCGATTATAAGATAATCGAATGTGTGGGACATGGAGGGGCGCTCTATCAGAGAACCCTTTTCGATACAATCCCTTTGACAAAGAGAGCTGCTGGAAATAGAGCTCCCGAAATGACAAATAGAATCCCGCTGAATGTGCCCAACATGATAACGCTAGGCAGGCTGGCTGCCGTTCCAGCGCTGATTTTCATAATGATATTCATGGATGACTCTTCTCCGAATATATCCTTAAATAAAACCCTCTCCTTCCTCTCGGCGTTTTTATTCGTTATAGCCATGAGCTCGGATATGATAGACGGATACCTGGCCAGGAAATATAACCTCATCACCATTTTTGGGAAGTTCATGGATCCCCTGGCGGACAAGATGCTTTTCATAGTTGCCATGATAATGATGATCGGGCTCGATCGTATTCCGGCGTGGATCGTCGCGCTCTTTTTTATGCGTGAGGTTGCGGTTACTTCACTTCGGGCTATTGCATCCAATGAGGGGGTGGTCATATCCGCCAGCCATTGGGGAAAATATAAATCTGCCTTTGTATCCTCTGCCACAGTCGGAATGCTTCTGCATTATCCCTTTTTTGGTGTGAACTGGAAATTGATAGGATGGGCTCTTTTAGTCCCTTCTTTCATATTTTCGATGGCCTCCGGGCTGCACTACGCGATCGGCTTCTTCAGATCTGTTCCTTCGGCTGGCGAAGTTCTTGACAAGGGTTCTCCATCTGTGTAGTTAGCGCGGCTCGGCCACCGGCGACGCAAGGTCGCCGCTGACGTAACGGAATCTACGCGGGAGTAGCTCAGTGGTAGAGCGTCACGTTGCCAACGTGAATGTCGCGAGTTCAACCCTCGTCTCCCGCTCCATTGAGAGGCCTCCAAAAATGGGGGCCTTTTGTTTTTCCTGGTTTTTCATGCCCTATCTCCTGAACTTTTTTCAGATGCCTCCCTTTTCCTTTTTCTGGTTTCAAGCTCGACTCTATGCTAAAAGACAAGGGTCCAAGACCTAGGGGGCAGGTTGGATAAAGTCGATTTTCTTTTTATCAATGTCAGCATTGGCACTTTGCCGCTAAAGGCGAGCAGCAAGATACCTCCGCTTGGAGTGCTTTCAATAGCGTCATTTTTAGAAGATAGCGGTTACCGTTCCAGGGTTGTTGACACAGCCCGTCCGTTTTTTAGCATCTCATGGCTTAAGGATTATCTCGCTTCAACGACCCCTCGATACATCGGATTTACCCTTTATACGGATTATCTGCACAGCATTAAGAGGCTCATCTCTATAATCAGAAACGTTTCGCCAGCATCGATTCTGGTTTGCGGAGGCCCCCATGCAAGTATCTGTGATAAATCGACCCTATCCGAGCTTGATGTGGAAATAGTGGTAAGGGGGAATGGGGAGGTTCCATCCCTTGAGCTCCTATCGGGAAAGCGACTTTCGGAAATAGCGGGGATCTCATACCTTATCAAAGGGTCGTATCAAAGAAATCCCGATTCGCCATCCCATTCACTGGATACATTTCCATCTCCGGATCTGTCCCTGATCGAACCGGATTCAGCATTTGAATATCTCCCTGCCATCGCACCTGAAAGGGGGTGCACTTTCAGGTGTTCATTTTGTGCAGCTGGAACGCTTTCTCCAAAGGTACTTTTCAGGTCGATGAATCTGCTCGAGAAAGATATCCTTAAATTGTTGCCCATGTGTGAAAGTAAAATTTTAGTCCTTGTCGGCGATACATTCACCGTCAATCCTTCGAGGGTTCTAGAATTCTGCAACATGATCAAAAAAATCGGCGGCGGCAAAAAGTTCATTTGGTATGCGGAAGGGAATGTCAATTCCATCAGGGAAAATCCGGAAATCCTCTCCGCGATGTACGACTCCGGACTGAGGTTTCTCCAATTTGCTCTCGAATCTGGAGTTCCATCAGTCTTGAAGGCCTACAACAAGGAGGTCGATCTGGATTATGCGATAGACCTCGTTCGTGAATGTGCTCGTCTGGGTATTTTTATACATATTAACTTCATCGTTGGTGGGCCTTTCGAGAGTGATGAGACTATTTCCAGGACAAAGGCCTACGCCAGAAAATTGATCGCTGCCGGCAATGGATATCTCAATATGCTTTTTCCATATCTCACGCCTTTGCCAGGGACTGATATTTTTGACAATCCAGAAAAATATGGTCTAAAGATTTTGGATAGAGATCTGCTTTCCTCATTCGCGTTCAACAATGCTGTCGTGGAAAGCGCTGCTTTGTCGCGCGCTGAAATCATATGGCATAGGTTTAATATAATGCTCGATCTGCTTGGAGAGACATTTGCCATGATGAAATTGCCAGATCCTCTTCGCAATGAGAGGTGTGTTCAGGCTTCATTGCTTGCTGGGAATTTCCATCCTGCTGTAGTTGCAGATAACTATATCGACTGGAATGACTACTTCGTTTCCGGATGGAAGGGGGTTTTTGCCAAACTGCCAGAGTATCATCAGTTTTTAGATTCAGCTAAGGAACCATTTGAGCAACTGATTCCAATAAGAACCAGTGCGGTGGTCGTGAACCTCGATGGCAATATCGACTTTCCCCATGTTGCCGATGATCTTTCCCCGATTCAGAGCAGAGTTTTGGACTTAAGCGCAGGAAAACTCACTGCCGAAGAGATTGCTTCCCGGCTCGGTGAGAGTTTTTCGGCCGTCAAGGATGCGCTAATAGCTCTGGAAAAGATCGGCGCAATTATCTACGGATCTTTTTGATGCAGAGGATTTAATATGAAAAATTACACTCCATTCAAGCCGTTCCTGAAAAGTCCCGAGGGGCTTTCTAAATTCATGATCAAGCAGCTTCTTTCGAGGTACGAGCGTGGAGTGGGTGGCGTTCCCTCCGAAATTGCATCCGTGCTCAAGCTTCTGTGCGATGATGCTTCTTTGCCCCACATCTCCTACATCCATACCGAAGGCGGTGCGGTAAAAAAACTCGCCGATATTTTTATCTCCTATCTTTCCGACTCCTCCTCCGAATCGGAGCTCTCAACCTCCTTCATGAAGATAAATGGCTGGGATGAGATCCCATTTTATGCCGCCGGACTCGCCTCTGCTACTTCCGCGCTCTATCTTGCTCTCCTCGAGGCCGGAGCTAAGGGAGGAGAGGTCATAACAACATCATTCAACTACGTAGGCGTAATCAACGCCATATACATGTCCGGAGCGACGCCGGTATTTATAGATGTGGATTCCGATCACTGGATGATGGACCCAAACCTTTTGGAATCGGCCATCAATAATAATACCAGGGCTATCGTTCTTACCCACTTGAATCAATTTGCCGATCTTTCTCCATATCTCGAACTGTATGAGCGCAAGGGCTTGGAAATTCCGTTTATACAGGATGCCTCCGTAGCGATGGGCTCTAAGAATGGAGGCCTTCATCCTGGAATCTTGAATCTGGGGGTAGGGGGGGCGACCATCTTTAGTCTGGCTACATCGAAAGTTCTCACCGGGCTTGGCGGCGCTCTCATGGTTTCCAATGATGAGAGCTTTTTGCACCGCATCCTTACGATGGCATATCAGGGAATAGACTTGACGGGCGGAGCTGGAATTCTCTTAGCGGGCGGCAATTTTAAAATGAACGATATCAACGCTGCTATAGCGATCGAGCAGTTAAGGCGCGCAAAGGAGATATTTGGCAGGAGGAGAAGGTTAAAGGAATTCTACGATCTGGAGCTCGCGGATTTGGAAGAGTCCGGAAAATTAAAGATGCAGAGCTGTTCCGGCGAACCAGTGGTTACACATTATCCCATCAAGGTTGCGAAACGCGACAGTCTCGCTGCCAAAATGGCTGCAGACGGCATCATCCTATCCCGTTGGCATGCATGTCATATGGAGGAATTTTGTCGGGTTAATTCCGCAAAGGCCGGATCAGGGTTGCCCGTGACTGAAGACCTCCAGGAGAGGCTGACCTTTCTTCCATTTTACGCTGATCTCACGGAATCCGACATTAAGTTCATAGCTGAAAATCTGAAGGGGAAGCTTTAATTCAGTATCCTTTTTTAAAATCCATTTCACCCAGAAGAGTTTCGCCCTTTTGGTAGAGGTCCAAGTTCAAGGCGAATCTCGCCATCGTCCGGGGCCAGTACATGTTGCTCCAAGCTGAGATGTGAGGCGTTATTATTATATTGGGGGCTTTGTAGAGTTTTGACCATCGAGAGAGAGGCTCCCTTTGAAAGACGTCGCAGGCGGCACCGCCTATCTTGCCTCTTTTCAGGGCATCATATAGCGCATCCTCGTCGACGAGCTCTCCGTGGGCAATATTGATAAGGCATGCGTGTTTTTGCATCATGTCGAATTCGGCAGCCCCCATCATTCCACGTGTGAGATCCGTCGAGGGGGTCGCGAGAACTACATAATCGGCTATCTTTATGGCTTCGTGGAATCTGTTGAATGGAACCTGCTCATCCACTGCATCGCTTTTTTCAGTTTCATCCCTCGTGATTCCAAGCACGGCCATTCCGAGCGCTCGGCAAAGTAGTGCCAGTGCGGTGCCGACTCCTCCCACGCCGACTATCGCTACGGTAGATTGCATCAGTTCCCGGGAAGGTGGAGAGGCGTGATAGATTTCGCGTGTGGCGAAGCGTTTTTTACCTTGGAGGAGTATTGAGTCGCGTATTTTTCTCGATAGGGAGAGCATCATCCCGAGAGCAGTTTCTGCAATTGGAACGGCGTGAAGTCCCTTTGGCATGCTGATTTTTATTCCACGTTCCACCGCTTTTTGAGGGACTTTCGAAATAGCTATGGTAGAAACCGAGTGGTACCACCTGAGATTTTTTGCCTTTTCAAGGATCTCGTCGGTCAGTTCATGTGAAAATAAAATCTCAGCCTCCTCAATCCTTGAAATATTCCTCTGCGCAAAATTGCCGAATGTGAACTCCATATTTTTATGCTCATCACGCACCCAGTCAAGGAGCTCTTGAGGGGGGTCGATTGAAGGGTTGTCATATTTTATTGGAGCCAGCACCAAGGGGCGCTTTTTCCCTCCGGGTCTCAGAAAACCCTTGAGTACGCCGGATGTTTTTACGCTCGCGAACTGTTGCTGGCGGAGTTCCCTTAGGCGCTCCTCACCGATTCCCAGCTCCGATAGCGCCTTGTATGTCGCATCGGCGCTGACTTCGGTTAGATCAGGGTTCTTTCCGAGCATCCGTATCAGATCTAAAAATTCCACGCCGCTTTTTTCTGCGATATCTTTATAGAAGTGGAGTGGATAGAGGTCTATGTTGGAATCCGCCGTCATCACGTCTATGGAATCGATGCCTTGATGGCGAGGCAGGATAGGGGCTATTATCGCATCGGCTGCAGCGACTAGGTTCTCAAGTTTTATTCCATCAGCGAATCCTTTGCGTTTCAGGAGAGAGACGAGGATCTCCATCTGGGCATTTCCTCCCGCGCGACCTATTCCTTTCAGACTGGCATCCAACATGGATGCGCCGGCATCGACCGCCGCCAGGGAGTTCGCTACGGCCATCGCGAGGTTGTTGTGTCCGTGGAAACCGATTCTTATACGAATGGAATTCCTCAGACGGGATATTATCTCCGATATCTGATCGGGAAGAAAATGCCCGGTCGTATCGACTAGATAGAGGGCATCGATTCCCATTTGCTCCACCTTTTTGGCCGCCTCGATGATTTTTTCGATCGGGCGCCTGGATGAGCGCATGAGCTGAAAAAACATCTCGATGTCGGAGCGAGCCCCCCTTATGTATTTCACCTGCTCTTCAACCGACTCAGGGCTGTCCACGTTGGCAGCGACTCTTATGAAGTCGACCTTTTCTATTACTGCGTCAATATCCGAGAAGGAGGTGATAGCCGCCCCCCCTCCTATGACTCCAATTTTGATATTTTGAGCAGCCGATTTTGCTGCACTTACGTACTCCTCATCGCTTGCGGCTGCCTCTAGCCCTGGGATTCTGCCCGCCCCCAAGCCACAACCATGGCTGACCTCCATGTATTGGATCCCTGCCTCTTCGAGTTCTTGCGCGAGTGCAGCAACCTGATCCGGGGTGTACTTGTAATGAAGCAGGTAACTTCCATCCCGAACGGTCACATCCATAAGGGAAATATCTTTATTATTCATATAGTTATATCCTTGTTTTAAAATTTTCTCGAGCGGTTGTTTCAGGCCGCCTGATCCTATAACTATATGATTTTTAACCATATGGCGAGCATTTTTAGATTCGATAAATTCTTTGATGATCGCTATCTGATTCATTCGCCGTGAAGGTACTGAGAAATAACATAAATCCTTTGACAAAAGATTTTGTGGCATCTATGGTCCCGACCCAATTGAGGTGGACCAAAACACCTTAAAATTCAAAGGGAAAAGGGAGGTTTTACAAGATGAGTGCTGTAAGAATAGAGCCGACGGAGAAGCAGAGAAATACGGAGTTTGCAAGGTTGTTCGAGGAGCGTGCCAAGACGTTAAATTTGAAAGAGGGGGAGATCGTCAAAGGGAAGGTCGTGCGCATCACGCGCGACAACGTGATCGTCGATATCGGTTTTAAGTCCGAGGGCAGAATTCCAATTGAGGAGTTCAAGAACATTCACGGTGAAGTGACGGCGAGCCCGGGGGACGAGGTCTCCGTACTCCTTGAATCCGTTGAAAGCGACAATGGGATGATGGTCCTTTCCAAGGAGAGGGCGGATGCCATGCGCACATGGGACCGCCTGGTCGAGATATGCGATCAGAACGGCGACATAGAGGGGGTTGTCGTCGCCAAGGTGAAAGGCGGTCTTTCGGTCGATATCGGTGTGAAGGCCTTCCTCCCCGGTTCGCAGATAGACCTGAGGCCTGCACGCAACCTCGATAAGTACGTCGGCAACAGCTACAAGTTCAAAATAATCAAACTCAATAAGAGGCGCGGAAACGTCGTCCTCTCAAGAAAAATCATTCTTGAAAAGGAACGTGAATCTATGCGCGAAGCGACCTTAGCCAACTTGGCTGAAGGTCAGGTTTTCGATGGAATCGTGAAAAATGTCACCGAGTATGGCGTGTTCGTCGATCTCGGAGGTATCGACGGACTTCTTCATGTCACCGACATGACTTGGGGGCGCATCAATCACCCTTCCGAGATGTTCTCAGTCGGTGATGACATAAGAGTTGTCGTGTTGAAGTTCGATGCGGAATCCGGAAAGGTCAGCCTTGGTCTGAAACAGCTTCAGCCCGATCCGTGGCAAAATGTTGAAGAGAGATATCCGGTTGGTTCCAGAGTTTCCGGCAAGGTCGTGAGCCTTACCGATTATGGCGCCTTCGTTCAACTTCAGGACGGTGTAGAGGGGCTCATTCACGTTTCCGAGATGAGCTGGACGAAGAAGGTGAAGCACCCCTCCAAGGTTCTCTCCGTAGGCGATGCGGTTGATGCGATAGTCCTAGATGTTGACTTGGAAAATAAGAGGATCTCCCTCGGCCTCAAGCAGATAGAGGCGAATCCTTGGGAAAATCTCGAGGAGAGGTACCCCCTCGGCACAAAGCTGAAGGGGACAGTGAGGAATATCGCCGATTTTGGACTTTTTGTGGATGTCGGCGGGGATATCGATGGGCTGGTTCATATTTCCGACCTTGCATGGGTTCAGAACTTCGCCCATCCCTCTGAAATTTTTAAGAAGGGGGATGAGGTGGAGGTTATCGTTCTCCATATAGATCCAGAGAACGAACGCTTCTCGCTCGGCATGAAACAACTCATGGACGATCCATGGGATACCATCAACAAGACCTACCGTGAGGGCGACACGGTCAAAGGTACCGTCTCCGGTTTTTCGGGCGCGGGGCTCATAGTCGATCTTGGCGATGAGGTTGAAGGCCTCGTTCCTGAGAAACAGTACTCTGCCGATCTGAAGGAGGGGGACGAAGTCAGCGTAACGGTTAGAACGGCTGATCCCCGTGAAAGGCGTTTTGTCCTTTCGATCGATTCCGGCAATTGAATAGACTAGTCTCCTTTGGGAGGGATGATGCGCAGGACTTGGATTATTGCGGCCTTGCTTGGCAGTTCGATCCTTGCAATCGCCTTTCTCGCCGGGGTGTTTATGTATCTCGTCACGGCCGAAGGGGGAGGGAAATCCCTCTTTTCGTCGGATCGTGGAATTGGAATTCTGAAGATAGAAGGCCCGATCCTCTCTTCCGACAGGGCGATAGAGGATATAAAGGAGTTCGGGGAGAATAAGTCGGTTAAGGGAATTCTTCTCAGAGTTGATTCGCCTGGCGGAGCGGTTGCTGCATCGCAGGAGATTTACGAGGCGCTTCTTGATCTTTCACAGAAAAAGCCGGTGGTGGCATCGATGGGAAGCGTTGCGGCGAGCGGGGGGTATTACGTATCTCTTGCGGCTGATGAAATATGGGCTAACCCCGGAACTACCACCGGGTCGATAGGGGTCAGGCTCGAGCACGTGATGATCGGAGATCTTCTGGAGTGGATGAAGATCAAGCATGAGACTCTGAAAAGCGGGGCGCTGAAGGATTTGGTGCCGATGGACAGACCCATCAGCCCAGAGGCAAGAGAGATTCTCGAGAAGATGCTTGCGGAGATCCATGCCCAGTTCAAGGGAGCTGTTGCCGAGCGTAGAAAGCTCGATCTTCCGACGGTGGATAAAATCGCCGATGGAAGAATCTTTACCGGCGCAGCTGCCAAGGATCTCAAGCTCGTCGATGAGATCGGTGGGGTTGCCTCTGCTCTTAAAAGGCTTTCGCTCCTCGCAAAGATAGAAGGGGAACCGGAATTGATTTTTCCACGCAAGCGGGGCCGACTTATCGACCGTATTTTTACAGAGATAAAAAGCAGGATGTCGTCTTTGGCTATTGCAGATTATTGGCAACCGATGGTTATGATGAGAATGGACGGACTGTCCGAACGATGAAAGGGGGCTTCAGTTGAACAAGAGCGATCTTATTGAAACTTTAGTCAGGAAATTACCTAACCTCTCTGGCAGGGATGTGGAGGTCATCGTCAACACGATTTTCGATAGCATGACCGATTCGTTGAAATCCGGCGAGCGTATCGAGATCCGCGGATTCGGAAGTTTCGAAGTCCGCACGAGAAAGCCTCGGATCGGCAGAAATCCCAAGACCGGGATGTCCGTCGATGTGGGTCAAAGAAAGGTTCCTTTCTTCAAGGTTGGCAAGGAGCTTAGGGAAAGGGTCAACAAGGCATGAGCGGAGATATTCTCTGGGCGCCCTGGAGGATGGAGTTCATAAGGGGCGCAAAATCCTCCAAGGATTCATGTATTTTCTGCGAGCTCGCCACATCGGGTGAGATCGATTCCAAAAATCTCGTTTTGCACAGGGCTAAGAGTTCTTATGTCCTGATGAATCGTTATCCTTACAACACCGGTCATCTTTTGGTGATACCATTTAGCCACACCGGCACACTTTCATCCTTGAGTTCAGATGAGCATGCCGAAATAATGCGCCTGACCTCGGCATCGGTAGAGATACTCCAGAAGATTCTTGGAGCTGAGGGTTTCAACTGCGGTTTCAACTTGGGGAGGTCGGCGGGGGCGGGGATCGCAGATCATCTCCACATGCATATTGTCCCCAGGTGGGTCGGGGATTCGAATTTCATGCCTGTAATAGGCGGCACCAGATCGATGCCTGAGTACTTGAAGGAAACCTATTCAGAGCTCGCAGATTCTTTCAAAGCCTTATAGGGGGATTTCATGAAAAAACTTATATTTGCTATTACGATGGCGCTTTTCTTTTTTATCCTTTTGAACTTCATCTATTGCAATCTTGATGAAGCGACTTTCGGCTATGCCCTTGTTATGAAATTCAGGATACCCTACATCTTGAGCGTCCAGTCTGTTCCGATTCCGATAGGTTTCGTTCTGCTCTCCGCATTTTGCTCAGGAATGGTTGTGATAGCGATGATCGAGGCTCTCCCATCCTTTTATAAAACGCTTGAGCTTCGTGCGAAAAACAAGCGCATACGCCAGCTTGAAAGAGAGCTTTCGGTAGTGAGACAGATATCAGAAAAGAAGGATTCGGAATCAGCCCCTAAATCCCTTTCGTGATCTCTTAATCTTTTTTAGTTCCACCTTCGCAGCGCCGGAGTCGTGCTGATGGTCAGCTTTTTTTGCAGCTTGAAGTTTTTCAAATTCCCTGGCCTTTGCTTCAACCTTTGAGGATGGCCTGGATGTGAATGAGGATGCCTGACGATTTTCCTGAATCGACGCTATTTGGCTTTCCAGCTTTTGGACTTCCGCTTCCAGTTCGGAGCCCTTTTGCTCCATCATATTGTCGACCAACAGCTCCAGGTTTCTAAGCGGCGATGGGTTGCCGTCGATGAGGGCCTTTATTCGGAGCTTCGCTTCTTTCTTTATGAGGATGAGCCCATCCGACTGTCTGAAGTCGGCTTTGAGTTTTTTGAAGAAGGTGTCGATATTGTCTATCGAGAGGTTACAGGATGGGATGATCGAGGCGTTTACCAGGTCATCCAGCCCCTCGTCCGTATATTTCCCCTCGTTTATGAGCATCGCGTCGAAGGGGATGTGTATCTCCCCCGTAAAACGATATTTTTCCAAGGAGAGGAATTCATCCTTGCTAAGTATATAGACGTCCTCTTCCTGTTTGTATGGTTCAAAGGCCGATTTCCACGTTGCGATGTCGAATCGGGCGGTGTCAACAAATCCGCTATACCATAGGGTATCAAGGTCTAGCTCTGTGTAATATACGTGCTCCCCATCGGCAGTTTTTTCGAGCTGCTCCCAGAGATATTCCATCACGCCGCCGCCATCTAGAGTCATCGCCATCTTGGTTCTACCTCCGTTCGGGCGGCAATTTTAAAGGCCTAGGGAGGGGCTGTCAAATCAATATAGTAACCTCCGAAAAATCAGCAAATTCAGGGGGGGGTCTCTAAAAGCTATCCACTTGATTCTTCATCTTGATCTTCATCTCCATCTTCATCTTAATCCTGATCTTGATCTTAACCTTAATAACGATATTTTCGAATATAA
>Ga0116183_1000404_pt1 | contig 51110 bp, 45 predicted proteins | sample AD_UKC078_MetaG_FD_89753 | JGI IMG/M metagenome (GOLD analysis project Ga0116183, IMG submission 89753) | Active sludge microbial communities of municipal wastewater-treating anaerobic digesters from USA - AD_UKC078_MetaG | ecosystem: Engineered > Bioreactor > Anaerobic > Digestate | place: USA...
TCAAGCCAATGAAATAACAGTAGGTAGCAATAAACTAGTAAAAATAGTAATCCCTGAACCGGATTTAACTTTTAGTTTAGTTATTTACAACATTCCTGAAAGAGCTTACAAACAAGATATTACCGCTATTCCCTATATCTATCATAATGGAACTTATACTTTTCCGAGCTTGTTAGTAACTCGGAATATTGCTGAAATTGCGGTAGCTGCATATCCATCATATGGAGGCGAAGTTCCTCCGATTGTTGCAAGTGCGGCCACTCAACAAGTGAGTTATACTATGAATGGTGGTGCATTTACCGAAGAAAAAGCCTTTACCATTACCAAATATAATATTGATGATTCGGGTAAATATTTAAAAATAAGCGATGCAACAGCAGGTCAACTTAATAAATGGTGGTGTGTTTTATATTTACAAGCTACAACCAATCCCAATGTTTTTGAAATTATAAAATATACTGATTCGGGGACAGAACTTTACACAGGTGCTTATGATAAAATAATTGGCGTTCATGATACCTGTCTAGATCAAGTTGGTTACAACACCATCAAAGCACTGATGGCTCAATCATCAATAGGTAAATACATCCGTCTTAGTTCCGTACCTACAGTTGCTGGAACCGTTTCTATTGAAGCCAAAGTTTATCCATCAACTGATTTTGAATATGCTTGTGCAAGCACAAGCCAAAACTATACTAATGCTGTCACATTACGAACCGCAAAAAAACCATATTATGATTTCAAAGGTTGGTATGCAAATGCTGAGCATACCGGTGAAGCTGTTACAACTATTGCTGCCGGTAATAGTGGCGCTGTTATTAATTTATATGCTAAATTTACACCAACTGTCTACACATTAAGCTTTAATTTACAGAGTGGATCCTGTAGTCAAAGTACTGAAAATGTTAACTTTACTGTGGAAAGTGCTCAGATCCTCCTACCTGCTGCTGGTACAATGAGTCGAGCTAATTATGAATTTGTTGAATGGAATACCAAAGCCGATGGAACTGGAGAAACAAAAACAAGTATTCCTACCGGCTCACATGGAGATGTTACCGTGTATGCTATTTGGGCGAGTATAACCCCAACAGTAGTTCAATTGTCAGAGCAAGATACGGCAATCATTACTGCTACAAATCCAACTAAATTTGTGAAGGCGGATTTTACAGCAGGCTGGTTTACTATCAATTCAACTACTTATAAAGTTGGTGAAGGCGAGTTATTTGCCAATATTTCATTGGCACTTTCTGCTGCATCAGCCAATGATGTGATTTATGTATTTGCGGGAACTTATTCTAACCCATTAACTATTTCTACAAGTAATATTACACTCGTTGGAGCCGGGGCTAACAAAACTTTAGTTCATACCGATACCTATGCTGTTGATACAACAAAAGAAGCCTTAATTACGAAAGAATTAATAATTGCTAGTGGAGTATCTAATACTACCATAAAAGGCTTTTCCATGACTGCTCAAGTTACCCTTTCTGGTAATGCCACGGTTAATATTTCTAATATTATTTTTGGTAATATGACTGGGTATGATACGGGTTTAGATGGTTCCATTAGAATTAGAGGTGCATCAAGTAATGTAACGATTGATAAGATGTATTTAACTAGTTATTGCGCCAATCGTGGTATTCATATTAATGCTTTAACAACCAATTTCACTCTAACAAATAGCGTTGTTTTAGGCTCTGTTACAAATCTTGTTGATTTCTGTAGATTTGGTCAGACTAATGTAACATGTGCAGCGGGAAATATTTATATTGCTGATAACTATATTCAAAAATGTAGTCAAACAGGCTTTATGGATAGACTTCCGAAAAATGCAAGTTATCGTGTCATTCATAATACCTTTGATAGTGCAACAGCTGCCATATATATGAGACCAAATGATTCTATAGGAACAGCATCATATGAAATTAAATACAATACCTTTAATAAATGTGGTTCGACTTCATTAAATTGGGATGACATCGGAATAGGTACGGGCGCAAACACGACGCTTTACTTAAATTATAATATCATTACGAATAGTTATGATCGTGATACCAATACTTATAATATTTATATTTCAAGTGCAAGCGGAACAATCGATTGTGCAAACAACTATGTCGACGAAGCTTCAAAACCTAATGATAATAAAAACGCAACAGGATTTACATTATTAACTAGCGCTGATGAAGTTGAAACTGCCTACCAGGCATATTTAAATCCTTGAACTGCCAGTGATAGAATTAATTATTCAATTGATGAATTGATTGATGAGTTTAGTTCTATCACAGTAATCACCAGTGATTTAACATTACCGACAACCAATGAAACATACGGGACAGTTATTGCCTGGAATTCTTCCAACACTCATGCCATTAGTCATGCCGGTGTTTATGCTAAACCTTATGTTGATACGAATGTCACCTTAACAGCAGAAGTCAGTTATCAAGCTTATAGTGATACAGTTACTTTTAATATGGTATCAAAGCGATATTATAGTGATTTGACTGATGGTGTTAGTATGTCTTATATGTACTATTCCAATTCGACTGCCAGCAATAAGACATATCAAGATATCGATATCGTTATCTTTGCTCATGCAACGGCAGCAGCAGACGGAACAATAGCTAATCTTTCTACATTAAACTCTTATTTACCATCAAGAGTCGCTAACTGTCATGCTTATGGAACTTATGCCATTTTATCCTTCTTTACTGATAATTTATCTACCATTGCGGCTGATAATGCTCTACGGATTACCTTTGCTAACAACATTGTCAATGCCATCAATTCATTAAATTTAGATGGTGTTGATATTGATTGGGAATTTCCCGCCAGTGCTGAAGCTCCAAATTATACTTTACTTATGAAGGAAATTTATAATCGAGTGAAGGCTAACAATAGTCACCATTTGGTGATAACAGCAACGGGGATTGATACATATACTAGATATGATCTAACAAATTCAATACAATATTTAGATTATGTTAATATTATGACCTATGATATGCATAGTACTGCTACAGCAACTCACCATTCAGCCCTTAATTACAAAAGCGGATATTGCTATAAAGCCATCAGTAATGCTTACACCTATTATGTCACCAATTTAGGATTGGACCCCAACAAATTAATATTAGGCATTCCTTTTTATGGAAGAGTATTTACCAATACTAATGGATTAGGAACGGCTGCAACCTATGATAGTTCGATATCCTATGCTTCCATTGTATCTACTTATTTAAGCAACCCCAATTATAGCGAATATTGGGATAGTAATTGTCAGGCTCCTTACCTTTATAGTGCCGTGGATAGAAAATTTATCAGTTACGATAATCCAACATCCATTGCATTAAAGGTAAAATATGCCGCTGATAAAGGCTTTGCAGGGGTCATGTATTGGCAAGATGCTCAAGATAGTGGAGATGTCTTATTTAATGCGCTTATCAATGGAATGAATGATAATAAGATATCATTTAGTGCCAATATTGGTTTATTGGCTTTGCTTATTCAAGGAAACAAATCAATAGTTTTACATCGAGATGTTAATTATGGTGGCAGTGTAACTAACGAAGTATATGGTTCAGTGAACACTTATTCAACTGATAGTATTGTCGTTGATACTAGTAAAAAGATAGCCGATGGTGATTTGGGCAGTGATAAAACTTATGGATTAATGAATTCCCTAAAGTTTATTGCCATTCATGATACCGGTAATACAGCCTCGGGCTCGACTGCATTGGCCAATACCAATTATATGATTAATACTCCTAATGTATCATGGCATTACACTGTGGGCGATGATTCAATCTATTATAATATGAGTGAATCGTATACTGCTTATCATGCCGGAAGTGGAAGTAGAGAATTTGCTTTACAGGATACGGGTATTGATGCCTCATGTTATGGCAATAGTGCTCCAATCATCAGCTTTGATAGTAATGGATACTATGCAATAAATGGGGTATCAACATCCCTTCGTCCTTATAGTGATTTTGATGGCACAGTCAAAGATAATACCAACTATACAACATCACAAATAACTGAATTTGGTATTTATTGGACGATTGGCGCCAATGGTCATTATTATTTAAATAAAACATATTTTAATGACAGTTTTCAGAAAGTTTCCAATTTTGGTGGAAATAAAAATGCCATCGGCATTGAAACAACTGTTAATAACGGATCAGATATTTACCAAACATGGCAAAACACAGCTAAATTAGTTGCTGATATTCTAGTAAGAAACAATCTAACTCCTCATGAAGTATTAACCCATAATGCCTTTAGTGGTAAAGATTGTCCTCATGCCTTATTGAATGCTAATTTATTGGATGAGTTCATGAATATGGTTATTATGGAATACAATGTTAGAAAATACTATGCTGATTATACAATTGTGTTTGAAAGTTTATCTCCTGATATTATTGATAATGATGGGAGAGTGATTACAACAATCACTAATGATACAACTGTGTACTATCGCATTACCATTACCAAAGATGAATTTAGTCAAAGTGTTGTCCTTTCTTCTGTTATTCCCGTAAATAAAAACTAATATTTGGTCCTTATGAATAATAGCAAATATGAAGGTACTGACGCAAATCAGTACCTTTATGTTTTGTGGAAACATTTTTTAATTATTTATGTGATAAATGATTGGCTTTTTAGATATCTTTTGATAAAGTAATAATAGGTGAATTGAAATGTATTATTTAATAGCTGATTTAACGGTGCAAATGAACCCCCAACACCAACCGCTTAAAGACCAATGTCTTCCTTACAAGATAAACGAACTTCCTTTGCTTGTTGATTGTGTGATTCCCCAAGGTGCTAAAACCATTGCAGCTTACCAAAGGAAAAAACCTCATTTATCAGTAGGCGAAGCCGAGTATCTATTATATGGTGCTTATTTTTATGATACTTTGTTAAGGCATGAAGGCATTATGCTTCACGCTTCTTGTGTTGTTTACCGTAATTATGCATATCTCTTTTCTGCAAACTCCGGTGTTGGCAAATCAACGCATACGCAAATATGGTGTAAAGTATTTAAAGAAGCCTTTATTCTTAATGATGATAAACCGGCTTTGAAATTCAATGGGAATACCTTATTTGCTTATGGAACGCCATTTTCGGGAAAAACGAATCAAAATATTAATGCGAAATACCCTGTGGCGGGAATTGCTTTCTTACAACAAAATCCTATTAATGAAATTAAGAGAATATCCTCGAAAGAAGCAATCATTAATTTTATCAATCAAACCTTGAAACCCCATGACGAAGAGCGTTATGATTTGATGGCCACAACCTTAGATCGCATTCTTGAACTTATCCCTTTTTACACCTTCAATGTTAACAGGGATGATGAAGCCGCCATCCTTGCTTATCAGACTATGCGAATTGATTGAGTTTTATTTATAAACGCTTGATATTGTGATACAATAATTTGAAAAGTTCAATTTAAGGTCAAAAATGATGATAAATCAATTGGAAAGGAGATAATTATGAACGACATGATTACAATACTCCATCACATCATCCATCCAGAAAAGGTCACTTCTCCTTTCCTTTTTAAAAAACTTTATCCTATTTTTAAGTTCCATAGTTTAGAACCTTTTTTATATCTTGCTCATCAAAGCGGATTATTGATAACAACAGCGGAAGAACAAGCCCAAATAGAAAAAATCTATCAAATGGCTGTTTTTAAAACTGCTATCCAAGAAGAAGAATTGACATTGATAAAGAAGACCTTGGCTGCTGAACAAATCCCCTTTTTGCCCATCAAGGGGTCTTGGGTGCGGGCATGTTATCCTTCACCGGAACTAAGAACGATGGCTGACCTTGATATTTTGGTTCCCAAAACCGCTTTAAAAACGGTAAAAAAACTTATGCTTAATTTAGCTTACACTAATGAACATGAGGGTGGAAACCATGATGTTTATTATAAAAAACCTTTTATGAATGTGGAAATACATCGGAATATGATTGATGAGTCGTATGTTCTTTCGAAATATTATCAATCCATTTGGAATCGAGTCCTTCCTAAAGAAAATACCTCGGAATGTTATTTAAGTCATGAAGATCATTATATCTTTGTTGTTGCTCATAGTGCTAAACACTATGGTGCCGGTGGAACAGGAGTCCGTTCCGTTTTAGATATTTATTTCTATTGGCAACAATTTCCTAATATGAACCGCGAATACATCCACCAAGAACTAGTAAAGTTAGACCTCGTTCAATATGAAACTACTTTGGTCATCCTTGCACGAGGATGGTTTGATGGGGAAGCGCTTAGCGAAGAAGCAAGCTTAATGGGAGATTACCTTTTGTCAAGCGGTGTTTATGGAACAACAAAGCATTCCCTTGCTTCGGCGCTAATATGTGCAGATAACACCAAATCACTTACTTATCGTAAGTGGAAATATCTTTGGAAGCGGGCCTTTCCTCCCTATAAAACCATGAAGCTTTTGTATCCCTCTCTCACCAAAAACGCTATCTTCCTTCCGTTTTATTATCTTCATCGTTTATTTAAAGGCTTTCTAACGGGAAAAGTAGCGACCCAAACCAAACAACTAAGAGCAGTTCGAAAAGAAGATGTCCAATTAAATCAAAATGTCAAGCAGAAAACAGGAGTACAAAAATGAAAGTAAAACAAGGATTTATGTTAAGAGAAATCGCCAACAATTATGTTGTGGTTCCGGTTGGTAAAGCCGCCATTGATTTTAATGGCATTATTACTTTGAACCAAACCGGTGCTTTTTTGTGGGAACAATTGCAAGAAGAAATATCTTTGGCTTCTTTGCAACAAAAATTGATGGCTGAATATGAGGTTGATGAAAAAACGGCTTTAGCTGATATCAAAGATTTTATTGATCATTTGAAAACTAATAATTTGTTGGAATAGCTAATGAGGAGGCTTAATGGATTATGCCAGCGTTCGCAACCGGCTTATTAGAGCGGCTGCTAAAACGAAAACACCAATGGTGGGGGCTTTCGAGTTAACACCTTCCTGCAATTTAGCTTGCAAGATGTGTTATGTGAGGGAAAGTTTTCCTAAAAAAGAGCTTTCGACCGCTGAATGGAAAACTTTGATTTTAGAGGCTAAAAATGCGGGCCTCCTTTTTTGCTTGTTTACAGGTGGGGAAATCTTTTTAAGATCTGATTTTCAAGACATCTATGAATTTACTTATGATTTAGGAATGAGGATTTCCCTTTTTACCAATGGGACCTTGATTAGTGATGAAGTTGTTAATTATTTAAAAAAGCGGAAACCCGATTTGGTAGCGATTACTTTATATGGCATTAATCCCCATCAATATCAAGAAATAACCGGTTCTGCCCAAGCCTTTTCACAAGTTTCATCCGCTATTAAACGCTTAAAGGAAGCGAAGATAACGGTAGTTGTTAGGACGATTGCCGTTCAAACGATTTATCGCCATCTCGATGATGTTATCAACTATTTAAAAGAGCTCCACTTGCCGGTTTCTTACAGCTTATATGTTGGGCCTAAACGCTCTTGTTTGGGAAGTTCTAATATAGAAAGGTTAAACCCAGAGCAGTTAGTTATTTATCAGTCTCAGTTTAAACAGGCTTTTGGGGAATCATTGACGATAGAACTTAGTGATTGTTTAGAAAGTTTTCGCTGTTTAGCGGGCAAAAGTTCCTATTTTATCCGTTGGGATGGAATGATGATGCCTTGTGCGATGTTGGAATATCCTTCGTTTATGGCTAAAGATGATTTTGCTAGGGCTTGGAAAAAGCTTAATCTTGCCATTAATAATGTTCCTTTGTGTGAAGGATATGAAGATTGTTCCGTTCGGTCTTTTTGTCTTCAATGTCCCGCTCGGCGCTATTTGGAAGGCGGTTTTGCCCAGTGCAGTCCCTACCTTAAAGCCATCGCCACTTTACTTAAGGAGGGAAAGCAATGAAGACTTACGAAATTGCTTCCATTTTGTTGGGGCTTGACCACCCCTTTAATCCGCTTTGGGATGAACAATTAGCGCCTTATGAAACTACCAAAGCCGCTATTTACCAAATGACGGTTCGTTTTGTTGAGGAGATTGAAGTCCAAGAAGAAGTGAAGGATTATCATTCTTTGATGAAGGTTCATGAAGGAAAAGACAAGAAAGTTATTTATACATTTAATAAAAAAGCTGTTCCCATTTCCAGGGTTGAACTAAGTAATGATTTAAAGAGGATTACTATTTTTCTTTCCAACAAACTTGGTGACAATCTTTTTATGATGGAATATATTGTGACCGGATTGTATTTTTTGGAAATAGCCCTTAGTTGTGGGTATCTCCCTTTACATGCTTCCGCCATCATTTACCAAAATGAAGCTTTGTTGTTTTCTGCTCCTTCCGGTGTCGGTAAATCCACCCAAGCGAATTTGTGGAAGAAGAATATTCCGGAAATTGTCTTTTTGAATGACGATAAACCTTTAATTTTATGTAAGGACCAAGCTCTGGTTTTCGGAACGCCGTGGAGCGGAAAAACCTTCCGGAATGTCAATGTTTCCGCAGCTTTAAAAACGATTGTGTTTTTAAAGCAAGGCCCCATTAATGAAATCATTTCTTTAAGCGATGAAGATAAAATGATTCACTTATTTAAAAATACCCACCGCAGTCAAATCCTAATAAACCAAGAAGTGATGATTGAAAGCATCAAGCACTTAATTGGAAGGACCAAGATAATCGCTTATTCTTGCACTCCGAACCAAGATGCTTTCACCACCTTGTACCTTTTTTTATATGGAAAAGAATATGGAACAAAGAACAATCTCAATTGAAGTTATCGGTCCCTTAATCAAAGAACAAATTGACCAAGGGAAGGATGTCATTATTAAAGTTTCCGGGCATAGTATGATGCCCTTTTACCGTCATCAGGAAACTTCGGTTTGTTTGGAGAAAATTACCAAAGCCCTTAAACGCTTTGATGTGGTTTTTTACCAAAACTTTAATGGTCAATACCTCCTTCATCGCATTATCGCCATTAAGAATCAAAGCTTTATTATTTGTGGTGATGCCTTAACCAAGAAAGAATATTTGGATAAGGAGCAGCTTATTGCGAAGGTCAAGTATCATGAACGAAAGGAAAAAATCACTTGTGAAAATTCATGTTGGTATCGGGGGTTTGTAAAAATGTGGTGGTTTTTACGACCCTTGCGTTTTGTTTTAATTCGCTTTTTTCTATCAAAAAAGAACAAAGGAGCAAAATAAACAAATTTGCTCCTTTTGTAAAGGTTTTGTATATTCTTTTAATCTTGGCTTGCAGTTTAAGCGTTTGCATGATAAAATGAATATAATATTGCTAAGAAAGCAATAAAATAAGGTGAGGTAAAAGATGACTGAAAAACAAGTTAAAAAAGAGTACCAAGCACCAACAATTCAAGTGGTGGAATTTACTCTTCAAGAGGGCATCGCTGAAAGTTTATTAAGCGGTGAAAATTTAGTCTGTATCGAAGAATTGGAGTAAGGCAAATGAAAAAATTAAAGTTTGTTTTATTTATTTTCGTTTTATTAACAAGTTTTTTATTAATTGGTGACTTTTTTAAAACGCAAATTTCGGCTGTCGAAATGTCGGATAAAAGTTTTACTGTCAATGTGACGACAATATTAGAAGACGGCAATTCCGTTTCTTCCACCATTCCTAATCAAGCTTTTGGAAAAAAGGATTTAACAATTGATTTAACAACTCCTATTGGGCAAGGTTATCAATTTGTTTTCTATATTGTTAATGGAAAAGTCTATCGTAATCAAAACCAAGAATTTATGGTTACATCTAATCTGGAAGTTGTTGCTGTTTTAAAACCAACAGGCCAAAATGTGGCGGTCTTTGTTGATGCCAATGGCGCCTTGGTCGGTTTTGACTATGTTGTTGGCACAGGAGTTCCAACGGCACCTTCAACAGCCAGTTTATCAAAACCGGGATATGCGATTGATGGTGATCAACCTTGGTCAATTCCGGTTGCCGCTATTTCCAGTGACACCATTTATGTTGCTAATTATGTGAAACAATCGGCTGATGAAGTTACTATTTCAGTTACCAACGGCACCGGTGGCGGTACTTTTAGTTACAACTCCGTGGTTACGGTAACTACCACAGATGAAGGCTTTGGCTACTGGAAGGATGACAAAAATCAAATTGTCAGTTATCAAAGGGATTATTCGTTTACAGCGATTAAAAATCGTTCATTAACGGCAGTGGCAGCAGCAGAAGCGGCTGTGCCGGTGGTGTCATTAGTTGATGCATCGGGAATTCGTACTGGTCATAATTCCTATTTAGGTCAATATGAGTTACCGGATGGCTATCAATTATTGGAAGCAGGATTTTTATTTAGTGATGTCTATGTGACTAACTTAACCCTTGATACACCAAATGTACAAATTGTTCAATCGACAGTTGTTTTTTCGCAAACTAATGAATTTTTACGAAGTGCTACCGCAAGTAATACTAGGTTGGTTAGAGCTTATGCGACCGTCCAACAAGGAGAAAATCCTTCAGTAACCTATTATTCAGGAATTCAAACGCCTGCCACCAATTCAGGATTGATGATTTGGGAAGTTTACGGTGCTGGTGGGAACACGGGCGCTTATTATGACCGTGATTATGTCGTTTTATATAACGGGGCCTCTTCCGCAATCAATTTGACAGGATATACCATTCAATATGCAAGTTCTGACAAACTAAATTATAATGTGAAATGCGAATTGGAAGGAACGATTGCTGCCGGCTCTTATTTTGTTGTTGCCGAATCAACAAAAGGAAGCAATGGAACCCATTTACCGAATTATGTTAATCAGTATTCAACATTAGGATTTGGGGCAAATAACGGAAAGATAGCTCTAACAAACGATAATGTAGCTATTATACAAGAAAGCCTGCTAACAAATGTTGTTGATTTGGTAGGATATGGATCAACAGCCAATTTTGAACCTAATCCTACGGGAGCTCTATCAGTAACAACTTCAGCAAAACGTAATTCAACGACTGATACGAATAATAACAGTGTAGATTTTACTGTTGGTGCCCTTGATGAATCTAGTTTGGGTTATTTGCCTGCAGGAACATTCTATACAATTTCCTTTAACTCCAATGGTGGTTCAGCCGTAGAATCAATTACTTATGTTCCTGTTGGGTCAACTATTACTTTACCTATAAATCCAACAAAAACGGGATATGCTTTTGCTGGTTGGTATACTGATGAGGGATTGAGTACAGCCTTTGATGCTTCAACACCGATTACTAGCGACTTAACTCTGTATGCGAAATGGACACCATTGCCTCAATATACAGTATCCTTTGACTTAAATGGTGGAAATAGTTCAGCAATACCAAGTCAAACAGTTTACCAAGGGGAAAAGCTTACCGAACCAACCCCAGCCCCAACACATGAAACAAAGATTTTTGTCGGTTGGTTTACGCAAGCGGAAGGTGGGACCCAATGGAATTTTAGTACGGATACGGTTAGTCAAACAGCTACATTATTTGCACAATGGAGTGATACTGCACCAACACCGACTGCAACTATTGATACTGCTGGAAAATATACTAATGGAATAGGTGATGGACTGATACCTGCTGAGCGTTTAAGTATTACTAAAAACAACGAAAAAACAGTTAATGTTTACTTTTACAAGAAAAGTTCAACAACAGATACCATTTTTAATAATTCTGCTTGGGAAATTAGGTTATATAAAGATAAATTATCTAATAAGGATGGCGGTGAATTAAAAATTGAAGTTGTTGGATGTTTAATAACTAAAATCACAGTAAATACCACTACAACTTATTCGTATACTATTAATGGTGGAGATGATATAAATGTAAAAAACAAAGTGGTCACATTTCCTTCAGGTGTAGCAGATGTTACCATTAAAAATACTGCAACTAATACTGTGCAAATTTCTGACATTGTCATCGAATATGTTGAAAACCCGTAATACCCCCTATAGATAATCAACAACCAATAATTACAACTGAACCATCCTATGTAAACGGGATGGTTCAGCTATCTATAGGGGATGAATGGAGTTTACCAAGCATTCAAGCGATTGATAATGTTGATGGTGATATCTCCCATTTGGTTGAAGCAAACTTACTTTCGATCCAAGAGTTCCTCGTTGAAGGAATTCAATATCATTTTACTACTAAAGGTAATTATCCTATTTATTTCACTGTTAGTGACGCTGCCGGTAATACGGCCACCCTAACATTAACGATTGTTGTTTCCGAACCTGATTACAATTGGTCAAGCATTCCCTATTATGAATCCCTCTCCACAAGCACCGATGTCTTAACGGATCTTGCGCTTTTATTACGAAGTACAATTAGTTATGTCACTTATGGTGATGCTCGTTATGTCTATGCGACCTACGATAACGGAAGTCAAGCGGTTTTGTATGACATTCCTAGCTCAAACAGTTATGGTAAGGTTCCAGCAACGGGCCTTGACGGCTGGGGAACTAATGGTGTGATTAATGGTGATGGTTATACAATCACTCTCAATCGTGAACATGTGTGGGCATGCAGTGATATGAGAATCATGCCATATAACGGTAGCAGGACTTTGTCATCTGGTTATGTTAATTTTGTTTTAAACGACGGAAGTTTTGATTATCGGCCTGATAATTCCAATCGCGGTCATTTCACTGATCTTCATAATTTATGGAATGCGATAGCAAGCGTCAATAACACACATTCGGACCATTTTTTTGGTGAAGAAAATGGAGCTTCTGTCGCTCCTTACCTAGCCAATAATATCTTTTATCCCGGTGATGAATATAAAGGCGATATTGCACGGATTCTCTTTTATATGACTTTGATGTATCCTCATTTAACATTAGTAGAAACCAATGATGCCAATGCCCAAGAAGGAAGTGTTTACTACGGTTATTTGGAGATATTACTTCAATGGAATGAGGAAGATCCTGTTAATGATATGGAAATGAGACGCAATGAAACGATTTATTTAGAACAGGGGAATCGTAATCCGTTTATTGACTTTTATAGCGAGCAAATTGTGGATTTTGTCTTTGCCAATGGAGACCCAAATATTGCTGATTAGTTTTTTGAATCTAAAATCAAAAACTTTTGAAAAGGAGGAGAAATGAAAAAAATCTTAATTGGTTTTTTAATGATTGTTTTGTTAAGTGGATGCTCCAAAAACAATTATTTTGTTGATCCTCCAAAAAACATTGTTTTCCAAAATGAGCAATTGCTTTGGGATGAAGTTAGCAAGGCCACGAGTTATCAAGTTGTCATTGGTGATGATATCTATGATGTTAATAAACCTTTTTTTAATACGGACAGTCTTAGTCCGGGTGTTTATCAAGTTTATATTATTGCTTTAAAAGGGAAAAAATACTCCGACCCTTCTAATAAGCTCACTTTTACAATCCTTAGAGATCTTGAAATTCCAAAAAACATTTGTTTTGAGGACCAAAAGCTAAAATGGGATGCTGTTTTCTTAGCAACAAACTATGTTGTAAAGGTGAATGGAGAGAATAAGTTTGTTAAAAGGAATGAGTTTGATTTGGCGGGCTTGCCAGTTAACACTTTTTATGATTTCCAAGTTGCGACCCAATATCCCGATGGTAAACAATCAAGTTTTAGTCCGACAATAAAATATCATACTTTTGTTGATGTGATTGATAATTGGGAATTTACTTTTCTTAAAGGACAAGAAAAGGATTTGGAAATCGATTTATGTCCTTTTGAAGGAGAAATTCTGAAGTTGCATAATGAACAAGATGAAGAATTGTTAACTGAAGATTATCAAGTTAGGGAAGATTCTTTGCTTATTTCCAAAACCTTTTTGGAAAAATATTCCTATGGCGAGTTTCCTTTTTTCCTTTATACGAAAGCCGGTAAAATCATCATTAAGCTAATTATTAGTGATGTTCGTAAACCGCACCTTGTGGGTACGGGGGCGTATTTATATCAAGATAATACCGATGTAATTGTCACTTTTGAATTATATGGTGGTGTGATTTCCCAATTAAGTAATGATACGTTGACCGAAAATGATTATGAAATCTCAGGTTCATCGGTGACGATTAAGCATGAATACTTAGACCGCATGTTTGTTGATTCCAGTCGGTCGCAATTAGTCATTGGTTTTGTTTTGGAGACCGATGTCCATTTGGTTGTGGGCCTGTTTTTTGTGAAAAGGGGAAGCTAAAAAGATTTGAAAAAGGCAAAGCTTTTGTTTTGTCTTTTTTTTAACCAAAAAATGAATTTTTTGATTGTTTAGTCCGCTATTTTAGGTTAAAATAGAAGAAGTGATTTACGGGAGGTTATATGAAAAGAATATTTTTTATTTTGTTCTTAATTTTACAAGCTTTATTGATTTCGGGACGACAAAAGCTTTTTTCTTTTAAAATTAAACCAAAAAGTGAAGAACAAACATGGCAAGAACAGGCCCAAACTTATTTAGATGGATTATCCCTCGAACAAAAAATCGGGCAAATGTTTATGGTGGGCTTTGGGGGGACGAGCATGCCATCTTCCTTGGTTAATAATATTTCCCAGTATTATTTTGGAAACTTCATCTACTTTGGGAATAATGTCGCTGATGATTCCTTAGTTCCCGCTTTGTCCACCGCCATTCAAAATACGGTTGTGGAAAAAACCGGGATTCCCGGTTTTATTTCCATGGACCAAGAAGGCGGAATGGTAGTGCGCTTTGCCAACAATGCGACGCATTTTATTGGCAATATGGGCTTGGTGGCGACCAATCGTGCTGATTATGCCTACCGTGTGGGCCAATTTTCCGCTCAAGAATTACGGCATTATGGCGTTAACCTTAATTTAGCCCCCGCTTTAGATGTCAATAATAATCCTAATAATCCGGTTATCGGGATCCGCAGTTATGCGGATGACCCAAGGCTTGTTGCCAGTTACGGCACGATGATGATTAAAGGACTGCGTGCCGGTGAAGTGATGGCCACTGCCAAACATTTCCCCGGGCATGGGGATACTTCGGTTGATAGCCATTATGGTCTACCCCAAATTGCTCATCCGATGGACCATTTATTAGCTAATGAATTATGGCCCTTCCAAGCGGCGATTGATCAAGGCATCGATGCCATCATGTCGGCGCATATTGTTTTTCCCGCCTTGGATACCAAGTATCCGGCCACTTTATCCAAAAAGGTAATTACCGATTTGTTAAGAAAGCAAATGGGATTTCAAGGGATTGTGATGACGGATTCCATGAATATGGATGCCATCAGCAAAAACTTCGGCGTTGCGGAAGCGGCGGTATTAGCGGTTAATGCCGGGGTTGATCTTCTCCTCTATGGTGAATCAACGACCTTGTCGGTACAAGCTTATCGAGGGGTTTTAGCAGCCGCTCGCAATGGGACGATTTCCGAAGAACGAATTAATGAAGCGGTTTTAAGAATTCTAAGCAAAAAAGCTAAATATAATTTATTTAATGATTATTTGCCACGGCTTAATTTAACGAAAGCGGACTTTGCTTTACATAAGCGCTTTAGTGATCAACTGATTCGTAAGAGCATTACTCTAGCAAAAGGCAGTGTTAAGCATTTTTCCATCAATAAATCGACTTTGTTTGTGTCGTCGGTGTGTACTCGTTATCCGCTCGTGCCGGGTTATCAAGTTAGTTCGAATCATAATTCTTTTGCTTATGTAGCGAGCAATCATTTTAAAACTTTAGGAATGACGGATGTCGCTTATGAAGTAATTGGGACATCGGTTAATGCCACGAAAATAGAAGCGCTGCTATCCAAAGCGGCTTCTTATGAGCAAGTTGTCATTGCCGTTGAAAATGCCTCTTCTTCACAAGCGCAATTAGTTAAACGGCTATTTGCTGATCATCCCAATTTGATTGTTGTTGCCTTAAGAAACCCCTATGATATTAACAGCTATCCGGAAATCAATCATTTTATTTGTACTTATGGCTATTTTGCTTCTTCAGTGTTTGCTGTCTTTGATTTATTAGCAGGGGAATATGAAGCAGAAGGACTGATGCCGGTCTTTGTTCAGGGTTTGCAATAAGATTATTATCATTTTATTTAAAAAGCATTTTACTAGTTTTTAAAAGGAGGACTAAAGATGTACGAATGGGATTTAACGCCATTTTATCCCAGCTTTGAAAGTGAAGCTTTCAAACAAGATGGAGCGAAGTTGTTTGTGATGGTTGATGAACTAATTGCCTTTTTCAATCATCCCGATGCGAAAACCAAAGTTGGTTGGTTTTTAGAAGAAGTATTAAAAAAACAAGAAGATTTACATCGTTTATCATTACAGGTGATGAGTTACATTACTTTGCGCTCGTCGGCCAACACTCAGGACTTTGAAGCCAAAAAAGCAATGGTAGCTATGCAAGGACTCTACCCTAAATTTGCTTTGCTGGACAATAAGTTTAAGAATTATGTGAAAGACTTGGCGGATTTAGAGGCAGTAGTTGCCAGTAATCCAATTTTAAAGGAGTATGCGTTCTTATTGCAAGAAACAAAGGCGGAATTACAGCACACGATGAGCGAAGCTTTAGAAGTTTTGGCGAGCGAACTGGTGCAAAACGGCTCCTCACTTTGGTCACAAATGCAACGCCATTTAACTTCAACGGCGGAAGAAGAACTGGATGGAAAGAAGTTATCCTTAACGGAACTGCGCAATTTAGCTTATAGCGCCGATCCCCAAGTTCGTCAAGCCGCTTATGAAAAGGAACTGGCGATTTATGAACGCATCCAAGAGCCGATGAGTTTTGCGATTTCAGGTATTAAAGGCGAAGTTAACACTTTAAGCAAACGACGTTATTTTGCGTCTGCGCTTGATGAAGCCCTCTTTAAATCTCGTTTAAGTAAACCAAGCTTAGATGCTTTAATCGCTGCCATGCAAAAATATTTACCGGCTTTCCGGAAATATTTACTTCATAAAGCCTCTTTGTTGGGGCATAAAGGCGCTTTACCTTGGTATGATTTATTTGCGCCGATGGGGAAAGCCGAGAAGAAATATACTGTTGAAGAAGCCCAAGCTTTCATTTTGAAACAATTTGGAACATTTGGGGAGGAATTACGGGCAATGGCGGAAAAAGCTTTCCGTGAGCGCTGGATTGATTACCTTCCGCGGAAGGGGAAAGTTGGTGGTGCTTTTTGTGCCAACAACCCCGCCTTAAAACAAAGCCGGATTCTCACGAATTTTGGTGGGGATATCGGTGATATCATTACTTTAGCCCATGAACTTGGTCATGCTTATCATGGTGAACAAATCTTTAAAGAAGCACTGTTAAACAGCCATTATACGATGCCGGTTGCGGAAACGGCTTCCACATTATGTGAAACGATTACCAAACGGGCAGCTTATCGGGAGGCCACAAGCAAGGATGAGAAAATCCATATTCTCGAACAAGAACTGCAGGACGACACCCAAGTCATAGTTGATATTTATAGTCGTTTCTTGTTTGAACAAGCGGTTTTCAGTGCCCGGGAACAATCGATTCCGAGTGCTAAAGAACTTAATGCCATGATGAAAGATGCCCAAAAAGCGGCTTATGGAGAAGCTTTAGATGCCAATACCTTAAATGGCGGCATGTGGATCAACAAATCGCATTATTATCGTGGCGGCTTAAGTTTTTATAATTTCCCTTATGCTTTTGGCTTGTTGTTTGCGAAGGGGATTTATGCGAAATACATGGAAGTGGGAAGCTCGTTTGTCGAAAAAATCAACCAATTGTTAAGAGCAACCGGAAAAATGAATTGTGAAGATGTTGCGAAACTAATTGACATCGACATTACCAAAACGGAATTTTGGGAAGCGGGCTTAAAGATGATTGCGGAAGATGTTGATGAGTTTATTGCTTTAACCAAATAATCAGATACAGTAAAAAAGCCAAGTGGATCAGATGAATTCTGACATTTACTTGGCTTTTTATATGGTTGTGACTTTTATTAGATTATTTCTTTACCGTCTCTTTGGCTATAAACTGGTAGCCATTTTGTTCTTCACAACAATGACATCATCATACATGGGGCGATGTTCTTTAAAGACAATGTGACTGACATTAATGATGGTCACATCTTTTAAATCGAGAAGGCTTTTTTCAATGGCTTTGGCCTTTTCCGCATCTAAATTAGCAAAGGCTTCATCCAGGAAAATAATGTCAGCTTGATTGATTAAGCCGCGAGCAATCGCTAAACGGCTTCGTTCTCCGCCACTGATGTTTTTGCCGTTATCATAAATCATTGTTTCTAAACCTTGGGGCAGCTTGGCAATAAAATCCTTTAGTCCCGCTTTCGCAATCGCTTCGTTGATTTCTTCATCAGTATATTCCTTATACAATGTTAAGTTATGGCGAATCGTATCTTCAAACAAAAAGACATTTTGTTCAACATTAGCAATATGGGAAAAATATTGTTCTTTTTTGATGTCTTTTAAAGGGATACCATCAATTAAAATACTTCCTTGTTCGGGGTAGAAATATTTGCGCAACAATTTTAAAATCGTTGACTTTCCGCCCCCGGAAGGCCCAACAATTAAATATTTCTTGCCTTTTTCAAATTCCAAGTTAATATCTTCCAAGATTAAATGATCTTCATAAGCAAAACGAAGATGATTAATGTGAATGTTTTTTTGAAAGCCAGCGAAATCTTTGGTTTCTTGGTAGTCGGTTTTGTTTTTTAAACTATTATCAATTCTTTGAAAGATAGCTTTAACGGAAAAGATTTTTGGAAGTGCTTCCGCAGTGTTTTGGATTGGCCAAATGATTTTTTGGAGTGATTGCACAATTAAAACCACCGCCCCTAGGGTAATGGCGTTTTTCATGGCCATTGCGCCCACAATAATGACTAAACCAAAGAAGATTAGCGTGAAGGTCATGTTTTGTGCCGCAAAGAAGAAGGATTTAATGCGGTCGATAATGAACCCTTTTTGTTGGATGTCTTGGCTTTTTTGCTTAAAATCATGGTGAATTTTATCTTCTAGATTATTGGTTTTGATGATGTGAAAAGCGGAGAGAACTTCTTTAAGATAGGAAGTATAGCTTGCAAACAAGTCACTGCGTTCTTTGTTGTGTTTGTTGAGCGGTTTGGAAGCTAGAGTCGATAATAAAATATTTAAGCCCATTAAACCGACGGTAATTAATAAAATGCGGTAATCGACGATAACAAATAAAACAATGCCGGCGCTTAAATTAACAATTCCAAAGATTAATTCCACAATCGGTTCTAAGAAATTTGTTTCAATTTGATCATAATCATTGCTTAGTGATGATAGATAAGTGGCATTGTTTTCCTTTTGGAATTCATTAATGTTTTTCTTAAAGACGCGACTAATGTATTGCTGTTTCATTTTTGTTAGCGATGAACGGATGAAGAGGGCTTTAAAATAATGGAAGGTAAATAAAGCGATGCCGCTAACAATCATCAATCCGGCAATTAACCAAAGGTAGTTGGAAAAGTTTGTGAAATCACCGGTTTGGGATAAATCGATGAGGTCACGAATTTTTAAAGAGGCGATAATATCGGTTAAAGCGATGATAGCACCGAAAAAGCTTAGCAAGAAGATTTGGGGAAGAAATGACCTTAATTGTTTAAACATAGGCGGCTTCCTCCGCAAAATAATCTTTCCCTGTAAAGGTGCGAATCTTTCCCTCTTTGATTTCTAAAACATAGTCATATTGATTGGTCACGCCGGGATAGAAGCGGTGACTGATGGCGATGACCGTGTTATCTAAGTTTAAGAAGGTTTGTTCAATGGCTTTACCTAATTCTTCATTGACGGCGGAAGTTCCTTCATCCACAAACAAGATTTCCGCTTTTTTCGCAATCGCTCTGGCAATCGACAAACGTTGGCGTTCACCGCCGGAGAGGTTCTTACCGTTTTCGCTTAGTTTTTCATTTAGTCCTTGCTTGCGACTTTGGATAAATTCTTGCAAGCCGGATTTAATGATGGCTTCATCAATCGTCTTTTGGTCGAGTTCTTTAAACAAAGTAATATTATTTTTAATGCTATCTTCAAACAAAAACACTTCCTGATAAATATAGGCGACTTTGCTGGCAAAACTCTTGTCTTTGATGGTTTTTAAGTCAATGCCGTCTAAGCTAATTGAACCTTCATAGTTGGGATAGGTTTGCGACAAAAGCTTGATAAGCGTGGATTTCCCCACCCCGCTGGCCCCCTTTAATAAGTATTTTTTACCTTTTTCAATGGTAAAGGAAACATTGTGAAAGAGGTCTTTATCATCATAAGCAAAGCTTAGGTTGCTGACTTTCAGTTCCTTTTGGAACTTAAAGTCATGGGGACGATTATTAGGATTGGTATGTGTTTCCGTGGCGGTAATCTTATCGTAAATTTCTTTTGATGATTTTATGATATTTAATCTCGGGAAGATATCCGGAAGAGCAAAGACCATATTCCCCGAAAGCATCAATAACATCATCAATTGGTCGTATTGGAGACCAAATTTAGTTTGATAGATTAAATAAAGAAGGACGGCCACGGTACTGGCTCCGGCAATCCCTTGGGTAAGGTTGCGTTGGGAATCCCCAAAGAAACGGAAACGATATTTGCTTTGTTCGACTTTGTTAATGGCTTCAAAACTTTTCGCCAGGAACTTATGATCCATATTGTTCAATTTTAAGATTTCGAGACCGTTAAAAGTATTACCGATATTGAGGGTGAAGTCTTCGTTAGTTTTTGACACTTGCTTTTGCAAAGCGACGGTTTTCTTTTCAAAAGCACGGATTAAGAAGAAAGTGATGAAGGAAAAGACCACCATGGCGCTAGCGAGCCGATAATCAATGATTAGCATAATGATTAGGGAACCAAGGTACATCCCAATTCGAAAAATGAAGTTTAATAAGTTAATGAAGAAATTGTTTTCAAAATTGTTGATGTCATTGATGAGGTTCGAAAGATAAGTATCTTTCGACTTTTGACTAAACTGTTGGTAGGAATAAGCCATGATTTTGGAAAAAGCGGCGATTCTGACATCAAGAATGGTATCACGCATATAAGAGATGCGTAGTAGCCTTGAAGTAATATAAAGCAAGGCGCCAATGATGACATAAGCACCAGCCATGAGGGATACTTGAAAAAAGTATTTGGGGTCAAGCTTGGCAATCGCATCAAATAACTTGGAAAAGATATAGGTTTGTAAAAGATCGCTCACTACCGGAAAGAAGCAAGCGATGAAGTAGAGGAAGAAGCGCCCCTTTCTTTTAAACAATAAGTCTTTCATAGGAAAATCCCTTTCAAAATGGAAATACGCTTTATTATATATCGACTAAATTAATTTGTCAATAAACAAAATTAATTACTTTATTAAATAAATTAATAATTTGTTTAAAATAAAGAAGAGCTTAAGTCAAAAACTTAAGCCCGCAGATTATTTTTTTGATTTTTCATAGTCTTGCAAGAAGCGGTCAATGCCAACATTCGTGAGTGGGTGGTTAAACATATCCATAATAATCTTATAAGGGACGGTCGCAATATCGGCACCGGCTTTGGCACATTTTAAAACATGGAGGGGTGAACGGATGCTGGCACAAATTATTTGGGTAGGAAACTGATAGTTTTGATATATTTGTTTAATATCATGAATTAATTGCATGCTATCTTCACCGACATCATCTAAACGGCCTAAGAAGGGCGAAACATAAGTGGCCCCGGCTTTGGCGGCTAAGAGGGCTTGGTTGGCGCTGAAGACGAGAGTGACATTTGTTCTAATTCCTTGGGCTGTTAACTCTTTAACGGCTTTGAGGCCGTCTTTTGTCATCGGTATTTTAATGACAATCTTTTTGCTAATTTTCATTAGTTCAAGGGCTTCTTTAACCATCCCTTGATAATCAAGGCTGATGACTTCCCCGGAAATGCAATCATCGACAATTTGACTGATTTCTTTTAAGGCATCGGTTAAATTGCGTCCACTTTTTAATATTAAACTGGGGTTGGTCGTTACTCCATCAAGAATGCCCAGTTCCCAAACTTGGCGGATCTCGTCAACAATGGCGGTATCAACATAAATTTTCATATTATTATCCTCCGTTTTTTTTATTATATCAAAAATTGCTTATTTTGTTAAGCCAAAATCCTACTTTGTGGTATAATATTTAAGGACATAAAAAAGTTTAGCAAGCGCTAAACTTGAATGGTGCGGCTAGTGAAATTCGAATTCACACGTCAAGGACACTACCCCCTCAAGATAGCGCGTCTACCAATTCCGCCATAGCCGCAGGAAACGCTAATATTGTAACATAAGGCCTGCTTTTTTTCAAGATTTTTTCGTTTTTACTCCCTAAATATGACATATTGTCATATAAATTGGATTTATTAGCAATTATCATTTGACAGTGCTAATAAATATGATATAATATAATTGGCACTAGATATTATAGAGTGCTAATTAATAGTAAAAAGGAGTGAAAAATATGAGAAATTTTGTTGTAAAAAGAGGAGACGGAGCTTATCGTTTTGGATTATTAGGTAGTGCTTTTGATGACTTGTTTAATTCACCTTGGACTTCTAACTTCAGCAACATCATGAGAACGGATATTCGTGATGAAGAAAAACATTACGCTTTAGATGTGGAAGTTCCTGGCTTCACGAAAGATGATATTAAAATCAGTCTAGAAAATGGTTATTTAACAATTGAAGCTACTAAAGAGGAAAGCAAAGAAAACAAGGATAATCAAGGTAATTATCTACGTCGTGAACGCCATTGTGGTAGCTGCTCGCGCAGTTTCTATATTGGTGACATTAAGAAAGAAAACATTTCCGCCAATTTTAAAGATGGCATCTTAACTTTAACGATTCCGAAAGAAAATGTTGAAGAAGTTGCGGCGAAAAAGTACATCGAAATTAAATAAGGAGGATTTTTGATGTTAAAACCTTTACACGACAATGTCGTACTGAAAAAAGAGCAATTAGAAAAGAAAACGGCCAGTGGGATTATTCTCACTGGCGATGTTAAGGAACAACCAAGTTTTGCGGAAGTTGTTGCTGTTGGTGAAGGCGCCATCGTTGATGGCAAATTAGTTACGCCAACTGTCAAAGTCGGGGATAAAGTTGTTTACAAACGTTATTCCACAACTGAATTTAAATTTGAAGAAGAGGAGTATTTAATAATTGCCGAGAAAGATATTCTCGCCATTATTGAGTGAAGTTGATTATGAGTAAAGAATTAAAATTTTCCAAAGATGCCCGAACAGCGATTTTACGCGGAGTTGATACTTTAGCGGATGCTGTCAAGATTACCTTGGGTCCCAAAGGTCGAAATGTTGTTTTGGATAAGGGTTATGGTTCACCATTAATTACCAATGATGGCGTGACCATTGCTCGTGAAATTGAACTTCCCGACAAATTTGAAAACATGGGTGCGAAATTGCTTTATGAAGTTGCTAACAAGACTAACGATGTGGCCGGTGACGGCACAACAACGGCAGCGGTTTTAGCGCATACCATGATTCATAAAGGGATTAATGCCATTGAAAATGGTGCTAATCCGGTGTTTTTGCGTCAAGGCATTGAACAAGCTGCTTCGGAAGTCGCTAAGAAATTATTGGAGCGGTCACGTAGCATTAACACGAATGACGACATTGCCAGTGTTGCGACAATTTCTTCTAGTTCGGAAGAAATTGGCAAGATTATTGCGGAAGCGATGGATAAAGTTGGTAGCGACGGTGTCATCAATGTTGATGAATCGAAGGGCTTTGATACTTATTTAGAAGTTGTGGAAGGCTTGCAATATGACAAAGGTTATGTTTCACCATACATGGTTTCGGACCGCGAAAAAATGCAAGTTACTTTAGAAAATGCCCTTGTCTTAGTTACTGATCAAAAATTATCAACGATTAAAGATGTGTTACCGGTGCTCGAACAAATCGTTCAAGCCAATAAACCGCTTTTGATTATTGCTGATGATTTAGAAAATGAAGTTGTCAGTACGCTCATTGTTAATAAATTGCGGGGGACTTTCAATGTAGTTGCGACCAAAGCTCCGGGCTTCGGCGACAATCAAAAAGATTTGTTAAGTGATATTGCCACGATGACGGGAGCGACATTCTTTGCGAAAGACTTGAACATGGAACTGAAGGATTTAACTTTGGAACATTTAGGTCAAGCCAAGAAAATCGTCGTTACTAAAGATAATACAACACTTATTGATGGTAGTGGGGATCCGGAAGCGATTCAAAACCGGATTGCGGAGATTAGAAAACACATGGAAGTTTCCACTTCCGAATATGACAAAAAACGCTTCAGCGAACGCTTGGGTAAATTAACGAAGGGCGTGGCCGTTGTTAAGGTCGGTGCCATGACGGAAACCGAATTAAAAGAGAAGAAATTACGCATTGAAGATGCCTTAAATGCAACGAAAGCGGCGATTGAAGAAGGTATCATCATCGGTGGTGGTGCTGCTTATGTGGAAGTATACAAGGAATTGAAAGGCAAAATCAAATCTGATGTCGTTGATATTCAAAAAGGCATCAATGTCGTTTTAGATTCCTTATTTACACCAACGCACCAGATTGCGGAAAACTCCGGTTATGATGCGGGCGAAATTGTGGAAATGCAAAAAAAAGCCAAACCGAATTTTGGCTTTGATGCCAAAACCGGCAAATGGCTTGATATGTTTAAAGCCGGGATTGTTGATCCCACCAAGGTCGCCAGAACCGCCATTTTAAATGCGGCTTCGATTTCAGCGCTCTTAATTACAACGGAAGTAGCCGTTGTTGACATTAAAGAAGAAAAAGAAACCCCGATGCCACAGGGCATGTATTAAAAAGACACTTAAGCAAGCTAAAAAAAGCTTGCTTTTTTTTATGTAAAACAATTGGTTTATTTGTTAATTTGGCGTATAATGAAAATAGTGTGAGGAATACCTGATGTTAGAACTAAAAAACATTACTAAAAACTATTATGTCGGACCAATGGTGGTTGAAGCTTTAAAAGGCATTAGTATTGAATTTCGAAAAAATGAATTTGTGGCCATTTTAGGTCCTTCGGGCTGTGGAAAAACAACCCTCTTAAATATAATTGGCGGCTTGGACCGTTATACAAGCGGTGATTTATTGGTTAATCATCGTTCCACCACCGACTTTAAAGATCATGATTGGGATAGTTATCGCAATCATTCCATTGGTTTTGTGTTTCAAAACTATAATTTAATCTCCCATATTTCGGTTTTACGAAATGTGGAATTGGCTCTGACACTGTCGGGTGTCAGTGTTAGTGAACGCCGGGAACGAGCTTTAAAAGCTTTGGCGGATGTTGGTCTTGCCGACCAAATTCATAAACGACCCAATCAATTATCAGGCGGACAGATGCAAAGAGTTGCGATTGCTAGGGCCTTGGTTAATAATCCCGATGTTTTGCTGGCGGATGAACCAACCGGGGCTTTGGATACGGAAACCAGTCGCCAAATCATGGAAATCTTAAAAGCGATTTCTCATGAACGTTTGATTATTATGGTGACGCATAATTCCAGTATTGCTCAGCAATATGCGACGCGGATTGTGAAACTATTGGACGGCTTAATTGTTGATGACAACCATCCCTATCATCAAGCTGAGCAAGTTGTGGCGAAGAAAATCGGTAAAGAAAAAACATCGATGTCGTTTTTGACGGCCCTGTCTTTAAGTTTAGGAAATTTAATTACCAAAAAAGCGCGGACCATCTTAACAGCCTTTGCCGGCAGTATCGGGATTATCGGCATTGCCCTAGTTCTTTCTTTGTCTAATGGTTTTCAAAGGTATATCGATAAAATGCAAGCTGATACTTTAGCTAGTTATCCCTTAACTATTAGCGAAACGACATTGGATTTTGGCCAAATTATGAGTTTAAATCGGGGCACTGATTTAGAGGAATTCCCTACGGATGCCATTATTCATGTCAATGCCATCCGCCAAAACATTCAAAATGCCCTGATTACTAATGACATCAATGACCAATATATTCACGATGTCATTGAACACATTGATCCCTCTCTTTATAACGGGATTACTTATTCATATGGGGTACAAATGCGCATTTTTCGGGAAATGCCTTTTGGCGCCGAAACTTATCATTTGGAAGTATCCACAGGCAATCATCAATTACCATTTATGCGCTGGAATGAATTAATTGAAAGCGACAATGTTAATAATCCCTTTTCGTTTTTGGAAACCCAATACGATGTTTTAAGTGGTCATTTACCGAAGTCTAAAAATGAGATTGTTTTAGTGGTCGATAGTTATAATCAAATTACCGATTTAAGCTTACTTAATTTAGGTTTTGCTAATGTTAGTGAGACGGCGAAGTATTCTTTTAATGATTTTCTCGGTTATAAAATGAAATTGGTGTTGAATAATGGCTTATATACTTTTGATGGGACGAAATTTACTCCGAATTATCAACAGGTATCGGGATTGACGATGTTAAATCCGGGGATTTATGATTCCGAGCAAACCCTTGATTTAGAAATCGTCGGCATTATTCGCGTTAATGAGGATACTCCCACCGGAGCGGTGAATGGGGTCTTTGGTTATACCAAAGCCCTAACGGACTTTGTGTTAGAAAATTCCTTAGCTTCCGAGATTGTAATGTGGATGGAGGAAGCCGGACATGAAAACTTAAACCCTTTGACCGGAAATGCCTACTTGGCGGGGGAAAGTACGGTTGCGGAACAACGCCAGGCGACTTTAAGAGAACTTGGGGGCATGGCGACACCCAGTGAAATTGCTATTTTTCCGGTTGATTTTAATGCGAAAAAAGCTATTAAGTTATACTTAGATGAAGAAAATACTAAACTCAGCGATGCGGCCATTAGGGATTATTACCAAAACTTAGGGATTACGGCTAGCGAAGCCACGGATGAACAAAAGAAAGCGGCTTTAGAACTTGGTCAAAAAGCCGGTGTTTATTATGTGGATTTAATGGATACCCTTGTTAGTTCCATCAATACGGTGATTAATTCCATCAGCTATGTGTTAATTGCTTTTACGGCTGTTTCGTTGGTGGTGTCTTCCATTATGATTGGCATTATTACTTATATTTCCGTTTTAGAAAGAACGAAGGAAATTGGGATTTTACGCAGTATTGGCGCTAGAAAAAAAGATATTTCCCGTGTTTTCAATGCGGAAACATTGATTATTGGCTTTACGGCCGGTGTTTTTGGGGTGGGGATTACCCTTCTTTTGATTATTCCCATCAACCTCATTTTAAATCATTTAGTTGACATTCCGCATTTGGCGGCTTTAAGGGTTTATCATGGTTTGGTTTTAATTATCATTTCGATGATTCTAACTTTAGTTGCCGGCATTATTCCGTCGCGGATTGCTGCTAAACGCGATCCGGTTGAAGCCTTACGCTCGGAATAAGGGATGTTTTCAAGAAAAAATGGAGTTTAACGGTTAAAGTTAAACTCCATTCGCATTTTTATTAAAAATACCGAAGGATAGGATTTTCATCACTTCATCAGCAATGCGGTCGATTTCTTCGTCTGTACATTCTTTTTTAAACAGGACTTGTAAACCGACGAAATTGGAAATGCCCATGAGCACAAAGGAAAGGGTTTCTAAGTCGATAGTTTTGTTAATTTCCTCGGGAACATGTTTTTCCAGTTGATGAATATAGGATTTGGAGAAATCGGAATAATAATCAACAAAAATATTGGAATCAACAAATAAAGATTCCCAAATGACTTTGTAAGCGAGGGGATCCTTATGAACATAGCTTAAAAAGGCTTTGATACCGGCTTTTTCAATGTCATAGCGGCTTGTTAAGCCCACAATGGCTTCGCGGGACGCTTGGCGGATGCTTATTTTATATTGTTGCAATAAATAGAGGTAGAGCATTAATTTATTATCAAAATAAATATAAAAAGTGCCAATCGCGATTTGGGCTCTTTCAATGATTAAATTGACGGATGTAGCATGGAAACCGTTTTGAGCAAACAGTTCTTTGCCGGCTTGAATGATTTTGTTGAAGGTTTTTTCCCCGGTTTTGGTCCGTGGCGTTCGATATGTTAATAGTTCCATTTTTTCCTCACCGCCCCCATTATAAAACAATGAGGAAGAAAAAACAAGAGAAACGATGAAACAAATGGCGACCTTAAAAACAAACTTGTTGACAAAAAAACCGTTTTCATATATAATATAAGCATAATATGAATAAATATTCATATTGTCCTTTTTCGATTTATTTATTTTTTGTCTATTCAGCTTTTTCTAATAGGCATTTATTTATTAATCGATGTGAAAGCGTTTTATTAATGGAGGTATTATGAGTAACAAAGTTTACATTGTTGGGGCCAAACGCAGTCCCAACGGCTCGTTCCTTGGAGCTTTTAAGGATGTTCATCCGGCCGAATTAGGCGCTCAAGTGTTAAAAAAATTGTTGGCGGAAAGCCGTGTGCCGGTGGCAAAAATCGATGAAGTGATTGTCGGCCAAGTTTTATCTGCTGGTGTTGGTCAAGGTTTTGCCAGACAAGTCTCGTTAAAAGCGGGGGTGCCGATTGAAGTTCCGGCATATTCTCTTAATATGGTTTGCGGCAGTGGGATGAAATCAATTATGAATGCTTATGCCAGCATTAAAGCTAAGATGGCGAATTTAATCGTTGCCGGTGGTGTTGAATCGATGAGTCAAGCCCCTTATTTGGTGCCTGCTAAAGCTCGTGATGGCGTTCGCATGGGCGACTTAAATTTAGCTGATCATCTTTTAAAAGATGCCTTAGTTGATGTCTTTAATAATTATCACATGGGCGTTACGGCAGAAAATATTGTAAAGAAATATGGCATCAGCCGTGAAGAACAAGATGCCTTTGCTTTAAAATCGCAAGAAAAAGCCATTAAGGCGGTTGATAGTGGTGCTTTTGATCCGGAAATTGTCCCGATTGAAGTTAAAACAAGGAAAGAAACACTGCTTATCAGTCGTGATGAATATCCTAATCGGACAACGAATGCAGAAAAAATGGCTAAACTACGTCCGGCCTTTTTACCGGATGGAACGGTTACCGCTGGGAGCTCCTCAGGGATTAATGATGGCGCTAGCTTTGTGATTGTTGCTTCTGAAGAAGCGGTCAAACAATATCAATTACCGGTGCTTGCGGAAATCATCAGTGTTGGCCAAGGCGGCGTTGATCCATCCGTCATGGGTTTGGGTCCGGTTCCCGCCATTAGAGAAGCTTTAAATAATGCCAAGATGACTTTAAAACAAATGGAATTAGTGGAATTAAATGAAGCTTTTGCGGCTCAAAGTTTAGGTGTTGTGAAAGAATTAGTGGAAGAACATCAGATTGATCGCGATGAGCTTTTAAATAAAACCAATATTAACGGTGGCGCGATTGCCCTTGGGCATCCACTGGGCAATAGTGGGAACCGCATTACTGTTACCTTACTGTATGGATTAATGGCGACCAAACGTACTTACGGTCTAGCAAGCTTATGTATTGGTGGCGGTATGGGAACAGCCATCGTGATTAAGAGAGTATAAGAGGAGGGAAAAAAATGAAATTACAAGGAAAAGTTGCTGTTGTTACTGGTGGTGCCAAAGGAATTGGTGCCGAAATTGCGAAAGCCTTTGCTTTAGAAGGAGCAACCGTAATCGCCGCCGATATGGGCGAAATGACTTATCAAGCCAAAAATGTTTTTGCTTATTCATTGAATGTCACCGATGTGGCGGGATGCAAAGCTTTCTTTGATGAAGTGATTGCGAAATATGGCAAAATTGATGTTTTGGTTAACAATGCCGGCATTACCCGTGATGCCATGACTTACAAAATGACGGATGAAGCTTGGGATTTAGTTTTGAATGTCAACTTAAAAGGATTATTTAATTTAGTTCGTTATGTTGGTCCGCAAATGGAAGCCATTGGCGGCGGCAGTATTATCAATATTTCTTCGGTTGTTGGTGTTTTCGGCAATATCGGCCAAGCCAACTATTCAGCTTCTAAAGCCGGTGTCATTGGTTTAACGATGACTTGGGCTAAAGAGTTTGCTCGTAAAGGCGTTCCTGTTCGGGTTAATGCCATCGCTCCGGGCTATGTGATGACCGACATCTTAAAAACCGTTCCTGAAGATTTATTAAAGAAATTTGCTGATATGACTATGCTTAAACGCTTAGGTCAACCGGAAGAAATCGCGAAAGTAGCCACCTTCTTAGCTAGCGATGATGCTTCTTATATCACCGGACAAACCATCAATGTCAACGGTGGTATGCGCTTATAAGTTTGTGGAGAAAATGATGAAACCAAGGGTCGGAATAGTTGGCACCGGTATTTATCTTCCGAAACAGACGATGTCGGCCAAAGAAATCAGTGAGCGAACTAAAGGTGTCTGGACGGAAGAAGCCGTCATTGCGAAATTAGGAATCAAACAAATTTATCTTCCCGGTGAAGACGACGGCACCCAAGAAATGGGCGCCAAAGCGGCTTTAGATTGTTTAGAAAATACGAAAGTAGATCCCAAAGATATTGATGTGATTCTTTGTATGGGAGAAGAATGGAAGGAATATCCCTTAACAACCTCCGCTCTTTACATTCAAGATCGCATCGGTGCGGTTAATGCTTGGGGCATCGATGTGCAAAATCGTTGTTGTACGACGGTTTCCGCTTTAAAGATGGCCCAGGATATGCTCATTGCTGATGATGAAATCAACACCATCATGGTCGTTGGTGGTTATCGCAATGGTGATTTTGTTGATTTTACTGACAAAAACATGTCAATGATGTATAATTTAAGTGCCGGAGCCGGTGCGGTGATCTTACAAAAAAATTATGGAAAAAATTTACTATTAGGTTCCCATATTATTGCTGATGGATCATTATCACGAACGGCGGGTGTGGAAATCGGTGGCATTTGCCATCCGATTACTCCGGATAATTATTTGGAAGCCCGTAAATCCTTACGCTTGATGGATCCCGTCAAAATGAAAGACCGTTTGAATGAAGTTTCGATGCCCAATTGGTATAAGTGTATTGATGAATCATTACGCAAAGCTCATTTAGAACGAAAAGATATCACTTATTTAGATATCTTACATATTAAGCGTTCCGGCCATAAAGCGATGTTAGCGGACTTAAATTTAACTGAAGAGCAGACCATTTACTTGGAAGACTATGGCCACTTGGGTCAGGTTGACCAAATCTTATCATTGCATTTGGCCCTAAAATCGGGACAAGTGAAGGACGGCTCCGTTATTTGTATGCTCGCTGCCGGGATTGGCTATGTGTGGGCTGCCAATATTATCAAATGGGGCTAATCAACATTTGGCTCTTTAAATAATCTTTAATCCTAATAAAGTTGATGTGGATTTATTTAATTTATCCAAGATGATAATCCATCAACTGAAGAAAAGGGGTGTCGTATGACATTTACGGATATCATTAGTATTTTACTGAATGCACTCGTGGGCTTTAGTTATCTATCGCTTGCGACATTTGGAATTGTGTTAATTTTTAAAACCAGTTCCACAACCAATTTTGCGCAAGGCTCTTTAGGCATTTTAGGAGCCTATACCACGAGTTATTTAATCGATAAACAGGGTGTGAGTGATTTAACCGGGCTTCCCAGTGTCGTTATCACCAGCCCTTGGCAGCTCGTGTTACCGATGTTAGGCGGAATCATGGTGTCGTTTATTGTTGGTTTGTTAATCGATGTGGTGATTTTCCGCAACGCTAAATTTACCAATGCCGCCACCAAACAAATCATTACCATGGGTTTGGTCATCGTGATTACCGGCTTAATTCCCGTTATTTTTGGAGCGGCGACCATGCGGCAAAGTTTTGTCTTTTCCGATAAAACGATTACTTTTTTAGGGGTTCCCCTTCCCGTTCATCAACTGATTACCCTTGCTCTTTCCGCCTTTCTCATCATCTTTATCTTTATGATGCTGAAATACACTAAATGGGGTTTAGGAGTACGGGCTGTCGCCTCGAATGAACGCGTTGCGGGCTTGATGGGCATCAATACCAATCGTATTAATTCCCTTTCGTGGGCCATTGCTGGGGCTTTGGGGGCGCTAGCCGCCATTACTTATACGGCCGCCATTGGGTCCTTGTCCTCAACATCGATGATTGACATGCAAGTCAATGCTTTCTATGCTTCCATCCTTGGGGGCTTTAGCACTTTCTTTGGTCCTTTAGCGGGCGCCTTCTTATTAACGACTGCCCAAGCCTTATTCCCCGCCATTTTGGTATCATATAACATGGCGCCTTGGAGTAATACCTTTTTATACATCGCTATTATCATCGCCGTCCTCATTAAACCAGCCGGTTTATTTGGGAAGAAAGTAATTAAGAAGGTTTAAGCTTATGAAGATCTTTTATCGTGAACACCTTAAACCCTTTCTTAAGAAACCATATTTCGGTTTTATTATGGTCGGTTTAGTTTTATTAATCGTTCGCTTTTTAGTTGATGTCCTCCCCCCTGATTTATATGGAGCCATCGTCATTACTAGTTACTACTATATCGCTGGTTTGGGCTTTGCCCTCCTCCTTGGTTATGGTGGCTTGGCTTCTTTAGGAACGGGAGCTTTTGTGGGGATTGGCGCTTTCGGTCTTCACTATGTTTATCGCTTTTTAGAAATGCCTTTGCTAGTGGCGATTTTAGTGGGGATTGTCCTTTCCATCATCATTAGTATTGCTTTCGGCTTTGTTTCCTTACGGATTTCCGGAATGTATTTAGCGATTGTGACGATGGGGCTCTCCCAGATTATTATTGAAATTATTAAGAATATTCCCAAATATGCTTCGGGGACTTCCGGTGGTTTTCTTTCGGGAGGTCCACCACGGCCTTTAGTCTTTCTCGGGATGGAACTATCCCAAGATGGTTCCGTTGTCTTTATGGCCGTTTTCGTTGTCCTTTCGATGACCATTGTTCATAATTTAATTACTTCACCAACGGGGCGGGCGCTTTTAGCGATTAAAAACAGTGAAACGGCGGCCCAAACGATGGGGATTAATTTGCTTAAGTATCGCTTGCTAGCCTTCGTTATCTCCGGCGTCTTAGGGTCGATTGCCGGTGTCCTCTCCATGATGTATATCCGCAATGCGAGTGTTTCCCAAATTGGCTTAACCTTTGCTTTAAACATTTTAGCGGCGGTGATTATCGGGGGCACCAAGTCGATATGGGGGATTCTCATGGGAACCTTCGTTATCTTTGGGCTTGACCTCGCCGTTTTTCAACGTTTGGAACTGGGGAATTTATCCCTCATTATCAACGGTATTTTAATTATTTTAGTAGTAATGTTTTATCCCGGCGGTTTGATCCAGCTCGTTGGGGATTTAAAAAAGCAATTTAAAATAATTAAAAAGAAATTAAGAGAGAAAATCTATGGCCCTGAATAAAATCAAAAGCCTTTTGGCAGCAAAAATTCATGGATCACATGTAAAAAAACATCGTCAATTAGTGCTAAGAACTCATTATTTAAAGGGTCTTTCCCAAGAAAACAAACTGGAAGATGAAAAACGTTTAGAAGCTCGTTACCAAATGATTGAAACTTATTATCAAGAAGCGATTGCCCCTTATCAAAGACAACTTAGTGGTATTACGAAGCTCGATGATCAGAAAACTAAAAAAATACTTAAATTTGATGAAAAAGCCTATTGGGCGCGCCGAAGATATAAAACCAAGCAAGCCAAAACTTTAGACGAAAGTAAGTTGGAAGCTAGCTTAGCCCAATATGATCAAAGAAAACGGGATGAACGCCAGGCCTATTTAGGGAAACTGGAGGAGAAATACCCCCATGTTGATTTAAACGAAGCGGAACTTAAGCAGCTTCAAAGCCAAATTGATCGCCAAACAATGCTTCGTGATGCTCGTAAAGCCCGAGCTCTAGCTCAACAAACGAAAAAACATGCCCAATTTTTGAAACTTAAAACGACGATTGCGAAAAAAGTTGAGGAACTAAAACAGCAAATTAAGCTTTTAAGTGAGAAAATTGAGAATTACAATCAGCAAAAAGTTAAAGCGGACATTTTGCGGCGGGAAGAATTATTACAAGCCCACAAGGGACTGGAAGCAAATCACCATCTTCCGCTGCATTATAAGCAAAAGAAACTGGATGTTTTAGCCAGCCAAATTGATTTGATTGATACGACTAATTTAGTTTTAGAAGATAAAACGATTCACCTAGCGGTATCGAAATTAAAAATGTTCTTTGGTGGTGTAAAAGCGGTTAATGATTTAAGCTTCCAAGTTAAGCACGGGGAAATCTTTGGTTTGATTGGCCCCAATGGTGCCGGGAAAACAACGGTTTTCAACTGTTTAACCCAATTTTATAAGGCTACCGGCGGTCATATGATTTTTCGAAATAAAGAAAACAATGTCGTTAATCTCTTGACCAAAAAAACCCATGACATCATCCATGAAGGGATTGCTCGTTCCTTCCAAAATGTAGAGTTGATTTGGGAACTGACGGTGATTGATAATTTGCTGGTAGCGGCTCATTCCCTCTTAGTGACGAATTTTGTTGAGCATATGTTGCACACCAAAAAAATGTGGCGTGAAGACCGCGTTCTGCGGACTAAGGGGATGAACATTTTACAAGTGCTGGGGATTGCGGAATACGCCTTTCGTTCCCCCTATGGTCTTCCCTATGGTGTGTTGAAGAAAATCGAATTGGCGCGGACTTTGATGACTAATCCGTCCTTAATCATCCTTGATGAGCCGGCCGCCGGCTTAAATGATGCGGAGACGATGGAACTGGCGTCCGTGATTAAAAAGATTAATGAAGAATTTCACATCACTATTTTCTTGGTCGAACACGATATGGGCTTGGTTATGAGTATCTGCGATACCGTTTGTGCAATTTCCTTTGGGAAGATGATTGGCATTGGCACGCCCCAAGCGATTCAAAACAATCCTGAAGTTCGAACAGCTTACTTAGGAGAGGATAGCGATGAATAAAAACGTGCTTGAAATCAACAATTTAGAGATTGACTACGGCATTGTGAAGGCCATCAAAGGAATTAATATGGTCGTTCCGAAAGGCTCAATTGTGGCTATTTTAGGTGCTAATGGGGCCGGTAAAACGTCCACCATTCGTTCGATTTCCGGTCTTACCAAAGTCAAAGCGGGCGAAATCCTCTATAATGGTGAAGCTATTCACAATCTTCCGCCCTATAAAATTGTCGGTAAGGGGATTACTCAATCTCCGGAAGGACGCTTAATTTTAACCGGCTTAACGGTTGAAGAAAATCTCTTGGCCGGAGCTTATACGATTAAAGCAATTGTGAAAGATGGCGTAAAAATTAGTCGCAGTAAACGCATTAAAGAATTACTCAATGAGACTTATAAATATTTCCCCATTTTGGCAGAACGCAGTAAACAGCAAGCGGCGACCCTCTCGGGAGGAGAACAGCAGATGCTGGCCATTGGCCGGGCCTTGATGGGAGCACCGGAATTATTGTTGTTAGATGAACCCTCACTTGGTTTGGCTCCACTTGTGATTCGGGATATCTTTAAAATCATCACGAAGATTAAAGAGGATGGCAGAACCATTTTGATTGTTGAACAAAATGCCAAACAAACATTGAAGATTGCTGATTATGCCTATGTTTTGGAAGTTGGCAAGGTTAAGACGGAAGGCAAAGCTGAAGAGCTTCTTAACAATGAAGAACTCATCAGCGCCTATTTAGGCGGAAGCCATTAATTTGGTTAAGTGTGTTAATAACACTTATAATAAAAGAAAAGGAGAGAAAATGAAAAAATTATTAGTATTTGTTTTTGCGTTGTTGCTAAGCCTAACATTGTTCGGCTGCAAACCAGACAGCGGTACTCAAGGAATCGACAAAGATTACATCTATGTTGGTAACACGGCTGCCACATCAGGGGCTTTTGCCGGTGTTGGTGTACCTTTCAATCTCGCCATGGAAGTTGTATTTGATAAGTATAATGCAACTCATGATGGTCCGGATATTAAGTTCATTCATTATGATGATGAATTCAATGGTGAAAAAGGCTTAACTTTAACGAAGAAGTTAGTAGAAGAAGATAAAGTCTTTGCCCTTGTTGGCCATTTCGGCACGAACACAGTTAATGCGACGATGGACTACCTTTTAGAAAAAGGCATTCCGATGGTTTATGGTGTTACCGGTGTTAACTCCCTCTATTTTGAAAATGTTCCCGGCAACAATATTTTGTCCGTTCAACCTATTTTCCGGACTGAAGGTCGGATGATGGTGGCCAGAGCGCTTCATGAAAAACTCTTTGGTCCTAATGGCGATGCCAAACTAGGCGAGAGTGACAAAATTGTCGTTCTTTATTCCGATGATGATGCTGGCCAATCGATTAAACTTGGTATTCAAGATGAAGTCGCTGCTGCCGGTATCGCTGCTCGCGTTACTTACATTCCGTTCAGTGCGGCTACCGCTACCGCTGTTGTTCCGGTTGCTTTGGGTTTAAATCCAAGTGTTATTTTGTTATCTTCCAACCAAGCACCAGCTACTGCGGCTGCGAAAGCTTTAAGAGAAAATAACTCAACTGTTCCGGTTTTATCTTCTTATGTTAATGGGGCGACCGTTTTCACACCGGCCCAACTCGTTGTTGATAAAGTTGCACAACCGCTTCCATATCCGGTTTATGCTAATGCTTGGGTTGATATTTCCCAAGTCGGTGCTCCAGCACCAACGGCTGCCCAAATTGGTGGTGACGGCAAACTGATGGGCTTTGATTATGACCTCGCTTTATTGGCCGGTTTCACAGCTGAATATTGGGAAGGATTTGTTCATGATCTTAACTCTTCCACTCGTTCATTCGAAACTACACAAGCTAAATCACTCTGGGCTAATGCTTATGCCATGGCCGGTTATGTTGCTGGCTGCACCTTTGTTTCGATTTTGGAACGCGTCGAAGATTTTGATGCCCTGACTTGGGAATCATTCATCGCTCTAGCTGAATCCGCACCAATTGACATTCCGATGGCTGGTTCAATTGATTGGGGTAAAGGCGCTCGTGTTGGCTTAGACACACTAGCCTTAACCAAATTCCAATTAGCTGCTTCCGGATGGACCTTTGTGAAGGTTAGAGAAATTGAATCCCTTGCACAAGTTAAGGCTAAAAAGTAAGAAACTGTATCAGTAATTGAAGCTAAATAATTAGATGAATTAATGATTGGGAGAGATGTTCATCTCTCCCAATTGTCTTTTAAGAAAGAGGTAAAACTGTGAAAGAAGCCAAATATATTTCAGTAAAAGAAATGATTGATCTTGTGAAGAGCAATGATCAAATAATTGTGGGGATGGCGGCGACGGAACCCCAAGCCTTTATGTCTAATTTACATCTCGCTGGTGAAAGAGTCAGCAATGTCACCGTTACCAATTGTTTGCCCTTTGCTTATGGCGAATTCTTTATCGAAGCCAAGTGGCGCGATAAATTTAAACTTGACGGTTGGTTTTATACCAATGTGTTAAGGAAAGCCCATGAACACGGAAATATTTCCTATGTTCCCAACAATTTGCACTTTGCGGGGAAAAAACGTCTCCACCATGTTCATCCCAATATTTTTGTCATGGCAACATCACTTCCGGACAAACATGGTTTTGTTTCCTTGTCCTTGTGTAATGTTTATGAAAAAGAAATTATTAAAGAAGCGGATATCGTTATTTTGGAAGTCAATCCTCATTTTCCAAGAACTTTAGGGGATGTGGAATTACATGTTAGCGATGTCGATTATTTAGTCGCTGTCGATTATCCGGTGCCGACCATTCCCATTGAAGAACCGAATGAAAAAGATTATATCATCGGTCGCCAAATTGCCGATTTGATTAATGATGGTGATACGATTCAGTTGGGTATCGGGGGCATGCCGAATGCGGTGGCGAAATCTTTATATGGGAAAAAAGATTTAGGCATTCATACGGAAATGTTAACCAGTGAAATGGCTAAATTAATTAAAGCCGGTGTTATTACCGGTAAAAAGAAAACTCTTCATCCTGGAAAACACGTTGCTTGCTTTGTTTTAGGCGATCAAGCACTTTATGATTTCATTGATGATAATCCGAGTGTCATGATTCTCAATGGCGCCTATGTCAATGATCCATATATCATCGGTTTAAATGATAATCAAGTTTCGATTAATTCGACCATTGAAATTGATTTAACCGGCCAATGTGCTAGCGAATCGATTGGAACAAGACAATTTAGCGGCACGGGCGGTCAGAGTGACACCGCTGTGGGTGCTCAGAATAGTAAAAACGGGCGCTCCTTCATTGCCCTTTATTCGACTGCGATGGTAAGAAACCCCGTCACCGGCATCAAAGAAGAAGTATCAAAAATTGTGACGACTTTAAACCAAGGGGCGGCAGTTTCCCTTTCGCGCAATGATGTTGATTATGTTGTAACGGAATATGGCGTGGTGCGCTTACGCGGAACAAATGTTCGCGAGCGTGCTAAACTGTTAATCAGTATTGCTCATCCGAAGTTCCGTGAACAATTAACTAAAGAAGCTATTGAAGTAGGGTATTTGCATGAGCTATTTTAAATTTAAAGATTATCAAGTTTTTTACCAAGTCGATGGTGCGGGTAAACCCTTGCTGATTTTAAATGGCATTATGATGTCGACTAAAAGTTGGCAACCCTTTATTAATACTCTAAGTCGCACTAATCAAATTATTCGGGTCGATTTTTTAGACCAAGGACAATCGGATAAATTAGTGGGTTTAAGTTATACCCAAACCTTACAAGTGGAATTATTAGTGGCTTTACTTGCTCATTTGCAATTATCCCAAGTCAGTGTGGTTGGGATTTCCTATGGTGGGGAAGTGGCCTTACAACTGGCTTGTGATTATCCCCAGTTGGTGGAACGCTTAATTTTATTCAACACAACCGCTTATACTTCACCATGGTTAGCGGATATTGGTAAAGGGTGGATAGCAGCGGGGAAAACTAGGGATCCACTGCATTATTATTATACGGCGATTCCGATTATTTATTCTCCGTATTTCTATGAAAGCCGTTTGGCGTGGATGCGCAACCGTGAGCAAGTTTTAAAACCGGTGTTTTCGAATCCGGACTTTTTGGACGCCATGGAACGTTTAACTTTAAGTGCGGACCACCATCATTTGGTTGCGAAGTTGCCCTTAATTAAAGCGCCAACTTTAATTGTCAGCGCCGAACAGGATTATTTAACACCGATGCACGAACAGGAGTTTTTGTACCGTCATATTAAAGATGCGCAATGGATTAAAATTCCGGAAGCTGGTCATGCTTCCATGTATGAAAAACCCTTATTGTTTACCACTTTAATCATTGGTTTTGTAAATGCCCATGATGTTGTATACAACATTTGATGTTTGTATACAACATTTGATGTTTGTATACAACATTTAAGAAAGGAGTTTCAATGGAGAAAAAAATGCTCCCCTTAGCGAATGGGGAAACCTTAGCTTATTTGGAAAAAGGCCGTGGCAGTAATGTTCTGGTGCTGATTCATGGCAATTTATCATCGTCGGTTTATTTTTTGCCCTTAATTGAACGTTTACCGGACGATGTTCATGTTTATGCTTTTGATTTACGCGGTTTTGGTGATTCGACTTATGAAAAACCGATTACGAGTTTAAAGGAATTGGCTGATGATGTGCAATTGGCTTTTAAAGCCCTGAAAATAAAAAGCGCCCATGTTTTGGGCTGGTCTTTAGGCGGTGGAGTAGCGATGGAATTGGCTGCTCATTATCCTAGTTTTGTAAAAAAATTGATTTTACTGGCTTCCACAACCCACAAAGGCTATCCTATTTTTAAAAAGGATGCTAACTTGCAACCCTTGGTGGGAGAAATCTATGCTTCACCTGCGGAAATGGCGAATGATCCTTTGCAAGTTAAACCGGTTATTGATGCTATTGCTCATAAAAATGCTGGGTTTCTATCATATATTTATGATTTGACGATTTACTCCCATAAAAAACCAAGTGCGGAGGAAAATGAACTTTATATCAGTGAAACGATGAAACAACGCAATTTAAGTGCGGCTGATTATGCTTTAGCAGCCCTTAATATGAGTGATCAACCGAACTTTTATCGCTCCGGTGATAATACCATTCATTTAATTAAAGCCCCGACTTTGCATCTTTGGGGTGAGTTGGACCGCACCGTTTTAGAATCGATGGTGATGGATAATGTTAAGGCCATCCCCAACTCGACGCTTATCAAATGGAAGGAATGTGGACATTCCCCATTGGTGGATAAACCGGATGAACTAACGAAAACCGTTTTAGACTTTATCAAATAAAAAAGAGCCATTAAGATGGATTGCTTCATTCTTAATGGCTTTTTAATTAGCGATTTTTCATGATGACGGTTTCGATGGCATCGGCAACATCTTCAATGGCATCGGAACATTTTTCAAAACGGTGGTAAATTTGTTCCCAAATGATGAGTTCAACGGGATTTTCTTCTTCAATAAAGAGACGGCGCACCGCATCAATATAGATTTTATCGCCAACTTCTTCTAAGCGGTTGACTTCAATAATATGCGGTTCAATGCTGCGGCTTTTTTTAAAATAGGGGAATTCCATGATGGCTAATTTTAAAGCTTTACAAGCTTCAATGATGATATCACTAAATTCATTGTAATCACTGCGCAGTTTTTGCACATTGTACATGTAAAGACGGAATAAAACATCTTCGATGGCATCAGTGACATCATCGATTCTTTGGCAAATCGCAATGATATCTTCTCGTTCAATCGGAGTGATAAACTCTTTAGCCAATTTTTCCATCACTTCATGCTGGGCTAAGTCAGCGGAATGTTCAATTTTGTGCATCGCCTGGACATCCGCAACCAAAGTTCGGCGATCATAGTTTTGCAAGATTTCCTTTAAAAAGGTAGCTGCTTCCACGGAAAATTGCCCGAGCTTAATGAAACTTTTAAAGTAATAATTGTCTTGTAATTTTGCCATATTCGACCTTCCTTTTAAAATATCATAATAAATAATTTGGCCATGAAATATCCGATTAATCCACAACCCGGAAAAGTAAGAATCCAGGTTAACACCAGTTCTTTCACAATCCCCCAATCGACTTTTGACAGCCGTTTGGCACTGCCAACACCCATGATGGCAGTTGTTTTCATGTGGGTTGTCGAAACGGGAATCCCGGCGATTGATGATATCAACAAACAAGTGGCGGCTGAGAAGTCCGCTGCGAAACCTTCATATTGGTTTAGTTTAACCATATCCATGCCCACGGTTTTAATAATGCGGTAACCACCAATTGATGTTCCTAAGGCCATGACTAAAGAACTTAGAATCATTAACCAAATCGGAATATGAAAACTGATGGCATTGGGATTGCCTTGAGCCAAGAAAATGCCCAGCATGAAGACCCCCATAAATTTTTGCCCGTCTTGGGCACCATGCATAAAGGCCATGGCGGCTCCACCGGCAATTTGGGCATTTTTGAAAAAGACATAGGTTTTATTGCGGTCGGTTTTTCGAAAGATGCCTTCAATGAGCTTAACCATTAACCAGCCACTGCCAAAGCCAAGAACGGTGGACAAAAGTAAACCATAGAGAACTTTAATCCATTCGTTGGGATTAATGCCGGCCAAACCGTTTTGTAAAGCAATGGCGGCCCCGGAAATCCCGGCAATTAAAGCATGACTTTCGCTGGTGGGAATCCCAAACATCCAAGCTAAAGTGGCCCAAATAACAATCCCTACCAAGCCCGCACAAAGGGCAGCTAGGGCATCTTGGGCATTACCGCCGAAATCGACCATTTTGTAAATTGTTTGGGCGACGGTTGCATTAAATAAAGTCATGACAAAGACGCCAAGGAAGTTAAAAATTGTTGCCATGATGATCGCATTTCTCGGTGAAATGGCTTTTGTAGAGATGCAAGTGGCAATCGCATTCGGGGCATCCGTCCACCCGTTAATCAAGATGACAGCTAAAGTTAAGAGGACGGTCACCATTAAAATGGGGTTTGCGAAAAGCTGATTGATGAAATCTAGAAAGCTAATTGTCATAATTGCTCCTATTTATATATTTACCCTTGTTTATTATACCATTTTTTTATGATGGAACAAAGATGATTTTCCATAATAAAACCTTTTCATAACTTTATTAAAGATGAAAATGCTTTGATAGTTATTGATTTCTTCTCTTTTTACAAATTCTTTATGGAATTGTTGGTAAATTTATGTTACAATTTTAGTAATTATTATTGATGTGAGGTTGGTCATGAACCAAAAAAAGTCTTTTTCCATCGATGAGTTTTTTAAACGTTTATTTGATAAATGGGTTTTAAAATGCCCGGAAAGTCAAGCTAATAGCATGTCCTACCGCATTGCCCTTCTCAATGTCAATCGCTTACAAGGGATTGCTGTTTTTTTGTTGTTTGGCGTGTTTTTTTCCTTGATTACTGACGCTTTTAATATCGCTCCGTCCCTCTTGCTTCCCTTTCATCTAATTTATACATTGATAATTGTTATTAGTTTATTTACCATCATCTTTATTCGGTTTTTTGTGAAGAAAAAAGACTATCCTTTAAAGATGTTAAAATGGTTTTATCACTTGTTTTGGCTCATTAATATGCTTTTGGTTATTACTGTTTATTTAATGGATGCTTACAGTTCCGGCAAAACCGCTTCCTTATTTGGTTTTTACCTTGTTTTGGCGGCAGTGCCGATTTTATCTTTTTGGGAAATTTTCTTGTTTTTGCTTTTACCGAATGCTTTAATGGTGGGTGTTTGGGGCTTTAATATTTTGACCTTAAAGGAAGCGATTTACACGATTTTTATTTATGAAGCCCTGGCCTTGGTCATTTCCCAAGCGACTTATCAAACCTTCCTAAGGATGCTGGATAATGAAATTAAACTGCATCAATCCGCTAAAAAACTGGAATTGATGTCCTTGCAAGATCCATTGACCGGCTTAAACAATCGTTTTGGTTTAACTAGAGCTTTTAATGAATTAAAAGCCGGCGCTAAACATAATGATTTATTGTTTGTGATTGCGATCGATATTGATTTCTTCAAACGCTTTAATGACCAACATGGTCATTTAGTTGGTGATGAATGCTTAGTGCATCTTGCCAACAATATTCGCACCGTTTTTTGTGATAACAATAGTGCCGTCGGTCGGATTGGCGGTGATGAATTCATTATTTTATATAAAACCACCTTCTTTAAAGAAGTTGAATGGAAAATGGAAATGATGTATGCCTCTTTGGATGAGCTTTCTCAGTTGTTGCCGCTTGAGGAAACACCGATTTCCTTATCGAGTGGGATTGCTTTTGCGGAACTTAAGCAATTGACAACTTGGACTTATCTTTATGAAGATGCGGATTCCCTCTTGTATAAAATTAAGAATAGCGGTCGCAACCAATTTTTGTTTGCGACTAAGAAAGAAGCAGAATGAAGACCATCTTTGCTTACCAATTCCCTATTGGCACGCTGTGGATTAGCGAACAAGGTGGAAACATCATCGCTATTGGCTATGAACAAGATTGCGTTAAAGAAGCAAAAGTTGAAGAAACAACTTTAATGAAACAGGTTAAAAGAGAGCTCGATGAGTATTTTCAAGGGCAAAGGAAAGTCTTTACTTTTCCGGTTGCCTTACAAGGTCCGCCTTTTTATAAGCAAGTTTGGAAAGAAATGATGATGATTCCCTATGGGCAAACATCGACTTATGGTGCTTTAGCGGCTTCTTTACATCTAAAAAGTGCCCGCGCCGTTGGTGGTGCTTGCCGTTGTAATCCGCTCATGCTGGTCGTTCCTTGCCACCGTGTTATTGGGGCTAAGGGGCAATTAACGGGTTTTTATGGTGGCTTGGCGATGAAAGAAACATTACTTATTTTGGAAAAAAGAAATTTAAATGAGGGTTTATGAATAAAACTTTATTATCAAGAAAAACTTGGTTAGCCATTATTATTTTGGGTTTAGTGGGCCAATTGGCCTGGATGGTTGAGAATTTTTACTTTAATACCTTTTTGTTTACGGAAATGGGCGGAACAACAAGGGATATTCGTAATATGGTTGCTTTAAGCGGTTTAGTGGCCACCATGACAACGATTTTAATGGGAGCTTGGTCCGACAAACTGAAACACCGCCGCTTGTTTATTGCCATTGGTTATATTATTTGGGGTTTGATTACTTTGAGTTTTGCCTTTATTTCCAAAAGCTCTTTGGAAGCTCTTTTTCCCCAAATGCCGCTGGCGAAGATTATCACTTTCGGGGTGGGCTTAGTCATTGTCATGGATTGTATTATGACCTTTTTTGGGTCAACAGCCAACGATGCGGCCTTTAATGCTTGGATTACCGAAACAACCGATGAAAGTAATCGAGCTAGTGTCGAAGGTGTTTTGGGTGCACTGCCCCTTCTAGCAATGCTCATTATCACCGGTTTAGGGGCGGTGGCGATTGATTTGCTGGGTTATGGTTTGTTTTTTGCTTTCATTGGTGGTTTAGTTATTTTAAGCGGTGTTTTAGCGCTCTTTTTAATTAGAGATGAACCGAGGTTAGCTACAGACGATATTTCCTATTGGCAGAGAGTTATCTATGGCTTTCGGCCTTCCACCATTAAAGCGCATCCTCATTTATATTTAGCGCTGTTCGCCCAGTGCTTGTTTTCGATTTCTTTTCAAGTTTTTATGACTTATATTTTAATTTACTTTGAACATAATTTAGGACTATCGATGATGCAATACGGTTTAATGATGGCGGTGATGATTGTAGTTGCCAGCATCGTCGGAATTGTCTTAGGACGCATCATGGATAAAAAAGGTAAAGCCCCCTTTGCTTTGCTAGCTTATTTACTATATGTGCTTAGTTTATTTGCTTTGGCTTTACTTCGTAACTATTATTTATTGATGTTGGTGGGAACTATTCTTTTAGTCGGTGATATTTTATTGGTGACGGTTTTGGGTTCAACGGTGCGTGATGAAACACCGGTGGGGAAAGCCGGTTTGTTTCAAGGCATCAGGCTCGTGTTTGTGGTCTTGATTCCGATGTTAATTGGACCAACTTTAGGGGAACTAGCCATCCGTGGCTCAACAGTAAGTTTTGTGAATCAATATAACGAAACCGTTGCCGTTCCCAATGTCGGGATTTTTATCATGGCCGGCATTGTCGCTTTATTAATTATTATTCCTTTATGGTTTAGTTTAAAAGCTTTAAAAAAAGCATCACCCAAGGCTTCTTAATGGAAAAAGTTTTAGTTATTCCGAAGAGTTGTTTGCCGGAACCATTGCTGGAATCTAGGATTTATCCGGTTTCGGAAACTTGGGTTAGTGATTTAGTTGTGAATCAGGGGCAGTTCTTAGAACGAGAACTTGCTGAAACGAGATTTGATTATTATCAATTGATTCCCTATGTGGTTATTAAAAGAGAAAAACAGCTGTTTTGTACGGCTCGCACCAAAAAACAAACGGAAACGCGTTTGCATGACAAACTATCAATTGGAGTGGGGGGGCACCTAAATCCGAGTGATGGCGATTTATCCGAAATCGTTGTGTCCGGAATGGCGCGCGAACTGGAAGAAGAACTATATCCTTTTTCAAAAACAAAGCCAAGCTTCCAAGGCCTACTCATTGATTATGCGACTGAAGTCAGTTTAGTTCATTTGGGCTTGGTGTATTTTGTAGAAACTAGTGATGAAGTGATGGTGAAAGAAACAGGAAAGATGCGGGGGCAATGGCTTTCGCTTGCGGAACTTACAAAGCCGGATGTTTATTCTAAACTGGAAACTTGGTCGCAAATTGTCATTGATTATATAAAAAAGGATTAAAACCATTTTTGATTTTAATCCTTAGCAATTTACTTTTAGCATCCTTATTATTTTTTCTTAGGCGCTGGTTTTGGAGCTGGTTGAGCCGGTTTTGGTGCTGGTTTCCCAACTGGAGCCTTTTTAACTTTTTTTGGCATGTTTTTTCACCTCCTTTTTACAAAAACACTTAATACAAGCATAGTTTATGATATTTTTTTGCTTTGTCAACTATGTTTATTTTCATTATTTTCATAAATAAGGAGTTTATATGAAAGTTGGGATTATCGTTTATTCTTATACCGGAAACACCCTTTTAGTAGCACAAGTTTTAGCGCAAAAACTTGAAGAAAAAGGAATTAATTACGCTCTTTTACGGATTGAAACCGACCAAAACAAAGAAATGGATGCCAAGAAAGTGGTGCTAAAATCTTGCTTTGATTTAAGGCCCTTTGATTGTTTCGTCTTTGCTTCTCCAATTCATGGTTTTACTTTGGCGGCGCCCTTTAAGAAGTTTCTTAGAGAGCAATTTCATGAAAGCAAGAAACCGGTGCTGGGCTTTGTCAGCCAGTTTCTCCCTTTTAATTGCTGTGGACCTAATCGCGCCAAAGCTTTTTTAACAAACTATTTACAAAAACAAAACACCCCGTTTACCTTTATGGGAGCGGTAAAATGGTGTAAGAAGAACCGACAAGAACAAATTGAGTTATTGGTGGAAGGGATTGTACAAGAACTTGTAAACGAAAGTGGAGATTCTAATTAGAAATGCGACAGATAAAAGGAAGAAAAAAGTATAATTAAGCAGTCAAAAAATTAATAAATTGAGGGCAAAGTTTTGCCATTAATTCCTAAAGGTGTTAGATAACCTAAAATTTTTCTAGGTTTATTATTCATCCAGTTTTATATTTTTTATAAAACTTATCAAACATTTTCCATTCAGTGAATGGAAAATCTGACTTTTTAAGCTGGACTCACTACAAGTTCTTAATTACAGTTTTAGATTCCAAGGCAAGAGAATGGTATGAAAACGAATGCTTAAGCCAACAATGGTTTGTAAGGACTTTGCTTAGAAATATATAATCATAATATTACTTCCGCCTATTGCAAACTGGCTCATTGGAGTCTAAAGAAAAAGAAAAACAGCCAAGTTATTCTGAAAGCAAGTTAGAATTTGTTAAGAATCCTGTAGTGTTTGAATTTTTAGGAATACCTCAAGATTCAAAAATACATGAAAGTGAACTTGAAGCTGCAATGCAAATGTCAACTTGAAATTGACCACCCTCAGCAATTTGAAATTGACCACCTAGCGGTTTAACCACTCCCCTTTTTCATTTTCTAATAATAAGTGATAGATTACTCGGCAAGGTTACTCGGTAAAAAATTGCATTTTAATATTTTTGAATTGTTTTAATTTATCTTGCTATCATACAGTGAGTTATTCTCTTTGTAGATTCAAATTAAATGCAACAATATCAATATATAATTAATCATCATAGTTGGAGGAATTATGGATAATAAGCAATATGCATTAGTGTTTAAAGCTTTGGGGGATGAAAATCGCATCCAAATGGTCTTGATGTTATCCCAAAAAGAGCTTTGTGCTCGTCAATTTTATGAGAAATTGGGGATTTCCCAAGCGATGGTCTCGCATCATTTGCGAATTTTGAGGGAAGCGAAAATTATCAAAGGTCGTAAAGCGGGTAAAGGGATTTATTATTCGCTCAATAAGGACATGATTGCGGAAATGTTGTTGTTTTTTGATTTCCTTGATTTTGGGAATATGCAATGTGCTTGCCAAGAAGGCTTTTCATGATGATTTAGTAAGATTAAAACATTAACTTAAGTCAACTAAAGCGGGAATGATTTCTCGCTTTTTTTCCTTTGCCATTTTCATATTGTCAACGATTTTTATTTGTGGTAGAATAAAAGAGTGAAGAAAGGAATTATTCGATGTTTAATAGTCCTTATTTAAAGAGAGTATATCAAGATTTATTAACTAAAAGCGGCCATGAACCGGAATTCTTGCAAGCTGTTAATGAGTTTTTGGCTTCGATGGATTTATTGGTGGATAGTGATCCCGAAATTGAACGTTTGGGTATTATTGAGCGTCTTGTTGAACCGGAGCGCATGATAATTTTCCGAGTGCCTTGGCTTGATGATCAAGGGAAAATCCATGTTAACCGAGGGTTTCGGGTGCAATATAATTCTGCCATTGGTCCTTATAAGGGCGGAATCCGCTTCGATCGCTCCGTTAACCAATCGATTATGAAGTTTTTAGCCTTTGAACAAACTTTTAAAAACGCTTTAACCGGGCTTCCGATGGGGGGCGCTAAGGGCGGAGCTGATTTTGATCCGGTGGGAAAAAGTGATAACGAAATCATGCGTTTCTGCCAAAGTTTTATGGCGGAATTGTATCGTCATTTAGGCGAAAATACCGATGTTCCGGCCGGGGATTTTGGGGTTGGGGCCCGGGAAATCGGCTTTATGTTCGGTTACTATAAAAAGTTGAAAAATGAATTTACCGGTGTCTTTACCGGTAAGGGCTTAAGCTATGGTGGCAGTTTAGTCAGACCCCAAGCCACGGGCTTTGGCGTTTGCTATTTCGCTTTGGAAATGCTTAAAGATTTAAGAAATGAAGACTTCACTAATAAAAAGATTATCATTACCGGTAGTGGCAATGTCGGTAGTTTCTGTGCGGTCAAGGCTAAAGCCCTAGGGGGGAAAGTTATTGCCATGAACGATATTTCGGGGATGGTCTATGATGAAAAAGGCTTGGATGTTGATTTAGTAGTGGAATTAAAAGCTAAACACTTGAATTTAGATGCTTATGCAAAGATGCACCCCCAAGTTAAATTCTCGCACAATTTAAAGGATATCTGGGATATTCCCGGTGATTTAGTTTTCCCCTGTGCCACCCAAAATGAAATCGGGATGGAGGAAGCTAAGAAGCTTGTTGATAACAAAACGCTTTTGGTTTGTGAGGGCGCCAATATGCCCACTACCAATGAAGCGACACAATATTTATTGGAACATGGCGTCTTGTTTGCGCCGGGGAAAGCGGCCAATGCCGGTGGTGTAGCCACCAGCGGTTTGGAAATGAGTCAAAATGCAATGCGCTTTTCGTGGACATTTGCAGAAGTCGATCAACGTTTAAAAGACATTATGAAAAATATTTACCAAAATGTTTATCAGACTTCCCTTAAAATGGGTCAACCGGGAAATCTCGTTGTTGGCGCCAATGTTGCCGGTTTTCTTAAAGTATATGAAGCAATGAAAGCACAAGGAGTGATTTAAAATGGCTAAAAAAATGACCGATGCTAATCTCAAAAGTTATTCACGCTTAGTGAAAGAACCTAAATATTTGGACTATTTAGGGGAATTTTTAATTGACAGTGAGCAAATTGTTGATTCGTTCAAATCCGCCAAAGAAGGTGTTGTGTTCACCAACAAACGGATTATTATTATCAGTGTTTCCGGAGCTTTTGGAAAAAAGCGCCAGTTTACCTCCTATCCTTATCATCGGATTACTACTTTTGTAGTGTCAACCGCTAAGGATTTAGAAAGCAATGCCGTCCTGGATCTAGGTTATTTCGGAACGCCGAATTTGCGTTTTGAATTTAGTGGTAAATCTGAAATCAAAACGATTATGAAATACATTACCGAAGCTGTGATAAAATAAGAGAAAGGATTGGATTTAATGTTATCAGATATTGAAATTATCAATCAAGCACAGCTTGTTGATATGAAAAGGATTGCGAGGCGCAATGGCATTAAAGAAGATGAACTGTATTTAATTGGCAAGCATCTTGCGAAAGTGGAATTTTCAGCTTTTGAACGTTTAAAAGATCGCAAAGACGGAAAACTGATTTTGGTTTCCGCAATTACCCCAACGCCGGCCGGTGAAGGCAAAAGCACAACCTTAATTGGTTTAGTCGATTCCTTAAATAAAATGGGCAAGAAATGTATTGGGGCCATTCGGGAACCGTCGCTTGGTCCGGTCTTTGGCGTTAAAGGGGGAGCCGCCGGGGGTGGTTATGCCCAACTTAATCCCATGGTTGATATGAATTTACACTTTACCGGTGATTTACACGCCATTACCACGGCTAACAATTTAGTTAGCGCCGTCATTGATAATCATCTTTTTCAAGGTAATGAACTAAAGATTAACCCTAAGAAAGTCACTTGGAAGCGCTGTGTGGATTTAAATGATCGTGCTTTAAGAAAAGTGATGGTCGCAATGGAATCCAAAAAAGAAGTCCCACGGGAAGATGGTTTTAATATCACCGTTGCTTCGGAAATCATGGCCAGTTTATGTTTATCAAGTAATTATCATGATTTACGCGAACGTTTGGACCGGATGATTGTGGCTTATAATCTCGATGATCAACCGGTAACTATTAAAGATTTAGGGATAACCGGCTCCTTGTTGGTCTTATTGAAAAATGCCTTGAAACCTAATTTAATCCAAACCTTGGAAAATAATCTCTTCATTTGTCATGGCGGTCCGTTTGCAAACATCGCTCATGGCTGCAATTCGGTGCTCGCCACTAAATTAGCCCTCAAATTAGCCGATTATGTGGTTACGGAAGCCGGTTTCGGTGTTGATTTGGGTGCTGAGAAATTCTTGAATATCAAATGTCAAGAAGCTAAACTGAACCCGAGTCTCGTTGTGATTGTGGCGACGGTTCGGGCCCTTAAATATCATGGCGGTATGGCGGTTGCGGATTTGAAAACGCCAAATGTGGAAGCCTTGAAAAAAGGGATTGTCAACTTAGAGCGTCATTTAGAGACAATCCGTAAATTTAATTTGCCGGCCGTGGTTGCTCTTAACCGCTTTGCCTCTGATAGTGAAGAAGAACTTAGCTTCATCATGGAATGGGGAAAAGCCCATGAAGTTGATGTTGCTTTAAGCGAAGTCTTTGCAAAGGGCTCTGCCGGTGGGGAAGACTTAACAAATAAAGTTTTAAAGAATATGGCCCCGCGCCGTAAATATCGTCCTCTATATCATATCTCTGAATCCTTATTTACCAAAATCGAGCGCATTTGTGTGGAAATTTATCATGCCACCAATATTGAATATGCTCCGGAAGTCTTTGAACAAATCAGCAAATATAATCAAGGACCCTATCATGATTTCTATGTGTGCATGGCTAAAGCACAAACCTCGATTACCGATAATCCGAAAATCGTCGGGGTGCCGAAGAACCATACCATCCACATCAAAGAAGTTCGTTTGGCCACCGGTTCCAAATTCTTGATTTGTTTGACCGGGACGATTATGACAATGCCGGGATTAAACAAAGAACCCCAAGCTAAGAAGATTGATATGGATGATGATGGTCATATTACCGGATTAATGTAAGCAGTGAAAACGGTTAACAAACCGGGTAGTGTAAAGTTTTATTGGGTAAATAATAAATGAGATACTTATTAGAGTGGAGTTCTTAAATATTATTTGCTCATTTTTTTATCTTAA
>Ga0116183_1000407_pt1 | contig 50560 bp, 32 predicted proteins | sample AD_UKC078_MetaG_FD_89753 | JGI IMG/M metagenome (GOLD analysis project Ga0116183, IMG submission 89753) | Active sludge microbial communities of municipal wastewater-treating anaerobic digesters from USA - AD_UKC078_MetaG | ecosystem: Engineered > Bioreactor > Anaerobic > Digestate | place: USA...
GATGTTGTACTTGGATGCGTAGACGGTGCCGATATTGTTGCCGATCGCGTAGAGATGGACGTGTCCGTTACCATAGTACTGACCCGAATAAAGCGTGACTGCGGTCACCGGTCCGTAGAAGCTTGTCGCGCTGTTGCCCTGCGCCGCCCGCACACTCCCCTTCGGCACGCTCACCGCACCATAGACGTTGAAGATCGGACAGTCGTAGCCGAGATCGCGCGCATTGCTAAAAGTCAGCGAAATCGCGTTCTCTGCGGAGATGCCGCCACGGATGACATTGTAATTGTTGGCGCCATAGATCGAAACCCCGCCGGTCGTGGTAAAGACGAGACCGACCTCGTTGGTTGTCCTCGTGTAGCATTTGTAGGTGGCGCTCAGCGTCAGCGGTTTGCCGATGAGCATCACCGGATGCGTGGTGTCGACCTGATTGGTCGTGTGGAGGGAGTTAAGCGTGACACCGTCAACGTCGTTGATGATCGTTTCACCCGCATACCCGACAAGCCACACGTCCTGACCGTTGGTCGGCGCCTCGGTCGCGGTATCGCCTTCAAGTGAGCCAACCGCCCAGTTGTCCGCCGTCGACCACTTATGATCCCCGGCTGAACCCTTCCACCAATAAACGTCTGCCGCCTGCACCGCAGCGACGCCGAACACAACAGCACCGACAACCATCATCCGTTTTCTTTTCATTTTTTACCACCTATTCGAGGGGGTTGCAAACCACTAGGTTTTTGTCCGCGAAACACCTGCCCTATTGCTATGAAAGACCATGCGCTTTATCGGCATTGATGTCAATGGTGAAAATCGATCCGATTGCCCTGCCCAATCTTTTTTTGCAAGACAAACTCCCGCATGCCGCGCTATACTGTTTCGCATCAGGAGAGAGTTCATGCGCATGTCCCGTTTTCTGTTGCTGTCCGTGGTTCCGGTTCTTGCGTTCGGTACTGCCGCCGTTGAAGTGACGTTCATCCCCCACCGGATCAGAACCAACCGAACTGAAGCGTGCGGCATCGCGGATTTCCATGGTGACGGCAAACTGGGTATCGTGGTCGCCGACATGGACGGCAATGGCGATTGGGATCTGGTCACGACCGGCAAGTGGGGCGGCCCGGTGCTGATCGAGAACCGGTTGAAACGATGAATACGCCCCCCCTCACCCCTTATACGACTACATTGACCGATGCCGCCCGACGCCGCGGCATCCGCGTCACGATGATTAACCCCGACCCCGAACTGCCGATTTTCACCCTCAGCCGGGAGGGCCGGAGCGTACGGTGTTTCAACGCGCTCACGGATCATGTCGGAGCCGCCACCTACCACTTGCTCAACAGCAAGCGCGCCTGCCATCGCTGGCTTTCCCGTCACCGGATCCCGGTGCCGACGCAATGCGTTTACCGGGACGCGCAACCCGAAGAAGCGCTCGCCTTTCTGCGCACACACGCGCCGGTGGTGGTCAAACCTGACAGCCAATGGGGCGGGCGCGGTGTTGCTATGGGGGTACGCACCCCTGCTGAACTGCATGCGGCCATCCGTCGCGCACGCCGCTATGAACGCGATGTGTTGCTTGAGGAAACCGTTCCGGGTGAAGATCTGCGCGTGATTCTGGCGGGTGGCAAGCTGGCCGCCGCGATCCGGCGCAAGCCGGCGCAGGTCACGGGCGACGGACGCCACACGATCCGCCAACTCATTACGCTTCACAACCGCCGACGCCGGGCCGAAGACCCTAGCAACCTCATCCCGTGGGATCCGGAAACCCGACGCAATCTCGCGGAACAGGGACATGCGCCCGATGACGTGCCCGCTGCCGGATGTGCGGTGCAAGTCCGACTGACTCATAATTATCACACTGGAGGTACGGTCGAGCTCGCCACGCACGCCGTGCCCGCGTACGCACTGCGTCTGGCGCAGCGCATCGTCCGTGCTCTGCCGGTGCCGCTGATCGGCGTAGATTTTCTGATCGACCGCGCCACACGCCGGGCCACCGTGGTCGAAGTCAGCCCGGACATGGCGATCTCCCCGCCCGAAGGCGCCCAAGTCGCCGAATGTTTTTTGGATGTCCTGTTTCCTGAGACTGTAACAGGGAACGCCACATGCTGTCGTCCTTACCCGCTTATCGCAAAACACGGGAAAAAGACGTGCGGCACGACACACGCAATCAAAATGAAAGGATCGGACCATGCATCTGACACGCCATAGCCTGTCCATTTCCCTCCTGATCTTGTTGCTCACCGCTCACGCGAATGCGGAACCGTTCCCGGTTTTCTCCGCCGCGCGAGCCATCACGTCGGGGCCCAAAGACCACCTGTTCGCCTCGTATTACGCGATTAATGCGTGGAGCGCCAACAACCGCTACGTCACCGTGCTCGAAACCGATGTGAAAAACCGTCTCCCGACCGAAGCGGACGTGGCGGAACTCGGTGTGGTGGACCTGCAGGATAACAACCGCTTCATACCCTTGACCACCACACGCTGCTGGAACTTTCAGGAGGCGGCCATGGCCCACTGGCTGGCAACCGCACCCGATCGCCACTTCCTTTTCAATGATCTGGTCGACGGCCGGTTCGTGACGGTCATCTTTGATTTGCAGACCCGCACCCGACGGATCGTGCCGTTCCCCGTCAGCGCGGTCTCCCCATCCGGTAAAGAGGCCGTCAGCATCAATTACGCGCGGCTACGCCTCACGCGCCCCGATTACGGATACGGCGGCAAGGGACAGGACGCGCGTGAAACCGTCTCTTTCCCTCAGGACGACGGGCTTTTTCTGGTCGATCTGGAGACGGGTACGGCGAAGCTGATCGTGCCGATCGCATCAGTCCGCGAACAGATGCCCTCCGTGGAAGAAGGGGTTGACCTCGCCTATTTCTGCCATACGGTCTTCAGTCGGGACGGATCCAAAATCTTTTGGCTGGCGCGTTCGGTCAACCCCAAGACCGCACGCAACTGGAAAACCACGTCCTTCACCTGCAATCGTGACGGCAGTGGCGTGCGTCGTTGTTTTCCGGACGGCTGGGGCGGGTCGCATTTCAATTGGCTGGACGGCGACCGGCTGATGGTCACCGCGAACTATCAGAAAAAAGTATACACGCATGTGCTCTTCACGGTCGGCAAGACCGACTACACACGCGTCGGCCGCGGCATGCTGGATTTCGATGGTCACGGGGTCTTTTCGGATGACGGCCTTTGGATGGCGACGGACACCTACCCCGACCGCCTGAACGAGCGTAAACTCATGGTCTTGCGTATGGCGGATCACGCCATTCTGCCGTTGGGTGGATTCTTCGTGCCGGAATCCTACCGCGGCACCTATTGGCGGTGTGACCTGCATCCGCGCTGGCGGCCAGACGGCGGCATGCTCGCGTTCAACTCTGTGCACGAGGGTTCCCGTCAGGTTTATGTGATGGACGTGAAAAAAAGGTGATGCCATGAGACGACATGCCTGGGCTGCGGCCGCACTGGTTATCGTGTGCGGTTGCCAACACCCGATGGAAAACCCCTATTTTACAGTAACCGAATCGGGACTGAACTGGGTGGATATCCGCCATTACCGGATCGGCAATCCGACCCAACGCGTCTGGGTGCGTCTGGACGGGAACGGGATCGTCACTGTCCGCGAAGGAAGCAGTCCGCTGGTCAGCAATCCGTTCGCCAAGGACATGACCCACCAGCAATGGTACGATATCCGCGAGACGCGACTGACCATTCCGCGACACGAAGCCGTATTCCTGTTCCAGACTTTGGTGGACAAGGGACTCTTTGAAAAACCGGTCAAACCGAAAAACATCGAGGAGGCGGATCAGATTTACGTCTCGGCCAACATCCAAAACAAAACGGTCAGCTATGTGGATCCGATCGGTGATCCAGATCTTGCGGAACAATGCCGGCTGCTGGTGATGATGTTCCATCACCCCAACCCCCGGGCACGTAAACCATGAACACGAAACGTGCTAAGTTCATTGTACGGTTCCCCTCCGCTCTGCGGATGGCGGGGTTGTCCCTCGCCGTTCTTCTGCCCTGCGTCAGCCGGGCTGAACGTCTCTTTGTCGGTATTCTCGAAACGGACAGTTACCAAAGCGTGATCTACGGCGCTTCGGCGTTCAGCCGCCTCGCGGATTTGCCGCTGGCGTTAGAGTGGGTTCAAGGTGCGCTGGACCGTGCAACCTGCCTGCCGTCGTTCACGGGTGTGGATCGGAATCGCCCGCTGCGTATCGTGCAAACGGTAGAGACCCAAAAGCCCGTTGGTGCGGGAAATCCAGCCAATGTGGCAATCATCCCGTTGACGGACGACGGGCGGACAGTGCTTGACGCATTGGCCGCAGTCTACCGGAAACAAACGCGTGTCGAACCCTTTACCCGGTTTGAAGAGCCCGCCTCCACGAACCTGACGCCGGTCGTCACGGTGGTTGTCGTCAAACGGCACCTGTTCACCTCGTCTTCGGCTGAGGCCGTGTTGTGGGCTTGGGAAAACCGCTCGCTTCTGTTGGACGCCCCCCCCCAGTCGATCCCCGGCACCCTGCGTGTTCTGGTCAATCCGCAACGGCTGGCTGACCTGACAGGAGTTCGCAGTGACAAAGCCGGGGCGTTCGTCAACACGGACCGTTTCCTTCGCGAATGCGAGACCTTCTCTTTCGCATTGACCTTCGAAAGCCAGGCCCTCACCCTGACTGTGCGTGGCCGACCAACGGCTGGCACCGGACTTGCCCGCCTCGTCGCCGCGATGCGTCCGCCGCGCGCGACACTCTGGCACGGCGTGCCGGATCGCGCGTTTTTCGCCTCCGTATCAGCGTGTGACGCGCCGCAGCTCTGGGATCCGTATCTCGGTTCGCAACGGCTCAGTCTGGTACGACCCTATGCGGGAATCGCGCCCACAAACGGGTTCAGCGGCGATTGCCTGATCTCCCTTTCCCCCACTCGGGATCAACGTGGCATCTGCCTCGTGCAGATCGAGCCGGTCGTGCAGACCGCAGACGCGGAGAAAGCCATCCGTTCACTGCACACCGTGAGCCATGCTGACGGCATCACCCTCAAACCGCTTCCCGCGCGGCGTGCCGCAACCGGTGTGGAGATCGTATCCTATCGTCTCGCGTTTCACGCGCCCGAAGCCGAAGCGGAAGGCAAGACCGACGTCTCGATCCTGAACACGTTGCTCGAACTCTTTCTAAAACAGGCCGTATTGGAAACCGCCGTCACGGAAGGGTTTGTGATTACAACGGTTGGCCCCGTCCAAACGCTGGACGGGGAACTGACGGAGTTGACGTTTCGGGAACGGCAACTCACGCTGGAACGACGGTTGCGCATGCAGGATCCGGCACTGGCGGACACACCGCTGACCTCCGGCGCGAATTTACGCCTGGCGAGTCTGATGCGTCATCTGGTGAGCATTATCCCGAATGTGAAACCGGAGCATCTCCGCCCGTTTCCCACCGGGGGGGACGGTGCGGCATTGGGTCTGGGGCGCGGCGCCAACGGTGCGTTCACGGCTTCGTTACGCTTCGGCACCGCGGAATTGGCGGCGCTGCAGCGCATCAATCGCGACGGGCGCGCTGTGCTGCAGGAACTCTTCTTTCAGATGTTCTCCAGCCAGATGATGGGCACGCAGTAAACGTCGGCTGATCCCGCTTCGCGCACGTCGAATCCTGAGCCCTGATGAACACTGCCGCTCACGCCTCCGAGAGGCTTTCCAGCGCATCCGCCACCCGTTGCGCCGCAGCGGGATGGGCCAAGGCCTTCAAGGCTTCCCCCATGTGCATGAGGCATGCGGGCGTCCGCATTTTATTCTGCACATAGCGCATAATCGACCTTGCGGAAAGTTCCTTCTCGATCCCCACATCCACCCCGCCGCTACGGGCGAGCGCAGAGGCATTCAAAAACTGGTGGTTCCGGATTGCGGACGGCAGAGGAATCATCAGCGCGGGCTTGCCGAGCAGACATAACTCGAAACAGGTGGAGGCTCCGGCCCGGCAGACAACCAAATCAGCAGAAGCGTAAGCCCGCCCCATTTCCGGCTCGAACGCCCGTACTCTGGCCCAGACCCCCGCTTCCTCATATGTCTGGCGCACCCGAGCCTCATCGGCCGCCCCGCTCTGGTGCAAGACGGCAAACTCTCCGGACCCGGACTGCTGGAGTAGGCAGAACGCCTGTGTGACCAGACGGTTTACGCGCCGCGCGCCCTGACTGCCGCCTGTGACCAACACGGTGAACATTCCTTCCGGGATCTCGTCAAAACGCGGCTTGCCGATCAATTCCTGCCGAACCGGCAACCCGGTGAACACCGTCTTGCGGCGAGGCATCCAGGCGGCGGTCTCTTCAAAACTGATCGCCGTGAGTTCCGCCATGCCTGACAGGACCTCAACCGCCTTGCCCGGCACCGCGTTGGCTTCATGCAACAGGATCGGCACATTGGCGAGACGCGCCGCCACCACCGGCGGCAGGCTGGTATAACTGCCCATGGCGAGCAAGGCATCCGGCCGACGCCGTTTCAGTTCACGCGCACACCGAAAGAAGGCGTTCAGTGTCTGCGGCAGCGTCCGGACGGAAAGTTGGCGCGCACCGGTCAGAAAAACAGGGCCGTCCCAATCGCACAGCGTGGAACGTTCGACTGCCCGTCCCGAGAACCAGACGTCCACCGCATGACCGCGCAACCGCAACTCCTGAGCCACGGCCAAACCCGGAAACACATGTCCCCCGGTTCCGCCGCACGCCACCACAAAGGTTTTCGGCTTCATTGACGTACCCCCTTCACCGGCCGTCGCCGGAACTCGCCCACCATTTCCCAGACCGCCCCTCTCCCCACCCACACCATCAGCCCCCCATAGAGGATCACACCACAGAGGACCGTCAGAGCCATCACACCGATCTGCGCTCCTTTCACATACTCCCCCAACCCGTCGGCCCAACGCATGCCTACCGTGCAAACCCGCCATACCCCCACAGCCATCACCAGTGAGCAACCGACCGCCTTCAGCAGTGTGGGTATCACGGCCTCCCTGCGCGGGGCCACCGTGCGGCGCCGAAGCAGAATCACCAGCGCAACCGCATTCACCAAGCTCGTGAGCACCGTCGAGCCCGCGATTCCGACATGTTTCCAGCCGTGCGGCAACCACAGCACGCTGAACACATTGAGCGTGATATTCAGCACCAGCGCGCACAGACTCACACGCACCGGCGTGCGCAAGTCCTGTAACCCGTAAAAAGCGGGCGTGATCGCTTTTTGAAAACTGAACACCAGCAGCCCCGGCGCATACGCTGCCAACGCGCGCGCACTCAACAACGCGGAAGTCTCATCAAAACGTCCGCCCCGGAACGAATAAACCAAAAGGATCACCGGCAGCGCCAGAACGAACAACGCCGCCGAACAGGGGGCCATGATCACCGACAAATTCCGTAGCGAACGCTCCAGCGTCGCCTGCATCGCTGGCAACTCGCCCGCAGAGGCCTGACGTGAAAAAGTCGGCAGCAGTACGGTCATGAAAGCGGTCCCGAACACCCCCAACGGCAGATAAATGAGGCGCTCGGCATATTCGAGCGCCGCTGGCGCGGCCGGGTCCGCCCAGAACGCGAGAACCTTATCGATACACACGTTGATCTGGATCAACCCGATCCCGAGCGAGGCCGGCCCCATCAGATACAGCACGCGTTTCACTCCTGGATCGTGGAACATCCCGCGGAACCGCAGACGAAAACGGAATCCGTGCCGGCCCAACGCCGGCAACTGGAAAAGGATCTGGGCCAGTCCCGCCAACAGAATCGCCCAACTGAGCGTTTGGATCTGCTGTTCCGGAGCACGGAAAACAAAAGGGCAAACCACCAGCAACGTCACGATCCAGATCAGGTTCAGCAAAAAGGGGGTCAACGACGCGATCGCAAACTTCCCCAATGTGTTGAGCATGCCGGAAAGTAAGGCCGCAATGCAGATCAGCAACGCATACGGCAACATGACGCGCAGCATCGGCAACGGAATCAGCCAACGGCTTTCCGGCGGAAGCATCCGCGCGAGCGGGAAGGAGAGCAGGATCCCTGCGGTCGTGATGAATCCCAGCACGACGGTCAGCATACTGATCACCCGCATCCCGAACCGGAAAGCGGAGGCGTGCCCTTCCCGGACCAGGGTCTCGCCAAACACCGGCACAAAGGCACTCGAAAGCGCTCCCTCCCCGAACAGTCGCCGAAACAGATTCGGCACGATGAACGCGATGTCAAACGCGGATTTCAACGCGGAGGTGCCGAAAAAATAGGCCATCGTCACCTCGCGCACCAACCCAAGCACCCGGCTGACAGCTGTCATCAGACTGACCACGGAAACCGAACGCAATACGCGCGGATGCGGGCCTTTCTGCTCTGTCTGCGATACACTCAACACCGGCTCCTCATGTCTTTTCCGCGACCGGCACGGACTGCGCGCGCGCGGCAGATGCGCGGGGGGGAGGCCGAAAACAGATACGCTCCACCGCCTCGTGAAAGTTTTCGGCACCACGCATCAGTTCGATGTCCACACGCAGGTAGTAGACCGGAACCGGCGTGACCTCCAGACGGGGGAAGCGGACCGCATCCTTCTCTGTGGTCAGCAAGGCGTCGGCCTTGAGATCCGCAGCCCGGTTGACCGCATTAATGATCTCCTGAGCGTGATACCGGTGGTGATCCGCATACCGTTCGCAGTGGATCACGCGCGCGCCCATGGTCCGTAGCGAATTTTCGAAACTTTGCGGCACCGCGATACCGGACAGCGAGGTCACCGTACGGCCCTTCAGCCATGCGAGATCCAGACGCTCCGCAGTGAAGACATGCTGCAGATACCGCGCCCGATGACGGCACTCAATGATTTCCGCTGTAGGATTCAATTCGTGGAGACGCGCACGCAACGCATCGGAATCCCCGTCCGACTTGGTGATGAAGATGAAATCCGCGCGCTGGAGGTTCCGGACCGGCTCACGTAACACACCGCGGGGCAAGAGCTGGCTGTTACCGAACGGGTTGGTCTTGTCCACCAACACCACCTCCAGACGGTGTTTGAGTTTCTGATATTGGAAGCCGTCATCCAGAATCAGCGTGTCACACCCAAATCGTTTGACGGCATACCGTCCGCTTTTGACGCGATTCCGGTCCACAAGCACCACCACACCGGGCAGGTTACTCGCCAACATGTACGGCTCATCCCCGCCCATCTCGCTGTCGAGCAAGATCCGCTTGCCGTCGCTGACCACACGGGGCGGTTCGATCTGTTCCCTGAACAGACGCTGATACCACGGCAACTCTTTCTTACGGTACCCGCGGCTGAGTACCGCCACCTTCCGTCCCGAGCGCTGCAACTCGCGCGCGAAAATTTCCACCACCGGCGTCTTGCCGGTCCCCCCCGCCGTGATATTCCCGACGCTGATGACTTGGCATCCCAAGGGATAACGGCGGCAGATTCCCACCTCGTACAGAAAGAGGCGCAACGAGACGATGATTTTGAACACCTCAGACAGGCCCTTCAGGAATGCCAGCAAGGTGCGGATCGGCCACGGGTGGCCTTGGTCGTCACCGGGTTGTTGAATCAGACGGACCAGATAATGCTCGATCCGTTCGATTCGTCTGATTTTCACTTTACGCATGGGTCACCCCAACATGGGAATGGGAAAAAGAATAAGATATCCACGCGCATATGACAATCATTTGAACCCGTTATGCACATTCCGGACCAAGCCGGGCCCCAACATGAAATTGTAGAAGGCCAACCGCCGCCCGACTCAAGCGTTCTCAATCCGGCGCACAGGGTTCGAGATATAGTAATGATGGCGCGCCCACGGAGAGTCGAACTCCGCTTCCAAGGATGAAAACCTTGTGTCCTAACCGATAGACGATGGGCGCACAAAAAAGTGGCTAAACTTTATCAAATCGGTTCGTACACTGGCAAGCGTGAATTCCGTTTCCCGAGGGATCGAGCAGTTCTTGTCACTGCGCGTCATTTCTTTCTACACCTTTGAAAGGATAATGATCCGCTCCGAACTTGACGGCAGGCGACACGCGCTCGGGACTGTCGTAAAGCCCCATCGCGTCGAAGTGCGTCGTTCCGAGAAGATCCTGCACCATCGAGCCGGGACGAAGATTGAAATCTCCCTCTCGGGCGTTGACGAAACCGGGATCGTCCACCACCTGCGCTGTCTCGTCGAGCACGGTGTAGTCTTTGATCGCAACCCAGTTACGCCTCTTGTAGACCGTGGGCGTTGCGGCCACGACGTTCGAGACAATCGTGTTGTAGAGCGCGTTGTGTGCAAAAACCGGATCTTCAAGACGGAACACCTTGAGCAGATCGGGGTAATGCTTCAGCCAAGCGTCGGATTTGTAGAGGGCGTTCTTCTCGACCTTGGCGTAAAGACGGGATTCGCGTCCTTGTCGCGCCGTGTTTGCGGCGAAGGAATCCGCTCCCCGACTCGAAAGCGAAATGCCGTTGTCCGTCAGGTTCATCATGATGTTACGCTCGACGAGATTACCGTTGCCGCCGCATACCCAGATGCCCGCGCTTGCACAGGAGACAATATTGCCGCATACGACAATTCCAGAACTCCAGTCGTCGAGATAGATACCCGGTGTTTCTTTGGGAGCAGGCTGAATGCCGTTTGCGTGCACGAAATTGTACGCGATCACGGTTCCGCGCTTCGTCCAGTCGCGCTGGCAACAGTAAATCGCGCCGGCGTCCTTGTTGTTCATGCAGGTATCGTGCACCACGTTGTAACCGATGTAATGGTCGTTGCCGTTAAACGTGATCGCGCACTGATGCGTATGGTGGATAAGGTTGTGTGTCGCACGACTGCCAAAGCCGTTGAGCCGCACGCCCGGGGAACCGTTGTGGATCACCAGAGCGAAATGATCGATGTGGCAGTTATCGACAACATGTCCCGCCGACGTGAGCGTCCGTTCGTCGCCACCGTCCAGTGACACACCGCCGCCGCCGAGATCGTTCAGGTCGCAGCCGCGGACGGAACACGATGTCCCCCCCTTGACGAGCACGCCCCATCCGGTGACATGGCGGATCGTCATTTTCGTCAGGTCCACACGGCGCGCATCCTCAATGATGATCGCCGCGTCCCGCGTGTATTCCGCCGTGAACCCTGTGAATGCGACGTCCGAAAGCCCCTTCGCCTTGATGAGATGCTCCGCTGCCGCGACGTGGATTCTCGCCTTGGCCCCGTTCTTCGGCCAAACGTAAAACCGCCGTAACCTGCGGTCGATCGCCCAATACCCGGGCTCGTCAAGTTCGCTCAATGCATTGAACACAAAGAATTGCGCCGAATTGTCCTGAAAGCCGATGCCGATCGAGTTGTTCGTGTCGACCGCCATCGTCTTTGCGATGGGATCAACTTTGAGGACGCGGCTCGCCATGTCCCGCCACAGGAACACCCAGTAGCCGTGTGCCCAGAGTTCCGGTTCCCGTGCCCAGTCGCCAAGCCTCGGCGAATCGATATCGAACACGCCCTCGCGCGTGATCGTCCCCACGCATTCTCCGGCGAAGCTCCGTTTGCCGTGGAAGTGGGCGACCCGCAGGAGCTCCTTCTTCGGGAAACGCGCCAGCGTCAGCCGTTCACCGTCCGCGAAAACGGAAAACGGACATTCCGACTCTTTCTTCGGATCGATGCCGCCGCCCAAGAACCCCGGTAGCGGCGCCGTCCCCGGCATGTCTGCGACGAACACCTTCGTTCGCGCAACCTCCGGCAGCAGTGACCAATGCGGATCGTCTTTCATGATCGGATGCCAGTCCAGCGTCACCTCTCCAACGAATCTGGCCTTGCCCGGATGCTCGGCACGGTAGATGATCGGATGTTCCTTTGTTCCGGAATCCTCCTTCATGAATTCGATTGCCTCGGAAATCGGATACACCCCATCGGCAAACGTGACCAACGCGCCACTCTTCAGTTCCCCCGCCGTCCGTTTCGCCCGCAGGAAATCCCTCGCTTCCTTCAATGATCGTAGCGAGGCCGCCGAAGTGTCTGCTCTCGCACCGTCGCGATCCGGAACCACCCGAACAGAAATTGGAGCCGGCTTCTCATTCAGCTCCCACTTGGCTGCGGCCGACGAAGCCTTCTTCTTCGGCGGCGACGCAAAGGTGAAGGCGGCGACGCACACCAACATGGACAGGATCCACTCCATACGCATACCACAGCCTTTCCGAACTTCATTTTTTCACGATCACACGCCAGCCGGTGATCAACTCACCGTCGTGTTTCCAGCCTCGTGGATATTCGGGGAAGGAGACGCCCAGACCTCCTCCACGGGGATATAGAAACGATTCCGGAACCGTCTTCGGGCGCTCGCATTCGACGACTTCGTATTCCGAGGCAAGCCCAAGGAACGCGTTGTTCTCCCCGTAGACCTTCCGTTCACCGATTCCCGGCACCCGCCAGCGATAGGCGGCCCCCCCCTTCCAGAGGCGGATGTCCAGAAAGGCATCGGTCGTACCGGTGACAAGATCACGAATCGGGATCGTCCATTCACGCCACGGCCCGGTCTCGACCGTTCGCTTGTCGTTCCGCCAGCAGCCCGGATAGGACTGACGCAACGCCGTTCCTTCCGTCCAGGGCTTCGTCTCCGCCGAAACCAGAATCTCCTTCGCAGCATCGGGAACAGACTTGCGTCCATAATCGCGGTATCCGACCGTCACACCCAACGGAGAGGGCTCGAGCACACGGTGACGGTCGACTTTGAGATCCCAGACCAAGTGCCCTGATACATCCAGAAAGAACCGGGCAACCGTGGACTGATCCGCACTGACCAGTTCGTTGACTGCGGCCTCCTTGAGCGTGACCGGCTGGATCGGTTTTTCCGGCATCGTATCGGTGATCGTATTACCCGCCGGTTCCTTGCCGAGCAAATAGGGCGTGGCGCCGGTGAAGTCGAACGGCTTGACGCAACGCACGAACACATTGCCGCGCATCTCGTTCATCGTCGGATATTCCGGACGGTTGTCCATCGCCTCCTCCAAGGCGGGATAGACGACATGCCACGGCGCATAAAGAACGTCCATGCCCTCGCAACGATAACGCACGAAAGAATGTCCGCGCCGATCCCAGGCGAAAGAGGACCGCGCTCCCGTCCGCCAGTCGTATCCCCTCGAATCGCAACTGATGCCGTAGCGACACTCCTCCATGATGTTGTTGAAGATCCCGTGCAGCTTGCCGCCGCCGATCAGCACCGCCATCCCCGTACGGGCGAAACGGTTGCCGATCACGTCGTCGCCCCAGTCGCAGTCGTCGAAGTAGATCCCCGTGCGGAGCTGGCATTCCTCTTCCGTCCGCGCCAGATCATGGATATAGTTTCCAAAAAAGACCGTGCCGAGTTCCGAGGCGTTGTGTCCGGTGTAGATCGCCCCGGAGTCGAGCGTGTCGAGCACAACATGGCAGAACTCGTTGTCGGCGAAGAGATGCTCATTGCCCTTATAGTTGATGGCGATGTACGGTGAGTTCGTCACGAGACAGTCACGCACGGCGTTGCCGCAGCCCCGCACCTCGATGCCGGAAGAAAACGAACGCTGGTAGATCGCGTAGCGTTCGATCCGGCACCGCACCATCGCATTGTTGGCGGGCAACAGCCAGCGACGGTCACCGCCTGTGAGGCGCACCGCCGTGGCGCCGATGTTCCGGATCTCCGAATCCGCGAGCAGATTGTCGCGACCGTGGAGACGAACGGCCTCGCCAGCATGATTGAAGAATGTCGACTCCAGCACGCGGCAGTTCACGCAGTTCGTCAACACCACTGCGGCGTCACCGTGCGAGACCTCGAAGGAGAATCCGCAGAAATCCGTCCAGGCAAGACCGTCGCCCCGAATGAACGGCGTCACCGCCTGCGCGAGCATGATTTCGTCCTCGTCCGTCGAGTCCGTTGGCGGATACCAGTAGATCCGCTTTGTCCGCAGGTCGAAGTACCATTCCCCCGGCTCGTCGAGTTCGTCGAGAAGATTCTGCGCGAAGAAGCGGCGGCGTCCCTTCTCCCAGCCACTCTTGCTGATACCGAAGGACGAAATCGCGGCGAACTTCGCGCCTCGGGTCTTCGGATCGTAGGAACCGAGCCGCAGGGTGTCGCAGTACCAGTCCGCTCCGAAGAACCCGGTCAGCCATACGCCTTCGTCCAAATGCCAGCGGGTGATTCGGTCATTCGGGAACTCCATCGTCGCAGGAGCTTTCGCCCGCAGATCCGCCTGCCAGCCGCAGTGTTCGAGGACGTTCGTGTAGGTCGTCCATCCTCCGTTCTCGCCGACCTTGTTCGGCCAGCGCGCGACCGTCTGCGGCATGCCATTGCAGTAAAGCCACGGGCCCGGCATCACACCCTTCGGATGATCCGGCCAGACCGGATGGTCCTTCACCAGATACTTCGCCGCCTCGCAGATGAACACCTTGCCATGCGCCGCCAACGGCAACCGGGCGAGCGTCTTTTCGTCGGTCACGGGGCGGAACGCCGTACGCGGAATCCGCATGCCGCCCAGCATCCGTACCGAACCCGGTTTCTCCACCCGCCACTCGACCCGCGCGTCTTCCGAACCGGAATCGCGGGCGTCGAGTTCCAACGTTGAAAGGCAGACATGTTCGCCGGGTACGAAAATGACGGAGACCTTTTCGTCCACAGCGATCTTCCCCGCCTTGCGGTCGGCGCGGATCCGATCACGCACCACCGCCAGCGACTCCCCCGGCGTCACTGAATACGAAGCCCCGAAAACCAGAGCGGGGAGCAGACCGCTCAACAGCAGAATTTTTCCTCTACGTGTCTTCATTCCGATCCTCTCCTTTATTAATTTGGGTGACATATCCTTGAGCGGCAGCGCCATAACCCGCAACGGCATGTCGCTCCTGTCATCACAGCGGAAATCACCGGCATTCAACGGGACAGGTAACAGGCTTGCCGTGGAAACGCACATCCGGGACAAGCCCCCGTTTCGACACCACCCTCACTGCCGTGGGTTCGCCGTCCTTCCATTCGCAGTCGACTTCAAAACCGCCGCGGGCGCAGAGTCCGCGGAACGACCCGCGTTCCCGCCAGGCCGTCGGTAGAGACGGTAGCAGTTCGATGCAACCGGTCTGGCTCTGCAGCAGTATTTCGGCAATACCTGCGGTCGCACCGAAATTGCCGTCGATCTGGAACGGTGGATGTACACCCCAGAGATTCGGATGCGTACGGTTGGCCAGCAGTTCCTTGAGCAACCGGTGGGCGTGATCGCCATCCCCCGTCCGCGCCCAGCAACAGAGTCGATGCGCCAGTGCCCATCCGGTCGAACGGTCCCCGCGTTTGGTCAGCGTGACCTTCGCCGCCTTCATCCATTCCGGCGTGTTTGCGTTGATCGTGGTTCCCGGGAAAAGTGCCACAAGTTGGGAGATGTGCCGGTGGTCATACTCGCCGATATCTCCGTATTTTCTTTCCTCGCGGAACTCCTTGATTTGCCCCGACTCACCAAACAGTACCGGCTCGTACCGATCAATTTGGCGGGCAATCCGGTCGACGAGCCCGTCCTTCACTCCGAGATTCTTGGCGAATTCAAGGACATCACGGTTGTTCTCGTAGATCATCTGCTGGTCGAAGGCGCAGCCGATGGTGTGATAATAGGAGCCCTTGTGGATCTGTTCGGGCGAAGCCGAGAACTTCGAGAGATACACACCGTTCGTCTCGATTACGCAGCGAGAGAGAAATTCACCCATGCCGTGCATGACCGGCCAGATCCGCTCCCTGAGCACCTTCTCATCGCGGGTAAACTCCCACCAGTCCTTGTATAGCCGCGTGGTGAGTCCGCCTGTGCCCGGGCCATCATGACCGGTGAACGCCCGCGAAGGCATCGTGGCCCATGGCCAGTTCGCGGTTCCGATGCACCACCAGTCAGACGGCTTGTGCTCGCCAGCCTTCGGCAGATTCTCGGGACAGACCTGCCGGAGGTAGTCCTCGGCGAAGGCCGCAAGATGGGGACGTACCGCCTCGTTCCAGTCGGCATAAGCCTCGAAGCATTCGGCAAGATTACAGATGAAGGCCGGCCAGTAGTTCATCTGGATGTTGATGTTGTGCCAGAGTCCGCATCCCCATGGAGACTCCTCATGCGCCGTCCACACACCCTGCAACGAGGCTGGCGTCGTGCCGGGACGCGAACTCGACGCGAGCAGATAACGTCCGTACTGGAAGAACCGCGCGTCCGCTCCGTCCGGCAGATCGATTCGCACACGTCTCATGAGACCGGCGAAATCCTGTTCATGCCGCCGACGGAGTTCTTGCCAACCGGTTCTGGCCAGTGTAGCGAGCCTTTCCTCGACGATCTTCACCGGGTCGTCCTCCTCGCGGCCCCGGGCCTGGATGAAAAAGTCATCCATGTTGGTGTTCTGCATCGCCTCCTTCGCGGAACGGTAATTCGTTTGGCAGGTAAAATAGACCGTTGCGGTCTTCGCGCCCTTCACCTCCACGTTCCGTCCATCGACCTTGATTTTACCATCGGTTTCGACCTTCGCTGCGGCGCGGAAGAGGACATTATACCAGAGAAGATGTTCCTTTACGCGGACGATCCCCTCGGGCGTGGACGAGAATTCGGCGGTTCGTCCGAACGCCGGTCTCTCCTTGAACGGCGTCTGGTAAGGCACTTCAGGATGGAAGGTGAAGTCCAGTGCCGCGCGATCGCAGACAAACCGGCAAACAAGCGCCCGATCGGGATACGAGGTGAAATATTCGCATCGCACCATCGCGCCGTCACTCTTGCGTTTGTAAGTCACCGTCACGATGCCCGTATCCATGTCGAGCGTACGGCGGTATTCCGTCCAGCCGGCTTCGGCTCCCGGGAAGTCGAGCCGCAGGTCCATCGCGCTTGTGAGATTCCGACGCGTACACACCGTCGCATCGGTGATCTGGAGCCGTTCATGCGCAGGCCCGCCGAAGACGCTCACACCGAAATAACCGTTGCCGATCGGCAGCGACTCCCGTTCCCAGCCCGCAAGCGAGTCTTCAGCCGGATGATCGAATGTGATTTCATCAGGCACACGCGTCCCCTTCGCATAGTGCTCAAGCCAGAAGTCGGCCATACGCATGTGCATGGCGTAGGTCGGATGGCAGTTATCCCATACCCACCAGCCCGACTGCGGTTTCTCGAGATAGAGTTGATCTGCGAGTTGCTGGAACGGGATGAAGATCGTGTTGAACCGGCGTGCGACCTTCCGGCTCGCCCACGCACGGCTCAGACGAGCCTTCCGCTCCTTTGATGAGTTCGCCTGCGAATAGAACGGCTCGCAGATGACGATCTTCATCTCCGGATTCGCCCTGAGTGCGCGCTCGACCATCTCGGTCATGTTCGAGACGGTCTGTTCCGGCGTCTGATACTTGATGTTCCAGTCGTCATTGTAACCGACGAAGAGGGTCAACACATCGGGAACGCGCGGCTTGTTCCGGCTGCCGGGGAAGGGACCGTCGTATCCCGCCTCGTGCGGCGTGAATGGCACAGCGTCCCTATCCCAACGCGCCAGCACCTCGGCGCTCGATTCGCCGCCGCGACCACGGTTCGCGAACTGAAGTTCAAGCTCGGGACGGTATCCGAGATAACGCATGGCGATTTCGGCCTGATAACCGTGCCCGAGATAGTGATTGAGGTCGTCACGGCGTCCGCCATCGGTGAGCGAATCGCCGATGAAGAGAATCGTCTCGCCTTTCCGGAACACGTCCGGCATATAGGCCCGCGCCACCCCGGCGGCGGGCAATGCCATCAATGCGGCTGCGACGGTCAGGACCTTCATCACTGGCCGTCTCACGTCATTCACCAACATATGTCAGGCAGAGCCGAACCGCGTCGATGTGTCCACCGTAATACTCGCCTCGACCATCCATGTTGGTCGCGATCGCGCACCAGGACGCCGAACGGCAGCTTCCGGCCTCCGAGGCATGCGAACCACCGCGTCCCCAGAAGTATTCCGACCGATACGAAACCGTACCCTCGCCGTCGACACTCTCGATCGCCCCCGTTCCCCAGTTATTGAAATTCCAGGCGATCCCCTCGCGGATGAGTTCCCATCCCGAACCGAGCATCATGTGAAGCCCCCAGTTATTGGGTTTGAGTATCGGATAATAGTCCGGCCAGGTTCCGTTTGCGAGACAGCGGTTGTACAGATAGACAGCAATGTCCTCAAGGCCGGGATCGTATGTGGCGGACCCACGCGAACCCGGTGCGGGATCAATTTGGAGATTCACTTCCGTCCCGTTGGGATGCGCGGTCGTCGTGCCGGCGCGACAGGCATACTCCCATTGCGCCGCTGTCGGCAGGTCGAAACGGTAGCCCGGCAACTCGGTCGCACGAAAGGCCGTGCGGGTGTTGAGCACCCCGCAGAAGCTGTCCTCACCGATCGCCGGCCAGTTCGTGATGCTGCCCTTGCCGCGCATATAACCGTAACTCACGAACGCATGGGTGTTGTTGCCGGGAGTTCCCTCCTCGACCGAGTTATAGATGCGCATGGCCTGATTCCCGGTCAAGGGAATAATGGCCATATAATAGTCCTTGGTCAGCGTAATCTGGCGCTGTCTCTCACACTGTGCGCTTCGTCCCTCTTCCGTCTCAGGCGACCCCATGAGGAAAGATCCGGCCTTGATACGGCGGAACACGATCTTGTTGTTGCGATAGGTATAATTTGCGGACGGGAACCAGCCGCCTCCCGGCACCCTCGAAGTCCAAGAATACGGGATCTGTCCTTCGGCGGAGTAGCCATCAGTCAAATCGAGGATTAAGTACTTCTTCGGATCGTCGGTGATTTCGATCGTGGCGGTGAGTTTATCCGTCAATGTGAACTCGACACCGGAAGGATCCCAAACAAAACGATGCAACCCCGGCGCGAGGTTTTCGAACTCACCTGCGATCTCGGACCGCGTGAAGGGAATCTCCACCCCGTCGTTTCTGAGCACAAGCGAAACGTCGTGGGACAGACTGTCAGGATCGGTTAGTACGAAGTCGATGTGTACCTTGTTGTTCCACGGCCACTGCTGACGTACGATGACACTGTTGATGGATGCCGCGGCATAGACTGCGATGGTGGCAAGAATCACGGAAACCGAAAGTAAGGTCTTCTTCATTACTTGTCCCCCTTATTCACCCTTGTACATCAGGCACATCCGAACACTGTTGTACCCCTGAAAACTGCCGCGCCCGGCAATACCGTTCGCTATAGCCTTCCAGGACGCGGCCCGACAAGCTCCGCACTCAGCGATCGATTCGCCCCCACGTCCCCAGAAATAGGCGCTTCTCGATCCTTTCGTACACTCACCATCGGCACTGACAATCGGTCCGGGGTTGAGATTGCTTCCGTTCCAAGCGATTCCATCTCGAATCATTTCCCAATGAGGTCCACCGAGCATATGGTAAAGGCCCCATTCATTCGGAGCCAATTTGCAGAACAGATTAGTCTGCGTTCCATCCGCCAACTTGGTATTGTACTTGTAGATGGCAATGCCCTCGAGCCCCGGGTCGTATAGGGCGGTATTACGCTGGCCCGGGTTCGGATCGGTCAATGTATTCACCTCCGTGTTGTTGTAGTGCGCGGTCGTGGTGTCGGCCCGACAGGCGTATTCCCACTGCGCTGCGGTCGGCACGTCGAAGGAGTAGCCGGGCAGTTCCTCCGTGAGCGCCGTCAAACGCCTGTTGAAGGCACCGCTCACGCTGTTGTCGTCGACCGCCGGCCAGTTCTCCATACAATTCGTACCACGCAAATACTGCATGCTCACGAAGGACAGGACAGCGTTCGACGAGGGCGCATAGCCAGACATTGGCACCACACTGCCGTAGACGTTCATCACCTGCGTGTAGGTCAGCGGAAGAATGCCGATATAGAAGTCCTTTGTCAGCGTCACTGACCGTTGCGCCTCAAACGTGGCGTTACGTCCCGTCTCGGACCCCGGCGACCCCATGACGAAGGATCCCGCCTTGATGTGGCGAAACACCATCTTCGCACCGCGGTAGGTCAGGTCGCTTCCTCCCTGAAACCAACCACCCACAGGCTCCTTCGCAGCCCAGATGTAGGGGATCGGTTCGTTGGCGGAATAGCCTCCGGTCAGATCGAGGATGAGATATTTCTTCGGATCGTCGTCGACCTCGACCGTCGCCGTCAGCGAATCCAGCACTGGCTGGTCGACGCCCGACGGATTCCACGTCAGACGATGCGTGCCGGGCGCGAGATTTTCAAGCGCTCCGATGACCTCGGTGCGCGAATAGGCGATCATCTTGGTTCCGTTCTTAAGGACGAGCGACACATCATGCGTCTCGCCCTCAGAATCTTCCAGTACGAAGTCGATGTCAACCTTGTTGCTCCACGGCCAATGCTGGCGTACGGCCACGTTGCTGACCGTCGCCGCAGCCTGAACGAAGCAGGCAAACAGCGCCGAACCCATGAACATGATTGTTTTTTTCATGTCGATTTTTCCTGTTTAACATCCAACCCTCTCAACCCCTTAAAACTTATCTGATGAACAGCGTCGTGCCCCGCACGCCGAAATCAGCCGCAGCGTTCCAAGTGTCTTCGCCGACCGTCAGGGCCAGCACATGATCTCCGGAAAGATTGAGCTGCTTCCAGCCTGGACCAGTCACCGCCATGGCGGGGCCGCCGTCGACCGCGAGCGTCGTCGCGTCTTCCGGAATCGGGAGCACGACGTGCGAACTGTCATAGCGCGTCCACGGCTTCGCCTCTTCCTGAACGGGCACACAACGCGCTGCGGTTCCGTTTGTCCCCAGCACCGAACCAACCTCGGCGGTGACCGTTTCGAGTATCGCGTCGGAACCGTCGAGATAGTCAAGCGTCAGCGAATAGACACGCTCGTCCGCGACCATCGTCGGCACGTCCAGTTGCAGCGCATACACACAAAGCGAGGTGTCGGTGATCGTCACCGTCTTGATCGTCCGATTGACAGTAGCAACCGTCAACCGTGCACGAACCGCGCCCACGGGCCAGTCGAGCGCCACCACCGGCAACTCCGACAACAGCGTTTTCCAGTGAAGCGACTCCGCAGGTCGCGTCCAGATTGCTTGCGGCACCGACGTGGCCGCTTCCACAACCATCGCCATTCCCACGACTATCGACATACTCAGTGATCGAATCAACAATCGTTTCATCTTCACCTCCATGAAAGCGGATTTTTTCTTTAGTATAGTAAAAATTCCTGCGATTCACAATCGCAGATCTTTTTACGGAGAATTGCCAGTCTTTTTCCTCGTGTATGTGAACGTGTATCGCTTCGCTATGAACATGTACGGTCTCCCGATCAATGAAGGTATTCAGTACGCGTTGTAAAACTGGAAGCCCGAAACCTGCGACCCGAACCCCTCAAAAGGCAGCGTGTCACCGGCCGACTGGTCGCACCTCATAGACGTGCGGCGCAGGAGTCCGACTGGCGAGCATCTCCTTTTCAAGTTCCGCAGCATTTTTGCGGTAGGCCTCGTATTGCGGCCATTTTTTGATGTAGTTGAGAGCCATGACCGCGCTGTACTGGCGTTTATCCTTCATCCCGTCATAGTGCGCCTGCACAGCAGCCGGATCATCCACATTGATCTTGTGGTGGTTTTTCATCCACCGCCGGGTGTTCAGCAAGTTACGCGCCTGACACTCGGCATCCCGGCGGCGCGCGTTCAAGCGCGACACATTCAGCGCCTGCTGATACTGCGGGGTCATCGTGTTCGCCCCCAACGAAATCCCGGTCGCCAGCGCCGCCGCCGAATACCGGCCGACCTCCTTGCCGTCGATCACGAGCGCGTACTCGCCCGCCGCCAGACCGGTCACGTGAAGCGTCTCTTGGCTGAGTTCTTCCAAGATCGGCAACAGACCTTCCAACGCCTTGCATGCCGCAGGATCCGTCGGGAACGGCAGGGCCTTGGCCAACACGGTGAACGTCACGCCGCCATCCCGCTTCGCGACCGCTGTCACCGTAGCGTTCTCACCTGCGGTAACCTGTCCCGCCGATGCGTCAACCGCGACTCGCGAAACAAGCGACGGCACCCCCTGGGCCTTCAAAAACAACCACGCCATCATCAGATGCCCCGGCGCACCGGGATGCACGCGATCCGCTCCCACGATCGTGTATTTCGGATCTTTTTTCTGTTGTTCGAGATTGAACGCCGTCATCGGGCCGTGAAAATCAACCACCGTCGCATTCACTTTGGACGCCAGTTCCCGAACGATCGCCGCACAACGGCCCAATCCGTCATTGCATCCCGGTTGGTTGTTATCCCGCTCCAGCACAACCGTCTGGTCAAAAGGCGAGGGCGTGATCAGAAACAGATGGGGCCGGTTCGCTTCGTTGAGGATTCGCTCGGTGACCTTTTCCATGTTGGCCTTGTATCCGTCCAGCGAGCGCTGTTGCGCGGCCTTGCGTTTTTCGTCCGGATTCGCGACATAATTCCCCCGGCCCACATCGTTCATGCCCATCATGATGGCCACGGAGGTCGGTTTGTAATCCATCACATCCTCCTGAAGCCGTCCAAGCGAGCCGCCCGCAGAGTCTCCCGAACGCCCCGCGTGCACAAACCGGATCGTCCAACCGGGAAAACGCGTCAGATAATAGTCCCAGACGGTGTTCTGGTAACGCCCCCCGTTCGTGATACTGTCCCCTAAAAAACAGACGACCTCCCCGTCCCGGAACATCCTGCCGAAAACCATCCCGGCTGACAGCACGACCGTCATCCAAACCCAGCGAAACCGTGTTCTCATTTTCCGACTTTCCTTTTTTTCGTTTTCCTTTTCTTATTGCCTCATCCCCGTCATTGTTTTGAGGCACGCCGGTTTTTTTGGATGACCGCGGCCTGACGCCCCACTTCCGCGACGGACTTGCCGTTCGCTTGGGCGATCGCGGTATAGCCAGCTTTACGATCCTCGTTTTCAGCTTGCATCAAAGCCGTCTGGTCTGCTGTCAGCGCTCTCTGAGCCATAAGATATCCTTCGTCCCCCTCCTTGGCATGACCGGTCTGAACCAGTTGCCGGATTTGCTCACGACGCGCTCTGCGCCGCGCTTTGATCTCCTGCATCGTATCCGCCTGCGCCGCACAGACGCAACCGAGTACGCAGGCCAGCATCAATCCTCTCACTCTCCATTTGTTACGCATATCCGCCTCCCTCTTTCGTTCAGTCCAGACAGAGGAAATCTTCCAACTCTTTCTGTACCTTCAGATTCACATCCATCGTGATGTGAATCGGTTTGACCTCATGTTCGGTTTTCACCCAAAAGCATCCGGTGATGCAGCCGGTCGTCACGACCAGCAGCAGCACGGATAGAAAACGCCGTTCTTTGGGTCTCATTCTGTCCTCCTTCTTTCACTCCCGGGACAAGTCCAGTCCCACATTCACCAACTTCTCGATCGGTCCGTGCAAGTTGAGATTCAATGAAACCGGCGCGGGCCAGTCCTTGTCATTCGACTTGCCTTCCAACAGAATCCGCAACACCGCGTCGCCCTCCGGCTTAGGCTCCAACTCCAACCGAATGGCGTGGAACAGGAGATCGCTCAACGCCTTGGAGAGCGGCCGCTGCACATCGCCCTTGATGCCCGCGCGATCGAGCAGTGACGCCATGGGAGCGGCATCATCCAGTTTCAACCGTCCGCCCTGACCCGGCAGGGAGTAAAGATACCCGGTTGAAAGACGAATCCGGTTTCCGTCAATCCCCACGGGGAACCGGCCGTACAGCACCCCCTCCATCACGCCTTGAAACGGCATCACCATCATCAGGGCTTCCCCCAAATCGATCCGGTCCGCATACACGATGAACTCATCTTTCCGATCCTTCAAATTGAAAAGCACCGAATAGGCACGGAGGGAGCCTTTGCACCACCCCACCTCCATGCTGCCCACGCTCACTTCACGCGGTGTGAGATCAAATTCGATCCGCCCCGCATCGAGCCGGATATTTCCTGCCTGAATCTGTTTAAACGTGAGGGACGGCCGTTCTATTGTGCGGAAAGTCGGGGAAAATTCAAAAGGCATGTCCAACGCCAGTCCGCTCACCGACATTTCCTTTTTACGAAACTGGCCGTCCCGGACACACACGCGCCCGACGGCATGCGGTGTGCCGCCGCCCAGACGAAAGGCCGCCTCCGCCGCGACACGCGCACTCGCCTCCAGATCGGGTACGGCTTTCCGCAGGCGGGCGGCCAGCGCATCGTCACGCTCAAGCGAAGCCTCCGGAAACGTAACGGTCGCCTTGGCCTGTCCCGGTCTGGCGATCGGCACAACCACACCGATGTCGACACGTGCCGCACTATCGACCGCGCGGACACCCAGCCTGCCAGCGATCTGCCCCGTGTCCGCTTCAACACCGAACCCGTCGGCCACCAGCCGCACCCCTTCGGCTTCCCAGTGGTCCCACCCGAAGCGCTGGCCCGCCAGACAGGTTATGCCGTCCCGTACTGACCCTCGTAACGGGACGAACATCTGAAGCCCTTCAAGCGCCAACCGGTCATCTGCGCGGAGCCATCCGTTCGTGACCTCGACCGACACGTCGGCGACCGCCCGATCCGGTGCGGAAACCGCATACGCTGGCAAATCAAAGCGTAACGCAGCCCGTTCGAGCCCGGCCACCACGTTCTGAACCCCACCGGAGACAGTGAGCCTGGCTGCCCCGTCCCGTACCCACACTCCGCCTTCCGCCGCGAGAACTTGTGCGCCGTACTGCACGCGCGCTTGCGCGCCCATCATCGCAGAGGCGTGGCAAACAGGGTTTGTAACAGCCACCGCAGTTTCCGGCATATGTAAATCCAGATGCCACACCGGATTCGTTACCAGCCCGCTCACCTGAACCGCACTCTCGAACCCGACCCCTTCTTGCGACATGCTGACGCCGCGTTTCCGCAGGGCCCGCATCTCGGCAATGCGTCCAGTCAGGGTGCCGTTCGCTGTATCATACGGTGGCGCAGCGGTCAGCCGCATCTCTGCCCCGCCCCGCAACACGAACCCTTTTTTGAAAACAAACCCGTCTTCCACCGCCACACGCGCCTGCAATGCGCCGGCTTTTCCTTTTTCCATCGGTACGGTAGCAGAAACCGAAACGGATTCGGCACCCGCACGACCGGCGGGCACTCTGACGGACGAGTGCTTTGCCGTAGCCAGAAACTCGGTCTGTCCCGTCCATTTCCCACCTTGCTCCGCTGTGAGATCGGTCTCGACGCGCAGTGTCCCGCCTTCGGCAAACAATCGGGGAACCAGCGGCAGCATCGCGGAGAATAGCTGTCCCAGCGAACGACCGGGAAGATCTGACTCCAGCGTGGCCGTGACGTGCTGCCGCCTCCCTGTCCGCTGAAGTCTCGCGTTCCCCCTGAGGCTGAGCAGCCGACCGCTCTCCCGCGCGACAGCACGCTCCGCATCCAACCGGAAACCCGACACGCCGGCATGCAACCGCAGACTCCACTCATCCGGCGCACCGGTGAGATCAGCCCGCAGATTCTGAAACCGGACGAAACGATCCTCCCCCTCGAAACGGATCACGGTCTGCCGGTCCAGCGCGACCTCCATGTTCCCTGTCCGCATTTCACGCCAGCGTTCCGCCGTCACTTCGCCCCGTGCGGTCAAGCCGCCTTCGATACGTACCGGAATCCGGTGCCTCCTCCCTTCGCCGGCCGTGGCCTGCATGATCCAGTCCGCGACCGGCGCCAGTGTCGCAACACGCATATCGGAGCGCAGCGACAGGTTTCCGGTTCCCGGTTCGAGCGTACCGTCCACACGTACACACAAGTTGGTTGCGGCATCCCCGAGCGAGCCCCAGACGCGCGTGCACCCATGTGGTTCAGCAAAGGCACTGAGTTCTAAAACGAGTTGCGTCAGGGGCACCTCTTTGCGGTTCAGCAGGTCGATCCGCATCTCGCGCACGGTCGCGGCGTCGAGTTGAAAAATCCGCGCGGACTTGCGGTCCGGCCTGCGGATCGTTGCCAATCGCGGCAGGAGAAGTTCCGCCAGCGGCAGCGTGATTCTTTGTTCGTCCAGACGCATGTCGAGACGGACGCCCTCGACATCCAGACGCTCCAACCTGCCGCGCAACAGATCGCCCACGCGAAACCGAAGCCGCATCTGATCGACCTCCAGCAGCGGCTGCGGCTGACCGATCCGGATATCTTCCAGCACCACACCCCGCGTGTCGAACCCGGCGATCGCAAACTCTGTATCCGAGAATCCGTACCGGTCCAGTGTCATACGCGCCATGTGCGTCACGATTCCAACCCGGAACAGCCAAATGTCCACGATCAAAAGTCCGGACAGGACTACGGCCACACCGCACCACACCACCGAAGCCAACCGCCTCCAGCGGCGGGCCGGTTCCGGTTTTGTCAGACGTGCGTCCATGTCCCCCATCCGGCCGGTCGCGTTGCGCCCGGCATCACTCAGGCATTACTCGGATTTGATTCCCAGCCGTCGCTCGATGTCACGGTCACGCGCGCCGCCGAGTTTCACGGCCTGCCGGTAATACATCTCCGGCTCCGCCAGATCCGCAGGCCGCATTTCGAGCAACAGCCAAGCCATGTTGAGATAACCTAAAGGCCGTTGAGGATTGAGCCGCATGGCCTGATCCAACGCGGCCATTGCTTTGCCGTACGATCCGGTGGCGGCATATACCGCCGAGGCCAGCAGACACACCGATTCGTCAGTCACCGGATCTGCCAGCAGATCGTCCATCATGACCGACGCATCGTCCGCCCTGCCTCGGCGCATCTGTACCAGGGCCATCAGAAAACGCGCATCCCGGCTAGTCGGTTCATGCCGCAAAACCGTGCGCAGGTTTTGATCCGCCTCATCCCACTTCTCAAGCGACAACAGTTCCCGTACCCAGGAGAGTTCTTTTTTCACATCCAGCTTCGCGGTTGCTCCGGTCTCGGACTTGGTCACCGGCGCGTCGGTTTTTGCAGCAACCGGCTCCGACCCGGACCGCACCGCATCCGCAAGTTTGTCTTCGGGATGATCAACCGCGTCACCCCCTCCCACACCCCGTTTGACCGACAGTTTTATGGTGGCTTCCGGAACCCGGTTGGTGGCTGCCGCCTCTTGCCGGGCTTTCCGCTTCTCCTCCAATGCACGGGTGTCGGAGACCGCGACGGTCCGTGAGGACGCATTGATCTCCTCGATCAGGATACGGTCGATCTCGGTTTCGCACAACGCCTTGCGGAAACGAACCGGCGCGAACTCGGCGGAGGTGACCCGGTTCGGGTTTTCACGCTCCACGCGAACGATCTCAGCCAGCGCCTTACGGTACAACTCAATCGCCTTTGGGGCATCACCGTCGACGTAAGCGGACTGTGCCTGCGACATCAGGTCATTCGCCTCCTTCATCAACACCGAAACTTTCGGCGGCTCCTCTTTGGATTTGGCTTCAGCCGACACCCCCATCAAACCGCAAAACGCCAGCGTCACCCAGAAAGAGACCCATCGAATCCGCACACGCATAGACACCTCATTCATGACCTCAGCATATCACACAGCCGGAAGGGGCTTCACGCACAAAAAAAGAGGCTCGTCCGGGTTGACCCCATAACGCGCGGCATCCACATCCCCGAGACAATCCGCATGCCGAATCAGTTCCAGCGAAAAGCCCGGTCCCCGAATGCGGTCAAAGAGGTCCCGTCCGTAAAGGCGCACATGATCTTCCTGTCCGTAGAATGCCAGACGTTGGGCATCGGTGTTGATCTCCGCCTGATTTTCAAGTGTCCGTTCCAAACCCGATGCGTAGGGCGTCTGCAGGATCGCATGCCCGCCGGGTTTGAGCACACGGAACAGTTCCGACAACGCCCGCACGTCATCCGGGACATGTTCCAACACATGATTGCACAACACCCAGTCGAACGATGCGGCCGCATACGGGATCGCAGAAACGTCGAGGCGCTCGACCCCCTCCCGTGAGGGCACGAGATCCCCTTTCACATAACGTTCGGGCTTGCAGGCCTCGATGCGTCGGGACACGTGCTTTTCCGGCGCGATATGTAAAATCGACGTTCCGCGCATCTGCTCCCAAAAGCCCAACTTCTCCCCGTACAGGAACAGGTGACGTTCACGGTCATGACTCCGGCAGAACGGGCACCAGAAGTGATCGAAGTCGCTTCCGATCCATTTGACGTTGTGCAGATAGGCGGAAAATTGTTGCCATCCCCCTCGATAGGTGGAGAACCGGAAGAAAGTCCGTCCGCAAACACAGCATTGACGGCTGCGGCCGAGACCGTTCACCCAACGCCGGATTCTCCGCACACGCCCGGTCTTATCCTGTTTGGCCCGATAATCCATGATTAGGTCCCGATATGCGTTTCACCCGAGTACAAGGTCACCGGTCCACGCTCCGTCACCAGACGCAACGCCCCGTCCGCCTGAATACCGTCCGCCCGACCGCGCAGCGTCTGGCCGCCGCCCGACTCCAGCGTGATCATGCGGCCGCGCAAGGCGTCGCGGGCATCCAGTCGCGTGATCAACGGCTCCAACCCCTTCCGCAGCCACTGATCGTAAAGCGGTTCGAAATGGTTGAGGATCGCGGCCAGCACCGCCGCGCGGGAAAACGACCTGCCGCACGCCATGCGTAGCGAGGTCGCGCGGGACCGGATCTCCTCAGGCAGGCTGGCACGTTCCAGATTGACGTTCACACCAACCCCCAAGACGATGTGCCGCACACAATCGATTTCCGCCTGCATCTCACAGAGGATGCCGCACAACTTACGTCCGGCCACCAGAATGTCATTCGGCCACTTGACCGCGGGTTGGAGTTCGGGCGCGAGATCCGCCACCGCCTCCGCCACCGCCAATCCCGCAACCAGCGGCAGGGACGCGGCGCGCAACGGCTCGACCGCAGGCCGCAGCACCAGAGAAAAATAGAGGTTCACCCCTGCGGGCGAGAACCACACACGCGTCATCCGGCCGCGGCCCGCGTGTTGCGATCCGGCCGTCACGACCAACCCCTCCTCGGCGCCGGCTTGGGCCAGCACCGCCGCATCGCGATTGGTGGACCCGGTCTCCGCGACATATCGGCAATCCCGGCCGATCCGCCGCGTCGACAAAAGGGGAAGCACCTCGGCGGCGTGCGGCAGGTCCGGCACACTCTCCAGCCGATAACCGCGCCGTGGCGACGCGCTGATCCCGTATCCGAGTCCGCGCAGCGCCTCGATCCGTTTCCAGATCGCGGCCCGCGACACGCCCAGCCGGTCGCATAATGCCCGGCTCGACACCTCGCCGCCAGCGGCCTGCCGTAAGGCCGTCAGAATCTCATCCGTCGCGCGCATCGTTCTCCCCGCCTCCCGTTCCCGACGCACTACCTCAAATAAGGGTTGCCCCGTTTTTCCGCGCCGATCGTGGTCATCGGGCCATGACCGCAGATCACCCGCGTCGCGTCCGGCAGTCTCTTCAGCCGATCCAGCGAACGTTGTAGCGCCAGCATACTGCCTCCCGGAAAATCAGTTCGTCCGACCGATCCGGCGAACAACGTGTCCCCTGCCACCAGCAGACCTTCTTGCTCGAAATACAGACACCATCCGCCGGGCGTGTGCCCGGGCGTATGGATAAGCCGTGCGGTCAGTCCGCCGCAGGTCAGAGTCTCGCCGTCTTCTTTGGATGAATCCAGCGTGGCGGGACGCGAGGTCGCCCGATAAGGCGGCATCGCATTCAACGGTGAAAACGCCATGGCCACATCGTTCTGGTGCAGATAAACCTTCACCGGATAAACCGCCAACACGCGATTCGTCGCGGAAATGTGGTCGAAATGGGCATGGGTCAGCACCACCATACCCGCACGGAGACCGCGTTTTTCCAGAAACGCAAGAATCCGATCCCCATCCTCACCGGGATCCACCACCCATGCCTCTCCCGGCTCATCCCACAGCACACTGCAATTCGCCGCATACGGTCCGACCGGTATCACCTCGTAATTCATGGCTTTCAGCATAGCCGAGAACCGGACCGGAGCAAAGCCAAAACCAATGCCGACAGAAGGGAAAGTGAGTGCCTTACCGGGAGACGAGGCCAATAACGTTATTGACAAAAGGTCAGGAGACAGAAAATACACTGCGTCAAAGCGAATCGCGGAACACGTTCGGTTTCCCTGTCCAACCGCCGTTCACGGCGAATGCCGTCAGCGGGCATGCTGCCCGGTCGGTTTCGGACATTTCTTCTTGTGAAATCCGTCCGCCAACAGAAAATCGGCGAGGGTGAGGGCGCCTTCATGCGGATAGCCGGCAAAGGCATCAGAACAGACCCCTTGCCAGCACGGTACGGGCGGAGAGAGGTAGGTGTTGATGCCCGAGCATTTTTCCAGAGAGTCGAACCCGATCATCTTCACATCCTCGAACTCCACCACCTTCGCTCCATCATAGCGTGCGGCAAACAACTTGACCATCTTATCGCGGCGGGGCATGTTCGCCACAGGGTCCTTCGTATACCACGCTGGTTCACCCCACAACGTGAGGATGGGCTTCACGCCTGCGCGTTCACAGGCGTCCACCGTTATGTCGAGCGCAGTCCAGTCGTATTCGGTCTTGACGGACTCGACTAGCCACCAGGGCACCTTTACAAGCGTGCGCCGCACACCGAGCACCGTGAGTTCCGGTTGCTGATTCATGAGATCCACCGCACCTATGGACGACGCCTGGGCGGCATCGGGCCGTTTCCGGACGATACCGAGCGGGAACTTCACGCCACCGTGTTCGATTTCCGTAAGGCCGGGTTTATCGAAAGTGAAGGTGTCTACTGTTTGTCCGTTCACGACCACGGAGATTTCCTCGACCGTTTCGTAGTAGCCATAACGATGTGGTTCAAGCCGTGGCATCGCAGCGCAGGCGGAGGCTTCGTCGCCGGACGCCGCGGGAACAGGCTGTCCCGTTTTCCAGTCCGCCGCAATTTCCGCCCCAGATAACGCCTGTCCGTAGAGTCGGTAACTGTCGGTTTTCCAGCAGAAACGGTCGGACGTCACCGCGAACCGCACGACGAGCGGATGCTTGCCGTCCGACAAGAAACCGCCCGCCGCACTACCCATACTGTCGCCATCCAGAAAAAACTCTATCTCGCCACCATCATTCACCACCGCGAGCTGGTGCCAACAGCCAGGCAGAACCTCCTTCTTGTTGAGCGTTCCGATGCTCTTGGAGGTCTTTCCGTCACCATAGGTGATGCCCACAACCCCCTTCTCGGCCCAGCCCGCGTAACGGCCGTAATCGATACGAAATCCGAACTTGTAGCCGAACTGACTCTCGATCAACCGGCATCCACCGTTCATCACCGGCTGGTCGTAGACATAGAACCACAGAATCTGCGTGGAGGGTTTGCCAGCCAAGGGCACGGCCGCCGTCTTCGGGCCGGTCAGGCAATCGGGCACGGAACCGGGTATGGAGGCGAGCGCGTTTCCGAAGCGGACGGCGGAAAGTTTTCCGTCACGTCCCAGCGCGTAACGCGGATATTCGAGACGGGGATTCAGTGCGAGCGCGTTGCCGAGACGACGTCCATAGCAGTTGACGGTGCGCACGCACACCGGCGCCTCGTTTGGATGCGCCCGGTCGTAGACCGCGCCTGGACGCGTCGGGGAGAAATCGAGATCGGCCAAAACAGCCGCTAACAGGAGCGTTGGGGCAATCATGTCACATCCCCAGTTCGTAGCGTCCCCATCCGGAGACATTCGAGTTGTTGTCGAAAGTTCCGTGCGCGGCCATCGCGGCCTTCCGCTTCTGGTCCGGGTGGTCGCAGTCGTCCACGAGGAAGTCCATCAGAAAACGCGATCCGGGACGAAGCCTGAACGCGCTCTTCTTGTTCGGCACGACTTTCCCCTCCAGCACATATCCGTTCACACTCTGTTTCCCGAAGATTTCGACCGTCACGTGTCTTTTCTCACGACGTACATACCAGAGATCGCTCTTAGCACGGTCCGGACCGGCGAGCGCCGGCGCGACAATCTGGTCCGCACCGTCATCCACCGCCGCCCCGAGGGACTTACCCGAACGCGTGTCGATGAAGAACTCGAGACAGTCGTACTGAAACGCGAGGCCGTTCTCCTCCTTCGGTGCGGGCAGGACGTTGTCATCCGTCACGTCAATCCGAAAGTAGAGCGCATCGTCCTTCACATAACACGTACGGATCGCGAAGCTAAGATCTTCACGGTTACGCCACTGCGGCAGCCACAACTCCGCGAAATTCGGTTTGCCGTGTACAACGTCGTCTTCGCTGTCGCAGACAAGCGGAAGGACGTCCGACCATTTCATCGCGTCGAGATCGAGTGTCAGCGGCTTCTCCTTGCGCGGCACTTCGTTGATCACACCGTTCGAGGCGAAGACGGTTTCAGCGGCAAGCGAACCGAACGTGACGCGCACCGGATAGTTACGGCGTTTGAGTGCGACGGCTCTTACTGTGATCGGAACGGACATGCGTTCGCCGGGTTTCACAAAAAGATGGGTTTCGGAGAGTTCCATCTCCGCTCCGCGCAGCTTCTCCACCCGAAGGTCACCTGCCAGTGGCACCCCGAACCGATTCTCAATCTCGACGGTTCCTTCGAGAACGCCGTTTTCGGGCAAGACTGCGGGAAGGTTCAGCTTCAGTAGCGCCAGTTCCGCGATGTCGGCGGGAACATCGAAGACATAGACCGGATTCATCTGCGCGGCGATGGACAGCACACCGTTTGTGTCCGCCTTCATCGTTCCGCGGTTACCGAACATGTCCATCGTCCGGTATTCTGCACCCGGCGTCGTCTTGAAGTTAAAAGTACGCTCCTCCATGCCGAAGACCGTGAGCACGTTAGACTTCGCGCCTGTCTTTGGATGGACGCGGTCGACAAGAACGGCCATGGTCTTGGTGCTGGACATCGGCAGCGCCTTGATCCCGACCATGTCGTTCAGGATCTGTCCGGAAAGCGCGGTGAGCGCCACGCCCTGCTGACACGGGATGGCGCTCTGGGTAGGAGTCTGGCATTTAACGTACATCTTGTAGCCGCTCGCAAGATTCACGAGAATGGCGTGGATCTGCAGCGCGGCCGCCTCCGTTTCAGGAAGGATCGGCATGGACGTGGAGTAGGTCTCGTAACCGCCCACGCGTGAAATCGGATAGAGCGCGGTGCGGGCGAACTCGCGCGTCATCGGGCGGTGGTGAACGCGCGGTAGCGAGAAGATGCCGCTTTCGGTGTTGAACATCTCGATTCTGTGCCCGGGTTTCGAATGCGCCGCAGCGATTTTCGCAAGACGCGCACCGGGATTGTCCCAGTAGAAACTATGGACCGGATTCGAAAGGTAATTGTGGTGCGACACGCCGTCCACGCAATCCGCCGCACCGAGTTCCAGTATCTTGTTGATAAAAGGCAGTGCGCACGGTGTCGCCCCAGGCGGATAGAGCTTAATGCCAGGAATGCGTTTGCGTCCGATTTCGTGCAGGATCGCAAGTTCCTGCACGTACTGTTCGGGCGTCGTGCGGCCATCCACCTCGCTCGTCACCTCGAATTCGCGAACGCCGTTTTCCGCGAGGAGGTCCACCGTCGCGCCAAACCACTCGCGGATTTTCGCATTTTGCTCCGGCGTGAACTTTCCATCCTTCCCGGCGGGCTTGCCGGCGCGGCCGTAGGGAATGAACGAAAACTCGCGGAGCGCTTCGGCGGGGATTTTCTGCACGTTTAAAAAAAGGTTGTGCTTGCGCAGGAAGGCGTTCGTTTGGATCGCGCCGCCCCAGTACGGCACATCGACACGCCGGAGATTCGAATCGTAGCTGAAACGGTCCTCCATCGCCCAGTAGCCGAAGGGCGAATTCAAGTGATCCGGCGCCGACGGCACGATCCCAACCGGATATGGACGCATCAACCCCTTCACGGTTTTGCCGCTTTCGTCCTCGAGCGTGAGATGCACGTAGTAGGCATCGCAAATGTCCAATGCGAAGTTCCAGTCGATCGTTCCATCGCCGCCGACGGGAACCTCCTTTTCCAAAACGGGCTTTCCAAACACCGTCTCCACGAAAACCTTCAGTTTGCCGGGGGGCGCGTTCCGGACCGTGACAGGGATCTTCGCATCCTGCCGGAAATAACCATTGGAATCTTCAGGAATCTTCATCACAATCGCATCCGCTGCCGAACGTGCCGTGCGTTCCGTTACGCTCGCGATGCGCTGCTCGTCCGTCGTCCCAGCAGCGGGTGTTTTCATGAGGAACGATTCGATCTCCTCAGCAGAAAGCGCGCGGCCGAAAATCGCGAGTTCGCCGAAGGTGAATGGCGTGGTCAAGTTCTGATCGAACCAGCGCCTGTGACCAACGTGCAGGCAATTCACGCGTGTGCCGCCGGTGAAAGGCGCTTGGCCGGACCAGTCTGCCCGGAACGGCGTGTGGCGGATCGTCCCGGCGAACGGTTTCTCTTTCATGACCCCATCGAGATAAAAGCGAAAGGTCGTCCCGTCGAGTGTGGCGGCAAATCGATGCCAGACGTCCGTGTCGCATGTATCGAAGGTGATTTCAGCGATGCTGCCTTTCTTCGGTTCACCATCTCGGGGACGTCCCACGACGAACTTGAGCATACCCTCTTTTGCCCAACCGCACTTGATCCAGTCCAGCCTGAACCCCTCGTGCCCATTCCAGATGTCGCCCAGTTGCAGCGGATAGGCATGCGAATGGCCCGTTCCTGAATCTTCAAACTTGATCCAGCCCGCTATCGTGAAGCCCTCCGCGAATTCGGCACCCGTGACGCCGCTCCGGTAGAGTCCCACCGGATGCGTACCGATCCGAAGCGCGGATGTGCCGGGCACGCGTCCCTCGACCCACCGTGTCTCGATATTGGTCTGCGCCGTGTACGACTCGCTGGACTCCATGCCGTACGCAGTGTTGTGAACGATTTCGAGCGAACCGAGAAAACCACCGGTTCGTGACCGGTACCCCGGACGGATATCCACATGGTTGACGACCTCGTCGTCCCTACCCTCGTCGAACGTATAGTGCCGAATCATTCCCCTCGGCGCGGCACATGCCGCAAACACGGCAAATACCGAACAGTGCAAGACCTTGCCCGCTGTCATGCCCCTACCCGTTGTCATGTCCCCAGTTCGCAGCATCCCCAGCCCAAGGCGTTCGAGTTGTTTCGAACGTTTCATGAACGGCCATACCCAACGGTTCCCCTATCGGATGATAACGGCCATACCCCCGGCTTCGCACTCGTAGCAACCGCGGTCGACCGTGTCCTGAATAATCCGGCGACGGCCATCGAGGTCGAACGCTCCGACCATCCAGTCCGCGTTCAATCCCGTATTCACACAGGCTCCGCCGACGAGATGGTAATCCCCATCATGGTAGTCGTTGAATCTCGGATCTGTTCCCCGCACGTTATGTTTCTCGTCCGAAACCGGGAGTTGTGTTCCGTCCTCCCAGCAATACGTCGCGTAATCCTTGACCGGAAACAGATAGCCCGCCGCGAAATTACGGATCCCCACAGCGCCGCCGATCGACGTATTGTCGTAGAAAACGCAGTTACGGATGGTCGCCAGTCCTGAGTTTCCGATAAACACCGTGCCGGCATTCAGGCTGTTCCAGTTCACGTTGTTGCCGCGGTTGCCGGCGAACGTGCAGTTCTCCAGCACGGCGTTTGTGCCGCCAGCGTAATTGTAGTTGTTGTTGTTGGGGGGACCGATATACACCGCATGCACCTGAATGTGGAGATTCGTGTTGCACGCGAAAAGGCAGCCCCGTACAACCGCATTGGTGACGGCCGTATCGATATGCACGAGCGGTCCCGGGAAACCGCACTTGTTCGAGGTGTTGGCACGGAATTCACAGTTCACCACTTCCACGCCGTGACTGGTGCTGGAGATGCAGCCGGCCGAGCCGAAGCTCCGGTTGGCGATGAACCGGCAACGGTGGACGCGTTTCGGGGCCGTGGCCTTCGACAATTTGAGAACGCCATGACCGTAATACTGAAGCCCTCCCTCTGCAAGCACCGCTTCATCCCCGTGATAATTCCTCTCAAACACACAGTCCAAAAGATCAGCGGCACAGGATAAATTCATCACCAGTCCTTCGTGCCGTCCGGCATTCGCCTGAAAAACACACCCCGTCACGACCACCGGGCTCGCGTAACTGTTAAAGAGGCACGCTCCCGAGCGGTCGGCTTCGTTCTCCTCGAAGGTGCATTCTCGGAAAAAGGTCGTATGTTCCGCAGTCACGAGATCCATCTCCGGCACCCACACGCCGCCGTCCCCATAGACGCTTTTGCCACCGGCACTCAACGAATGAAAGGTCTTGTTGCCCTTGAAGACGCACCTTTCCACCTCACGCGCCTTGAGACCCAGACATCCCGCATATCCGTACGAGAAGTTATTCGTAAAAGCGCAGTCGCGGATCTTGAAGCTGTAGCCATTGATGCGGTAGTCCCCACCGTAACCACCGCCGACGATCACGCCGACGCCATTCGAGGCGCAACACGCCGTGAACGCACAGCGCACGATTTCGGTGTCCGCGCCGGTCACACCGCTGAAGATGGCGCCGCCCCCGCGGTTACCGCCGGCCGCGAATCCCGAGTCCTCACCCTTCATCATCGCCGTGCAGTTGGTGAACACGCAGTCGGCGATGGTCGCACCGCCAGGCAGACAGATGGCACCGCCCCCGCCATAATCGCTGTGGCAACTTTCAAAAACGCAGTTCGAGATCACAATCCCGGAATCACTTGGCCACGAGAAACTTGCGGAAATGCGGATGGCGCCCCCATAACTCTCCATACCGCCGTAGTAGCTCAAATTAGTGTAGCGCGCGTTACGGAACGTGATACCCGAAACAACGATTCCCATGTCCGTGCCGACACTATTGTGGTAGAGACAGCGCGTCTTATCCTGCCCGTCGATGATTACATCCGCAGGGTTGCCCGTCGCGCCCCTGAGCGTGACCTTCTTGTTGGCGAGGATCATGGCCTCGTCAAGCAGATAGGTGCCCGCAGCGATCTCGACCACGCCGCCCTCCGGCGCCGTCGCGACCGCGTTCGTGAGCGCGGTCACATCAGACACCAGCTCTGAATACGCTGTGAACACAGCGAGACTCGCGGCAAAACCAAACAAAACTGTCCTGTTCATCATATTGTCATCCCGTATGTTTGCCCCAAACACAATGTTCGCGTGTTTAATAGTTATTGATTATGAAAGGGCCGGACTAAAATGTCAATCTCGGGAATGGGCACTGTCGGCGACAAACAACAATGGACTATTCCGCGACGAACAGCGGCGCATCGCCGATGAGCAGATCACACACAATGGTCTTGCCGCTGTCCACGGTGGCATTCAGACGCTGGCGCACACCGTTGACGGGATCGTAGGCATGAAGCGCGGCTGCCGCGAAGGGCAGGGTGAGCGTGACGGGTTTTTGCCGATAGGTGTCCGCCCGCTGGTCGTCCTCGTACCACACAGCCACGCCACGGCGCGCACCGTCTGCGAACGCGAACGCCGCCACGGCACCGGGCACGGTTCCCGCAACATCGGGCGTGAAGGCCGCGGGCTCAAAGCCGTCCATCTGCGTGGCGGCATTGCGCAACGCGTAATAGGCGGCCGTCGGCTGGAGCGGTGCCACCGGGTCCTGCAGCAACGATCCTTTGAGAAGGCTCAGCTCGGTTTGTGCGTAGAAGGCATTGTACGTTTCGCAGAAACAACTGGGGATGCCGAAGCCGGCATGGCGCACCATCTGTTGCAGAACCTCCTTGGCCTTGGCGATCTCGCTCTGCGTGTAGATGCCGCACCAGACGTCCCGTGCGTCCTTCGGATCGATAGGCGTGGGGCGGCCGTTGATGTTCCATTCGCTCGCGTGGAGCGTGCCCGAAAAGCCCTGGCGCGCCAGCCAGGCGCGGAAGGCGCGGATGTCTGCCGAATAGTCCAGAAGCCAACCGGGGTTCGGATTGTAGAACGGGTGGTAGCCGATTCCGTCCACGTCCTTCGCGAAACGTTTCCAGACGACAAAGCGCGAGTCTTTTTCCTCGCGCACGGCGACCTGTTCGGGTGTCTGATGCGCCAAGCCCCGGAAGTAACCGCTCGTGCCGCCGAGCATCACTTTGCATTGCGGCGCGTGTTCACGGATGAGCGGAATGGTGCGGCGCACGATTTCGCAGTAGGCCTCTGTGTTCGGGGTGTCGCCCCAGTACACGGAGATGTTCCACTCGTTCCAGATTTCGAACGAATGTACGCGGTCGCGGAAGTGGCGGCACATGAAAATGACGTAGCGGTCCCACGCCGCGAGTGCTTCGGGCGTCGCGGGAGGATTGGGCATGCACCAGTTCCATTCCGGCAGTTGCGTGAACGACCGCTTCTCCGGGCCCGAATAGAGCCGGTTGCCGAAATTGAGGCACATGATGACGTTCTGGCCGTGCTCCTTGCAGGCGCTGATCGCGGCGTCCGCCACCGGATCGATTTCCAGTTTCCCTTTGACGCGTTCCACGCGATGCCAGTTGATCGGATCGTCGTGATAGCCTACGCGGATCCACTTCGCGCCCAGATCCCACTGCACGGGCCAGAGCGCCCGCTGCTGCATGTTGAGCGGCATTTCCTGATGCCGCGTGGCGTTCACCGCGATGGTGGCACCGCGTGAGACGAGCGCCACGTTGCGCCCCTGCGTGTCGAGCACCTCGATTTCGGCGAGCGACAGCGCATACAGGAAGAACTCCACCTGGCGCAGTTTCGAGGCTGTGAGCCGGATTTGCTTCGCACGACGCGGCGTGAACGCCACTTCGAACGTTTCCTGTTCGGACGCCGCGCCGAGAGGCCCCGTAAAGACGTCCGACCAACGCCATGCGTCGCATGAGAGGGCGAGCGCCATCTCCACAGGGAGGCCGCGCCCCACTTCGCAACCATCCGGCGCGGGCTGCCGGTCGGTGGCACGGCGTTTCGTTTCAGGCGAAAGCGGACGTTTCCTGAGGACGATCTTCGCCACATCCGTCTCCTTCACGAGGTCGATGCGCACGACAATGGGCTGCATGTCGCTTCGAGGCTGCGCCTCGCTCAGCCAACATGTTTGGTCATCCCCGTCAATGAGATGCACCGCCTCTTCAAGAAGTTCGAGGTTTTTGTTCAGACACGGCATGCGCGTCGTGTTCACGCCGAAGTAATTGCCTTTAAGCGCCTGCGCGGGTTTGGGTGCCACCTTCTCGCGCGGCGTAGCGTTGCCCTGCTGAAACGAAACGTCGTCGAGCAGATCGGGCGCGGCGGCGTAGATCCACGTGCCGCCATAGGCTGTCACGCTTGCGCCGCCGCACATCGTCTGCGGCACCCCCTCTTCAAAAACGGGGACACGCTCCGCCCTCGCCACAAGCACAGCCACCAGAATAAGACCAGACCTAAGCATCTTCATCATTGTCGTGTCCTTCCTTTTTTATCAGAACTGGCGACGCTCCAAAGCGCATCGCAAAACAGGCCAGTCACGCGCTGACAAAAGCCCGCGTACCTCGGCAACATACGCTTTGTCCCGCGCATCGGCGGAATCCGCACATGCCGTCAACGCGGTTGCGGCGCGTTTTTCCAGATCGCTTGCGAACGTCGGCGGCACGTCCGTAGCCGTCCATGCAAACGAACACTCGGACGGGAAAGCGAAACTGCGCAACGCATAGGGCTCCAGATGGATTTTCCATTCAGCGGCGGGACGGACGGCATCACAACCGTTCTCCAACCCGTCGCGCGGATGCTCCACGCGCAGGGTCACGTCGCACGGCACGTATTCACGGTTCACCAGATAGAGCCACCGCGCACCCTCGGCCTTCTGCGTGCGCACGACCGCGTTGCCGCACGCCGTGCCCGCGAGTGTTTCGAACTTCACGCGCGGCAGGGCGCGGAACGCGCGGGCGAACGGGCGCAGCAGATCCGCGTGCGCCCGGTCGAACGTGAGCCCCCCGCGCACAAGCGTGAACGCGTCGCATGTCGCGACGGCATTCGCGAAATGACGCATATAGTGGACACCGCCCGAAAAAGCCGGCGTGATGCGCATCTGTGCGTCAGGCCACCAAAATCCGTCGGGCTCAAAGGACGACCCCATCCGGCATATGCCTTCGGCCGGTTGTCCGAGAAGAAACGCCATGCTGAGCGGCACGGGTTCACCCGGTGCGCAACGCCACCACGTATGCTTGCCCCAGCGTTCAATCCAGGTGTTGTAGATGTTCACATCGGAGATATCGCGCATATCCACGTCCGGCTTGATCTTGTGCGCGCAAGGGGATACACCGCCGAAACCAACGACATCCGGCACGCCGATGCCGCGCCAGAGGGTTGGGTCCACACCACACTCGCGAGCCCGATTAAGCTGCACTGTAAACTCCAGATCCGGACGGACGTTGCGGAGCGTGCACTGGATGTCACGCACGAGATCCGCCACCACGCGGCAACGCCAGTCGATCCACACACGCCGAAGCGGCGGTGCCGTGAGCGTCTTGTAACGCGCCATGAACCGCTCCGCGCCCGCCTTCGGCGCATCCACTACACAGCCTGTTTCTTTTTCGAACCGTGCGATGGACACGTCGTCGTAGCCGCATGCGAGAGAGGGCCACGCGAGAAATGAACTGCCGTAGGTGAAGATTTTTAACCCTTTGAACGAACGGTGCCGCGCATAACGTTCGGCGATTTCACGTACGTTACGCAACACGGCCGCCCGCACCTCCGGGTGGGCCGGATTGAAGATCGGGCCGCGCCGCATGTCGCCGCCGATCTTTTCTCCATATTGAAGGGGCGCGTTTCCCCAGCTTTTCCCTTTTTCCCGAATGGCACACTGCACCGCGAAATTGTTCACGTTGTACTCGCCGGTCCAGTCGCCCGCTCCGGCCTGCACAACGCCATCGTTCCAAACATTGCAGACCGTGTCAGCGCCGGCCGCCACGGCGGCGGCATCCGTGTTCATGCGTTCCATGAGGCTTCCATAGCGGAGCAGGCAGATTTGCGCGATGAATTCGAACCCCTCCCGGTCGAAACGCGTCAGCAACATCTCGGGCCAATCCGCCGGATGCGACGTCCAGCGAATGTAGATTTTACGATCCACCGGCGACGGCACGGACCACTCAAAGTAATGCGCCGTATCGATCGCCGAAGGATAAAGCGGCCCGTGGTACCAGACAAGCGGGTAGATGAGCCGGTTTTGTCCCTGATGCTTCATGCACCGCACGGCACGGTCAAGCCAATCGGCATACGTCGCGGCTCCGAAATCGGCCCCGTGGCTGCACGGGTCCTCAAAGCTCACGCCGAAGGAGCGACGTGGGAAGACCGCTTTCGGGATGTCCAGCGGCGATATGTCCTGCCCGTCCAACTCGAAAATCGCGAACGACGCGACTGCGGCGGGCTGCCCCGGCGTCGTGTTGGCGAACACGATCGAGGCATCCGTCCAGCGCGGCCAGAAAATGTTCCGCTGTTCGACCATCGTGTTCGAAAACGGCTGGGCGAGTCCGGAATAATCTCGGCCGTGGTTACCGATCTTCGCGGCACCCGTGAACACGCCCACACTCATATCGTATGCCGTGCCGTCAGAAATCGCCATGCAGCGTGTCTTGTCGTCCGGATAGCGCACCACGAAAAGATGTGGACGCCCCGGATGGCGCACCGTGAAACGGTAACCGAACCGCGAGGCCTCCGTCGGCGCTGTCTCGCGGTAACGCCCGGCAGGGCCGTTCGTCACCACCACGTCGCCACAGGCGAAATAGAGGTTTGTCGGGAATTCGCGCGTGCAGTCCACGGCCGCGATCTGCACCGGTGCCGCCTCGACACACAGTGTCAACAGTACGGCGGTAATTTCAGCGAAAAACAACCTGTTCATTTTCTCCTCGCCGGATCTTCGTCAGAAAGCCGCATTGCCGGCTCTGAGTTCCGCAGAACGGAGCAGCCTGGCTGCATGTCGTATAAGCCCCAACTTCTTCATTACGTGTCGCTCTTCCTCATATCACTCTATTCAACAGAGCAGCCCTCATCGTCATCGTGTTCTTCGGGCTTCCGGTGCCAGACTAAACAATCACCGGGCGCCAATCATCCACATAATAAGCCTTAAAATCGCGGATGAGCGGTTTGTCGTCCGACCTAAGCGCGGTGAGGCGCAACGCCGAGACGGCCGTCTTTTCGAACATGTCGATCCGGCAATGCCCCACGCTCGTCCCTGCGCATAGCGGCATCCAGGCGCCATCGGGCATGTGTCCTTCCACCAGATAGGCGCGGATGCGTTCGCCACCGCGCCCGATGTCTTCACGAACAGACATCTGATTGACTTCAGAAACGGTCGGCAATGTCAGCGTTACGGAATCCCCCTCACCGGACACGGTTCCTATCGGCTTGCCGAACCGTGCGTTAATGCCCTTTCCGACCGCCGTGTACAGATCGATGTCGTGCTGCGGGATCGCCCCGTCCGGCCCCGGTGTCGCACCCAACAGCAGATTCGCGTTGCGTCCCACCGTATGGTAATACATCGCCACCAGCTCTTCGTATGACCGGTTGAACGCCTGGCAGCCCGGCGTCCAGAACCATTTGTAGTGGCGCTGCAGCGGCACAGGACACTCTGTGGGGCACCAGATGCCGTTCCGGACACTCCAAGCCGGATAACGCGCGAACCCTTCTTCGTTCTCCGCCCACGTCAGCGGATGACGCACCTTGTCCGCGCCAAAGACAATTGTTCTGGGCTGGTATCGTTCGATGAGCGGACGGAGATCAAGATCCCATTCCTTTGGCGGCAGGCCTCCGTCAATCCAGATTTCAAACAGATCGCCGTAGTTTCCCCACACCTCGGACGCCATCTGCACGCAGACGCGCTTATAGTTTGCGAGGGCCTCCGCATCCTTCGCCTTGAACCGCCCCACACGCATATAGTGGTTGTTGTCGAACGAGAGGTAGAGCCCGGGCTTGATGCCGGCCTTGCGGCACGATTCCACGAACATCTTCACCACGTCGCCCCTGCCGTCGCGATACGCCGCCTGACGCATCCCGTAATCGTAGGCGTTTGACTGCCAGTGCATGAATCCGCTGCCGTGCTTGGCGGTAAGAATCGCATATTTCGCACCCAGCGCCTTCACCGCTTCCATCCATTGATCCGTATCAAGCCGTTCCGGATTGAAGAAGGACGCGGGGACGTTAGTTGCACCCTCCGGAAGCGCACGCGGCTTGCCGTCGACCGTGTGGCGCTGGACGTGAATGTCCCAGTGGAAGAACATGCCGATCTCCGCATCGTGCCAAGCCACCTGTTCGGGTGTCGGCATCGGCCGCGACCCTGCGGGGGACGCGGCCTTCGCGGAAAACGCCACCACCAACGGCGTCGCTGCTCCCATGACCATGAACTGTCGCCTTGTCGTCATTTCAATCCCGTTCTTTTCTTATTCGTATTTCACGACCACACGGAAACCCGACTCCTTATTGCTATTGTCACCCGACACATCAGCTCGCGTTGCGCAACGCGTCCACTTATGGTCACTGTTGTAACCACCGCCTTTAAAGACACGCTTGCTATACCCTAGGTTCATCGCGACGAATTCGTCTGTCGCCTCGGGCATCGATGCGTCAAAGGTACTCAGATACCCATCCAAACAAGCTTCGAACACATTTCCGCAGACATCGTAAAGACCCCATGCGTTTGGAAGGTAGGCACCCACCGTCGCCGTCCCACCAGATGCACTGCCGAGCGTGGTGTCGGTCGTGTTTGGGCAATTTCCCCGATAACGCATATATTTCACCATTTCGGCCGAATTGTTCTGGTAGACGTTTTCCATAAAATACGGCCATTGTGTTCCCGCACGCGCCGCATACTCCCACTGATATTCCCAGGGCAGATCGGCCTTGACGGAAGCCAAATTCGACAGTTTTCCCGTGAATCCCCGCGTATCCAGCGCCTCGGACGAGAACTGTGTGCTGTTGAGTGCGCTCGGGTATGTGCACCAACGCATTTTCGAGATCAACGGCACGGTTTCGACAGGGCGGGTGTCCTCGTGCGCCCAGGTGGACGGGTTGTCGCCCATCAGCGTCTCGTACTGCTTTTGAGTCGTCTCGAAAACGGCGATGTAGAAATCGGACGACACATGCACCCGGTGCGCCGGCATGTCGTTGTGGTTCTTGGGGTCGCTCGGCAACAGAAAGGGGCTGTTCGTATCGGCGGCACCCAGATAGAACGCGCCTTTGCAAATGTGGCGGAACACCATATTCGTCGTTTTGTACTCATCCGTGTTACACCATGTGGTGTCAGACCAGTCGTAGCGGTAGGTTTTCGCTCCCGTCACAAGGTTGATGATCATGTAGGAGGGAGACGGCGTGGCAGAAAGCGTCACCGTGAAATGCGTCAACACGTCGTTCGGGAAACCGGCGGCGACCGGATCGATTGTGATCTTGTGTAGGCCATTCTCAAGCGCACTCAAGGAACCTGTGATCGCCGCTGTCGGCACGGCCAGAACATCGCTGCCGTTTTTCGCTTCGAGCGCCACATCGTAGCGCATGTTGCCGCCCGCTTCGCCGTCGATGACGAATTCGACATCGATGAGGCGGCTCCACGGCCACCGTTGCTGGAGTGTGACATCCCTGACGTCGACGGCGAACGCCGCGCCAAGTATGCTAATCGAAACGAGAATAGAGAGGGTTTTGGTTTTCATGATTATCTCCTGATTTGGCTGTGCTGGAATCGTTTGTGGACTTTCTTTCGCGTTTTCACTCGATCAGAACTATCCCGCCGGGCGGAACCCGCCGCACGGCGGCGGAAAGCACATCTTCCGTACCAGTGGCGGAAAGCGAGAGGTCAAACCAGCCTGTGCCCCAAGCTTTGGCGTACCAACCGTACCACCCCACCGTGCAATCCGGTTCGAGGGTCGACTTCTGCCCGTCGCGCCGCGCCAGCGAGAACGCCGCCGTTTCCGCATCGAGCCACGCGGCGTCATAGGGGATGAGCGCCGTATCGCCCACGCGCCCCCACCTCCTGTCGCCCTCCGGCACGACCGTCGCGCCCCCACCGAAGGAACTCTTCAACAGGGCGACGCCGACAACGAGGGCGTCGCCGACGTCAAACGATACCGTCACAGTGAAATAATCGTCCGCCGTCACCACCTCATTCGAGCAAACCGTCCAGACACATGTCACCGCAGGCGGCGTGAACGTCTGCCGGAGCACCTCGCATCCGGAAAGATTCGTGATCGCAACCGTTGCGGACGCCGCGCCGTCGGGATACGCCCAGCGGAGCGTTGTGGTCCGGTCGTGGACGGCCTGCCACCGCCGCGCGGACACGGCAGCATCAACCCGCCCCGTCGCGGACGCATACGGCGCGGCGATCAACGGGCCGGCCCCCAACAAGGGCAGGGACAGCAAACATACCTGCATGATACGTTCGATCCTCATTGTCTTTGGCCTCCTCATTTCGGGATGCGGCGGGCCGCATTCACGTTGCTTTTATGAAAGGAACCGGTGCGGAGCGTTCACAAGGCGACCTCCCGTTCTGCTTTGACCCGGACCTGTTCTTAACATTACCACTATACGCTCCCGACCTGTTTTACGGAAGTCAGATTTGCGCAAAAAATAATGTCAAAAAAACGCAAATTCCGGCATTTCGCATTCGTCGGTCAGGTTAAGAATGCGTCATGGTCAGAGGAGCGGCGACGTGCCTGTTTCGTGCAAAACTCAGCCGGCCCCCAAAATCTGCGCCCATCTGCGTCAATCTGCGGTTGAAAGTTCAGCTGCCCTTTTTTCTCCCGCGCAGGCGCGAAGTTTGTGTTCATGATGGTATTCAGAACAGATTTATTTTTTACGCTTCGCCTTGTAATGGTTCTCGATCACCAGTGTGCCGTCGGGCTGGAGCCGATGCGTGTAACAATCGTCAACAATGAGTGTGTTTTTATCTTTTGACGTGACGGGCTTGGTCCAGATGATGTTGTTGCCTTGCTTTAAGATGCAGTTCCCTTCCGCAACAAATTCGCGTGTGTAGGTCGTCCCGTTATGTTGATATTCCCATACGCCAAGCAACGGATGATTCCCGACAGGGATGGGCTTGGGTTGAGGTTTGGGCGGTGGCGGGACATAGTCGGCTTGGGTGCGGGTCTGCAACGTTTTCAATGCGGACCAGTCACGGGACGCCACATCAAAGTTGATGATGCGGATCTCACGCGGTTCCAGACGGATCGTCATGGTGTCGCCGTACTGCACCTTGTCCGGCAGGCCGCGCGTTGAGCCTTCGAGAGGCGAACTCACTATGAAGCGCTCTGGCCTCTCGCTCTGCTGTAAGCCGAACGCACGATCCAGACGGCAGACAAAATCACTTGGCTCTTCAGAAGGGTTATGGAGGGCGATATAGCCGACCCCACCCTGCCAGCCCGTATATCCATAGACCTCTCTCTTGCCGGGGTCTCCCCCGAACATCTTTGCCCTGGAGAATGTGGGGAAGACCTCCTTGACCCATTGCAAGCCTTCGGCGATGACGTCCCAGTCATACGCGGCGAGGTTACGGGGCGTGATGTAGAGTTCGACGAATCCCGTCCCCCTCGCGAGGTTCATGTAGAGGTATTTGCGGAAGACCTCTTTTGACTCGTTGCTCCCGGTCTTTTTAGGCTCATGGTTGAAAAGTGCGCTGATGGGGAACTGTGTCTTCTGTTCCGTCCAAATCTTGTAATAGATACTGTCGCGGTAGACGAGTTCTTCGGTACGTGAACTTCCGCCTGCGGCATCGCCGGCATTGATCATCCAAACCGAGTCAATATACATCAGCCACCAGGGACTGAGCCAGGCGCCGTTCGAGATGACGATGTAAACCTCTGGATTGATCGCAGCCTGCTTCTTAAAGATCTCCATCAGGCGTTCAGTGCCGGCGGTGAGATAGTAAATCTTGAGTTCGTCATACTTCGAGTCATTAAGACGTTTGTCGTCAGACTTGAAACCTTCGATGCCGAGTTGGGGCATGATTGGCAGCCCGTATTTGTCGCCCTTGAGTTCAAAGGTGCGCCTGTTCAAGTGGCCGAAGATGCCGTCCAGCTTGAAGAAACCGACGCCCTGTTTCGTCAGTTCGAGCACGCGGTCCTCAAGGGCCTGCATGTATTTGGGGCCCGCCATGGACATCCAGACATCCAACGCCTCAAAACCTTGGCCCCTCAGCTTGTCGACCTGTGCGCTGGCCCCGAAAAGGCAGCCGGGGCTCAGCCAGAGGCCAAGTGTGGACTTCGCCTCGCGAATCACCGCCAAGGTGGAGGCGAAGTCGGCGTCGAATTTACTGTTCACCTTCCAGACTTTGCCGGACCAGTCCGCGTGGACATCCTGCCAGCCGTCGTCGACAACATAAGCCTTTAGCGGGGCGCATCCGCGTTCCACCACCAGTTCTTTGTGAATCTTCTCGACCGCCTCTTTGAAATTCTCCTTGTTGACGCCACGGCCACGGTCGAACCAGGAGTTGAATTGCGTCTGCAAGCGCAGGGGGCGTACCCGGCGTTGCGTGATATAGTCGCGGAAGGCGTCGCTGACAAAGGCCGGATCATCCGCCACGCCCATGACGGCACGATAGCTCTTGTAGGGCACGCCTGCCTGGAGTTGGCGACCCCAGAGATAACCGGAGAGGAGGAGCTTCTCGTTGACGAGGTTGTCCGCCGCCGGGAACTCGACACCCCAGAAGGTCGCGCTCTTTGCGCCATACAAGGGCTGGCCAAGCCCGGGACTCCAGCGGGCGGGTGCCTGAGCGGTGATCTCCCGCGTCGTATAGGGCTGGTAGGCGTCGGGGAGGGTCAACGCATCCACGTCGATCCGTTCCAGCGTGATCGGCTTCCCGCTGGTCACGGTCAGTTGCTTGTGCAAAAAGGCATCTGTCGCATTCACGGAAAAGGCGACCGCTATCGTGATTCCATGCTTTGCGTTCCGCAGGGTAAAAGACAAGGGTTCCGAGTCCTTGCGCGGCGCCTGCTTGATCGTGGCGAGTTCAAAATCGGCGCTGGTGAGTGTGAAGGCGGTTTCCGGCCGGTGCGTGCCCTCGGAAAAGCGTAGACGGAACTCGGGGGCCTGGCTCAAGGGAGTGACACTCTTGTTAAGCTTGTTTTCGATCTCCTCGGTCCGGAGAACCCCTCCTTCTGTAGTCAGCGTTCGACGGAGCGCATGATTTTCAATCGTGAAGCGCTGTGCAAAGGTGTTGAAAGCCACTAAGGTGGCGAAGAGCATGGAGACGTACGATAGCGCGGTGCCTTTATTCATTGTGTGGGCATGATAACAAACGCCACCGCTGAAGAAAAGGTCTTACAACAAGGAACTTTCCCCACTAACGATTTCAACGTTGAAGATTTTCAGCATGGTCATCAACGGACGAGAATCGCCGCGGCCAACTCCCTCCGGGCGTCGGACAGGGCTTTCGGATCGCGTGCGTACCCCCACCATGTCGGGGCACGGCCGGTCGATGTGCCAATAGGGCGGATCCTTCTCGCGCACCCCTCGCCCACCAGTTCGGAAAGTGTGACGGAGGTCACCCGCAGGTTTTGACCCCGTGCGGCCACGATCACTGAAACGATTCGACCTCGTTACGTGCGTTTGCAAGAAAACAGGGTTATGACGCGTTACGGCTTCGAAATTGACGCATCGTCATTCCGGTCGCCTGCTTGAACACGCGTTTTGCGTGCATCTCGGTCTGAAAGCCGCATTGGGCGCTGATCTGTCCGATCGGTAGGCCGGTCTCCAGCAGAAAGGTCTTGAGGCGCGACAGACGAACCTGCTGGATCTCCTCGCGCACCCCGTGTCCCGCATGGCGTCGGAACAGCACTTCAGCCGTCCGGCGGGAGACTCCCATGTGACGCGCGATGTCCGGTACGCGGATCACTGCACAGGCGTTGAGCCGGACGAATTCGATCCCCCGGAGGAAACGCCGGTCCACCGCATGCGCATACCGGCCGGAAGCACGCGAAACAACACGCTTCACCCCATACAGGATCGGCTCCGGCGCGCGCACCGTGCGCCGCATGAGTTGTTCCAGCAACCGGGCCGCCTCGTATCCCCCCGCCTCGAAATCGGGCTGGACACTGGAAAGCGTGGGCACCGTGTTCTCGCACAGTAGCTCGTCGTTGTCCACCCCAAGCAGGGCGACCTCCCCCGGCACGTCGAACCCGGCGGTCTGACAGGTTTCCAGAACCTGCCGCGCCCGGTTGTCACAGGCCGCCATCAGGGCCACAGGTTTGACGAGTCCGGCAAGCCAGCGCACCAGACGCCGCTGGTCCAGCGTCCAATCCTTGCGCTCGCGAACCGTGAGCGGGCCGTACAGGGAACAGGTGTAACCGGCCTGCTCCAACCGCGCCCGGAACGCCTGACCCCGCAATACCGACCAATCCCAGTCATACGCGTCCGGCACATACGCGAAATTCGTAAAACCCTGTTTCAAAAAGATCTCGGCCCCGGCACGGCCGACCGCCTCCGAATCACTGGTCACAAATGAAATATTCGCGTGACTCTGGGGATAGCGCGCCGGAGAGTCCATGATCACGGTCGGCACGCCAGCGCGCGCCACAAACCGGAGGGCCTCGGGCATGCGGCTCACGATCACGCCGGTCACACCCCATGCCTTGAGATCAACGAGTTGCTGTCCGACGGCACGCGGTTCAATCAGATGGATGCGCCACGGCGTGTGCAGCCGGACATAACGTAATACACCTTGAAGCTTGTCGCGCCCCCCCTTTTCGTGGGTGGCGAGAAACAACGCCACCTTTGGCAACTTCGTCAGAATCCCTTTCACAGACCCCTCCCTTTCTAACCGTGGCCACAGGCGAAAAAGGAAGTATACCATCTGCCACTTCAGTACGACAAGACAAGGGGCTGCGCAAAATGCAGTATTTTTTTTACGCATTAGGCGGTATACTTTTCTGCAGGTCTGCTATTCTAGTGTTAAATGAATGGAGAGCATAACATGAACCGTCGTCATTTTCTTGCCGCATCGGCACTGGGTGCCGCAGGCTTTTTCAGTGGCTGCGCCACTGCACCGCAACCGCGCCCGCTCGCGCCCAACAGCAAGCTCAATCACGCTTGCATCGGCGTGGGCGGCATGGGCGGCGCGGACATCAGCAACATCAAGACGCATGCCAACACCCAGATCGTGGCGCTTTGCGATGTCGACCGCACACGTCTCGAACATGCGGCCCAAGCCTTTCCCGGCGCGCGCACCTATACCGACTGGCGCGAGCTGCTGGCCAAGGAGGGCGACCGCATCGATTCGGTCAACGTCTCGGTGCCCGACCACAACCACACGATCATCGCGACCCACGCCATGCGCGCGGGCAAGCACGTCTACTGCCAGAAGCCGCTTTGCCACGAAATCGCGGAGTGCCGCCTGCTCAAGGAGACCGCCCGGCGTCACGGCGTCGTCACGCAACTCGGCGTCCAGCATTCGGCGGGCGTGGGCGACCGCATGGCCGTGGCCTACCATCAAGCCGGCGTGATCGGCGCGGTCGAACACATCTACATCTTCTCTAACCGTAAGGGTATTTCGCGTATCCGTGTGCTGCGCCCTGAAAAAGCTGATCCCGTGCCCGCCTCGCTCGATTGGGATCTGTGGATCGGCACCGCACCGTTCCGCCCCTATGCGGAGAAAATCTACCACCCGCTCATCTGGCGTATCTGGCAGGACTTCGGTTCCGCCTGGATCGGCGACATCGGCTGCCATCTGTTCAGTTCGATCTGGAAAGGCATTGGGCTGACCACGCCGATTTCCGTCAAAGCCGAGGTGCAGGAGGAGTGGAAACGCGAGCCGGCCCGGTTCAAGGA
>Ga0116183_1000413_pt1 | contig 50259 bp, 33 predicted proteins | sample AD_UKC078_MetaG_FD_89753 | JGI IMG/M metagenome (GOLD analysis project Ga0116183, IMG submission 89753) | Active sludge microbial communities of municipal wastewater-treating anaerobic digesters from USA - AD_UKC078_MetaG | ecosystem: Engineered > Bioreactor > Anaerobic > Digestate | place: USA...
AAGAGAACAGTGCTTTAACGCCGCCTGCACCGATATACCCGTCCCGGGATGGAGCCCGGCACTGCCCTGCAATGATCCGTCGCCCAGAACTGCCTCTATCGTCATATCGCCCGAACCGGCATGAGTATAAGTCCCCTGAAAATGAGCGGACAGCTCCGTACCTGAAGCCAGACGGGGCGACAGATTCCCTTCAAATTCCGCTCCGCTGGAATTCATACGGGCAACAAGGCCGAAATTCGTCGTCTTCAGCGGAGGAATCCACGATGCAAACGATGCGTAAGCCCCGGGCAGCAATGCCGTTACCCCTTCCCTGTCCCAACCTTCTCCTTCCGCTTTGAGATGCACCGTGCCGGACTCCGCCCGGAGAGTACCTGAAATCTGCTGTTTCCGGTTCAGCTGCAATGTCCAGTCTGTTTCGCCCCCGCCTTCTGCCGCCGTCCGGGCAGTCAGGCTCAGGTCGCCATCATAAAGACGGGACTCCGCTCTTCCGACCGTGAGCCCGGTACAGCGCAGATCGAAAGATAACTGCTGTACTTCCGGAACACCACCGCTCCACCCGGCAGTAACAGACAGAGGTGCAGCGTCGAGTCTCTCGAAAAACACAGGAACAGGAAGAAACGGAGACACAAACTCACCGGGCAGCCTGCCCTGTGCGCTGCACTCGATAATATTCAGACGCAAGGCAGGAGCTTCGCCAGCTGTCAGCGATGCTTCAGCACGGAACTGCAACAAGTCCGGTATGCTGAGATGCGCCTCCGCCTGAATTTCTTCGCCTGCCCGATGCGCCTTAACAGAAATATTTCCTTCCGGAAACGACAGCTCTTCCTTTTCCAATCCGGGCAGCCAGCGCGCCCGTATTTCCGTTCCTCCGGCTGCTGCTGTCAGATCTGAAAAACTCCTGATCACAGCACTACCCCGCAGCCCTTCCAGCGATGCACGGGTATCTTTATTCTGTACCTGCACAGAAAGGTCTTCAAAATGAATCACCCGGGGAAGCAAAAAAGCGGGCGCCGCAAACGCTTTTTTTTCTTTGGCGGCGGCGCCGTCACCGGGCAGTGCAAGTGCGCCGCTATCACGAATGATCGCCCTGATCCCATGTGCCGAGATTTCGCGAAACAGTCGCTTTTCTGAAAAAAGGGACGTGACGCTCCAGTCTATCTTAAGAAAGGAGACGGACAGCAGCGGCGGGTCTTTTTCATAATCTCCCTTCCGGCGCAGCTCCAGATTGCGCAGCTCCAGCGGATAAAGCCCGATGCGTTCAAAACGAAGTGCATATCCCGTGAAATATTGTGAAAGGGCAGGCAGCCACTGACGCTCCACCAGACCGGTCTGTCCGAGAAAAAGCACCACAGACAGCAGAATCAGCACGAAAAGCAGAAATACTTTCCTTTTTCTGCGAGCAGGTGCTTTTTCCGTAGGCACGGGCGACACCGCCCCGGGAGATTCGGCGCTGCCATCGTTGGAAATCTGTTTTTGTTCGGACACGGCTGCGATGCTCCAGAAGCTGTCGGATCCCCACCAATCAGGCCCGGGCCACCTGATTATTCCTGGGGCGGCTCTTCGCCGGCATGCTCTTCGGGTTCGGAAAGATCGTCCTGGCGGGGTGCTTCTTCATTCACAGTGATACTGAGCCGCCCGATGAGGGGAAGGATTCTTGCCTGCCGGAACAGATCGCCTTCGGCGAGCTTTATATGCGTTACGTCAACAGGGATCTGGTTAAAGGCGGGATCCACATCAATCCATTCCCCCATCCACACAGACGCCCACTGATGAAAATAAAAACCTGACTTGGCGCTGTCCACATAAATAAGCCCTGCACAGATTTTCGCCGGGATACCGGCTGCGGCGGCAAGACCCACAAAAAGAACGGTATATTCGGTGCAGTCTCCCTCCAGGCTTTCCAGCGCATCCAGTGCATTGGACAGGCGGGCGGAATAAACGCTGCGCATATTGCCATGTACCCAGGAGCATATTTTTTGGGATGCCTTCAGAATGTCCTTTTCATCACCGACAATTTCCCGCGCCCGGGCAACCAGTTTCGCGTCATCGCTCTGGATGTAGGCAGACGGTTTCGTATGGCGCAGCAACTCCGGATCTTCAACAGGAAGCTGCGGAATCACGAGGGTGGACAGATCCGTGCGCTCCGCATAAAAATCAACTTTGTCGTCAAGAAGCGTCATATGCTGGCGTACGTCATTGAACAGATGCGCTTCACGCAGAGGCCCTTTGAGCCAGAGCCGCAGCCAGCGCCGGGTACGCGGATCGGCAATGCGCTCAGGCAGAAGCACGGCATTGGACACCATGGTATCCACGGCATATTCCACGTCTTTAGCGGAATCTTCCGGTTCCAGCCGCATGGTAAAGACACCGGACACAACGTCTTCCACTGTCGTGCCGTCTTCAGCAACATAAGAAGTCGACTCTATATCCATCAGATCGAGGACACTCTGAATTTCATAAATGCGGGTAGGAACACCGTTGAGTATTCTTTCTTCAACGCCTGTAATCCGGCTCATGCCCATCACTTCTTTCTGGTACATGGGCTCAAAAACAGAGAAATTGATAACGGCGCCCGGCTCCGGCCGGCTGCGCACCCAGACTGCATCGCGCAGTGCGTCTGTAAGCGATTCCTGCGGCCGCGGAAAAGTCTCTTCCCGGGCTGTACCGCCCAAAAGACTTTTTACCCGCATGGAGTCACCATCAACCCGGGCATGAAAGGTCGAAGCCTGAGCGGGATCCTGCATTTCCATATCAATACTGATCAGATCTCCGGCAGCAGCATAGGTGCGCGTGGTGGTGATGCTCATACCCTGCCGGGCACCGGACATGGTCACCCGGAAATGCGCATCTTCCAGCACTTCAATGTCTTTGTGGTCGTTCAGCGAGGTGCGTTTTACCAGGTATCCGACTTTTTCCCCGTTAAAGTAAAGGCCGTACCAGTTCTCACCCAGAAAAGGAGTGATATCCAGTGTGTTTGCCGATGCCAACCCGCACGTTATCAGAATGCCCATGATGATCTGCCACTTAACCATGAATCGTACTCTCCTCGATCTTCCCATTTTAACGTATTCCCTCCCCGTTTATATAACGGAGACCCCTTTAGTGTGCTTCAGGAAAACGCCAGGCACGGCGGCTGAAGGGCGTGTAAACCATTCTCCAGGGATTCACTTTCAGGTCAAAAGGTATATAACTGACCCTTACAATCGCATCTTTATTCAAAAAGAGTGCATAAACGCGTGTTTCCGGGGTGCGAAGCCGGCCCTGCATAAAAAGAAAATTGCCGAGACTGTAAAAGATCACACCGCCCCGATAATATTCCGGGTCCTGAAGTATGTGAGCATGATGCCCGGCAACCACCGATGCACCCTCGTCTATCATAAAATGTGCCAGAGATATCTGCTCCGGATCCGGTTCAGCTTTATATTCCATCCCCCAGTGTATTGAGATAATCACATGATCCGCCTGCTCCTTTGCCTGCGCAATATCCCGGCGGACCCGCTCACGGGTAGCACGAACAGGACGCAGTGGCACATGGTAGTAGCCTGCCGGGTAGACATTGGCATATGCGAGGAAGGCGATGCGTACCCCTTTCGCCTCAATCACCACTGAATTCTGCTGCTCTCCGTCAGCAGATACGCCTGTGTACCGTATGCCTGCTCTTTCCAGATGAGACAGAGTGTCCGCGAAAGCATCGCTGCCGTAGTCGAGAATATGATTGTTGGCAACACTGACCACGTTGAAACCGCTCTCCGTCAATGCCTTTACGGCATGCGGTGCCGCCCGGAAGTTCCAGAGTTTGCCGGGAACGGCAGTGCCACGCATAGAAAGAGGGGACTCCAGGTTGCAGAAAGCGGCATCCGCCCCTTTTAAAAAAGAGCGTGCCGGGCGCATCAGGTCTCCGTAGCCGCAGTTGTCACATTCCAGTTCCGCCAGCGGGCGACGGCTGCAGTTGGGTGAAAGCAGCACATCCCCCGCAAGAGCAAGGACAAAAGCCGAGCGGGAAGTGCGATGATCTTCCAGTGCCTCCCTTGCGCCGGTCGGCATGCGGCCACAGCCTGTGAGCCCCGGAAACACAAAGCACACGCACAGCAGGAAGAAAAAGATGCCATGACGATAATCACCCGTTTGAACCATGCCTTCACTATAATCTTTGGTACAGGCAAATTCAAAAATACGGAAAACCAGCCCTGACTCAACAGGTATAAGGGCCTTTCGGAAGGGGCGGCACGCAAAGGAATAAAGTTGAACAGGACTACCCTGCCGTTTATACTTTAAAATTCGAAGTCGCAAGTAGAAAGTTCATGCACAACAGATATATGCGAAAATATGCTGGAGACGGATGATGCAAAAACGCAACCATGACGGGTGGGCAACCCGTTTTGGCTTGATCATGGCGATGGCTGGAAACGCAGTGGGGCTGGGAAACTTCCTGCGGTTCCCGGGCAAGGCGGCTCCCTTCGGCGGCGCCTTCATGATTCCCTATTTTCTCGTGCTGGTGCTGGTCGGGATCCCGCTTCTCTGGATGGAATGGACAATAGGCCGCATTGGCGGCCGTTACAACCATGGCAGCACGCCGGGGATGTTCCACCGCATGTGGGCGCACCCCCTGTCCAAATATCTCGGCATTTTCGGCATCCTGCTGCCTGCCATGGTAGGCGTGTACTACATCTATATCGAATCCTGGTCTCTGGGGTATGCGTGGCAGACGGCAACAGGGGCATACTGGGGTCAGAATTCCTACGAATCCATGGGAAAAGTGTTCACTTCCTATCTGGGCATCAGCGACAGCTTCTTCAGTTTCAACCCCCAGTCCTATTTCTTTTTTCTTATAGCCTTTGCTGTCAATATTGTTGTATTCAGCCGGGGCATCTCGCGGGGTATCGAAGTGGTGGCACGGTATTGTGTGCCTCTTCTGATGCTGCTGGGCATTGTTCTTGCCGTGCGTGTGCTGACGCTGCCACCGCAGGACGGACGTACCATAAGCGACGGGCTTGCCCAGATCTGGCATGTCACCGACTGGCGGGTATTGCTGAAATCGGATGTATGGATTGCCGCGGCAGGTCAGATTTTCTTCACGCTGAGTGTAGGTCTGGGCATGATCCACACCTATGCCAGCTACCTGAATAAAAGTGACGATGTCACTCTGAACGGTCTGTCGGCCAGTGCCATGAACGAGTTCGCCGAGGTAATTCTGGGTGGTACCATAGCCATCCCTGCCGCCGTGCTTTTCTTCGGAGCCGCACAAACCCGGGAAATCGCCGAAGGCGGCACCTTCTCCCTTGGCTTTTTTGCGCTGCCTGTTATTTTTCAGCAAATGCCCGGCGGACAGTTTTTCGGAACACTCTGGTTCTTTCTGCTTTTTCTGGCAGGGCTCACCTCATCCATGGCAATGTTCACGCCCCTGCTGCTTTTTCTGGAGGACGAACTGCGCGCCAACCGGAAACGGGCAGTGAATATCATGGGCATTGTTGTTTTTATCCTCATGCAGCCCGCAATTATTTTTATGCATCACGGCGTTGTGGACGAGCTGGATTACTGGATGGGCGAATTCTGTCTGGTACTTTTCGCCACTATTGAAACAGTGCTTTTCAGCTGGGTTTTCGGGGCGGCACGGGGCTGGAAGGAACTGCACTACGGTGCGGAGCTCCAGGTGCCGCGCATCTTCTTTTATATCATTAAATATGTCACACCGACCTTCATGCTGGCATTGCTCGGGTGGTGGGTCTATGACAGTCTCTTCGACCGTGTCTTTATGACCGGTGTGGATCCGGCATCCAGGCCCTATCTGTGGCTTGCACGGCTGATGATGATGGGCATGGCGGGATTTTTGATCTGGGGCGTACGGCGTGCCTGGAAAACTCATCCCAAGTTCTTCGAAGAAGCAGACACAGAAGGAGAAAGGGTATGACCCCCCTGTCATGGCTTTATATGGGATTCATATGGCTGGCTATTGTGGCGCTGAACGCCTACTGCTTCTATCGGATTTTTGCAAAGAAAGACAGTGCTGAAAAGCAGCGCACGCAGCAGTGAAACAGGCACAATGAAACCCGCTTCCGCTGCTTTCTTACGGAGTGGCCGGGTCAGTCAGATCTTCTGCTTCGATCACAGCAGGTTCTTCCACGGGAAGAACCTCTTCTTTTGCGGCTGCGGCGTCAACTTCATCGGCAAAGGACTCCGCAGGCGCACCGCCCTCCGCCAGTTTGGTGCGGATGCCTTCCAGCAGTGCCGCTCCCGGCGCCGGATCGTTCTGCTTGCGATCATGCCAGTTGGGGTGGGTAAGCAGTGTCACGCCGTAAATTTGCCGGATACTCTCCACGGCGATTACTGTCTCATTGTCTGACAGGCGCGCCAGTTCCACCGTAAATTTTGTACGCTTGGGCTGCATCCACAAAATGCGCTTGAGCGGTGTGTAGGCAACAAAATAGCCCCGTTTATCCATGGTGTACACTTCGTAGCCCTGCTCGCGCAGTACATGTTTCACCGTCTGCCAGGTGTTTTCATAGCCGCTTGCGACAGTGGTTTCCTCGCGAAGGGCAAAACCGGAGGTGTCCCGGGCGGCCCGGGCACAGCCCAGCCCTGTCAACACCACTGCAAGAATCAGACAACTATTGATCACTATGGAACGCATCATGGTGGATTCTCCCTGAATAAGTGGGGTCATTGTACCCGTTTTCTATTTGAGCATTCAAAAAAGGAAACATGAAAAGCCACTCAGTGCTTCCCTGCCCCGGGGCGTACGTAAAGAAAAGCATTCTTTTTCTGATTTTAGGTGAAAAATTCCGGGTGCAGCCCTTTACCCGGTCGCTTCACCAAGCTAGCCGACACCGGGGCGGGGAACAGCTCTTTTCTTCTGGCACAATTTGTCTACTGCTCCGTGGACAGCCCGTATTTATCAAGACGGTAGCGCAGTGCACGGATATTGAGGCCCAGCAGCTGTGCCGTTTTCTGCGGGGAATTGCGGCTCATTTCAAGCGCCTTACACAGAAATTCTTTTTCTATCTTCGCTATTTCATCTTCAAGAAGAAATCCCTCCGCCGGTATTTCGAAAGAAGGCGCGTCCTGAGACAATGTCTCCTTGCGAATATATTCGGGAAGATCCATCAGGTTCAGCATATCCTCTTCGCTCAGACCGAGCGCCCGCTCGAGCACATTGCTCAGCTCCCGGATATTGCCCGGCCAACTATAGCGCAGCAGTGCTTCTTCTGCTTCCCTGCTCACTTTTTTGGCGGGCAGATGCATACTTTCACTATGTTTTTTAACCAGATGGCGAACCAGCAGCGGTATATCTTCTTTTCGTTCCCGAAGAGACGGCACCCGGATAGGAATCACGTTCAGCCTGTAATACAGATCGTTTCGGAATTCTCCCTTCGCCACCATGTCACCCAGATCGCGGTTGGTGGCGGACAGCACACGGACATCCACTGTGGTGGATGTGATGCCTCCTACAGGAGTCACCGTATTGTCGTCCAGCACCCGCAGCAGCTTTACCTGCAGCCGGAGCGGCATCTCGCCGATTTCGTCCAGAAAAATGGTGCCACCGCTGGCAATGACAAAAAGCCCTTCTTTGTCCTGTACAGCACCGGTAAAAGCGCCTTTTTTGTAGCCGAAGAGTTCGCTTTCCAAAAGCATTTCCGGAATACCACCGCAATTGATGGCAACAAAAGGCTTGCTGGCGCGGGGACTCAGCGAGTGGAGCGCTCTGGCAACGAGTTCTTTACCGACACCGCTTTCTCCCTGAATCGCCACCGTACTGGGCAGTGCCGCCACGCGGCGGATCAACTCGCGCACCTGCACAAAAACCGGACTGTCACCCACCATGGTATCCAGGCTGCCCCGTTTTGCCTGTTCTGTACGGAACGCCTCGTTCTCCCGAATGAGCCACCGCTTTTCCAGCGCCCGCTCAATGCGCAGCAGCATTTCTTCATTGCTTTTAAAAGGCTTCTGCACATAGTCCACAGCACCCAGTCGCATGGCCTCAATGGCTGTATCAATACTGCCGTGCGCCGTCATCATGATAGCCGGGGTCTTAGGCAGGTAGCTTTTAAGATGTTCCAGCAGGCGCAGTCCGGCATTGCGGTCTGTGTCCATATACAAATCCGTCAGGACAACATCCACGTTTTCAGAAGCAAGCAGGTCGATTGCCGCCTCCACAGAAAGAGCCGTCCTGACTGTATAGCCTGCATTGCTCAGGACAATCTCCAGCACCTCGCAGATACTGGTCTCATCGTCCACAACCAGAACTTTATGCTTTTTAGTCATAATCTTTGCTGATGATCCTTATCTTTTCAGTCAGGGCGTTTTGGAAGGCGGACAATGATTGTTGCCCCGCCGTCCGCATGGGGCACAGCCTGAATACTTCCGTCATGAGCAGTGACAATACGCAGGCATACAGCAAGCCCCATTCCGACACCATGTTTTTTCTCGGTATAAAAAGGGTCAAAGAGACGTGGAATACTGGCAGGTGAAATACCGGGGCCCGTATCGTGAAAAGCAATTTCGGCAAAACGGTCTTTCTCTGTCAATTCCACTCTGATCATACCCCGACCGTCCATAGCTTCCACGCTGTTCATCAGAATGTTATCACAGAGCTGTCGCATTTGAACAGGGTCTGCCGCAATAAAACACTGCGTATCACCCCGGATAACAGAAAATTCAATGTCGGGATGCATTTCGCTGTATGCCGTGCCGAGACTGTCAAGAAAAGAACCCAGTTCCATAGCTTCCCGGTTTATCTCGGGATTTCTGGCAAAGTCCAGAAAACTGGTAACAATGCCGTTGAGGTGTCTCGATTCGCGCAGTGCAATGGCGGCGAGCCGCTGTGCCATATCCGGCGATGCCAGATTCCGCTGCAGTTCTTCCACGGCACTTTGCAGTGATGCGAGGGGATTGCGGATTTCGTGGGTCAGTTCCGTCGCCGATTCACCGACCGCTGCCAGTCTGTCATTGCGCCGCAGCATCTGCCGCATTTCCGCCATTTCCGTTATATCTTTAAAGGTTACAATAAGCGCCTGCATACGACCGGTACGACCCAGCATTTTATGCGTGGTCAGTTCGAGAACTTTGGTTCTCCCGCCTTTTGTCTCCACTGAATATTCATAGTTTATATAATCACTGCCGGTCTGCAGCGCCGTGACAACGGGATACTCTTTGCCCGCTCCGCACAGCGGTGTTCTGGTGGCATTTTGACCGACCAGAGAAGCCTCATCTATATCCAGAATGGCGCATGCCGCTTTGTTGGCGATGCTGATTTTGCCGTCAAGATCACAGAAAAGAAAGCCGCTCACCATATTGTCCAGTATCTCGCGCTGAAACCGCTTCAGGCGATTAATCCGCTCATTCCATTGTCCGCTGATAAGCGCCGTAATAAAAAGAGCGGTGCCCTGGAGCAACAGGGAGTACCAATAGGGCAGGGCAAATACCGCTTTAAAAGGATCGGGCGGCTGAAGCGTCAGAATATAGGTCATGGAAAGGAATGCAAAAACAAAGCCGTGGAAAAAACCCATGAGCATTCCCGCTTCAAGAATGATCACCACAAAAAGAAAACTGAAATAACTTCCGTGTCCTCCTGTATAACTGAGCGTGGCGGCAACAATAGTGAAGTCCAGAAGCACCTGAGTCCAGACCAGTGCGGGGCTTACCTTACCCTGAAAACGCACAACGATCAGAAACCAGATGCCGCATGCCATGGCGGCAATAAAAAGCCCCGTCAAAAGCCACAGGGCAATGTCAGGCTGAAAAACGCGCTGTGTGCCCAGACTCGCCAGCAGCAAAATCACGATGCGGAGCACACCGCTCGTCAGAAGCCAGAAAGAACCGCCCTCATATTCCGGCTTCAGTCTGCTGATGACAGCGCTCAGCAGGCGCACGACTCCTCTTCGCACTTTTTCAGCTCCCATGGCAACTCTGCCCGGATAGAAGTTCTGAGGCTCCAATAAGCCCGGCATACGCCAAAGCCGATGCTACAGCCCCTTATTGATCAGATTCTGAAGCCCTTCCGGATCAAAGCTGCGCTTAAATGCCATGTCCATAGTGATTATCCCGCGCCGCAGCAGGCGGTACAGCGACTGATTCATTGTCATCATTCCTTCCGCCTTGCCTATTTCAATCATTGACGGAATCTGCTCCAGTTTTTCCGAGCGGATCAGAGAACGTATGGCGGGATTGGGCAGCATGACTTCCAGGGCGATAACCCGACCGAGACCGTCGGCGCGGGGGATCAGCTGCTGGACAACTACCCCTTCCAGCACAAAAGACAACTGGGTGCGAATCTGGGACTGCTGTGCCGACGGGAACACGTCGACAATACGGTTGATCGTTTGCAGGGCATCGTTGGTATGCAGTGTAGCAAAGGCCAGATGGCCGGTTTCCGCAACGGTCAGGGCGGCCTGGATCGTTTCAGGATCGCGCATCTCGCCGATAAGGATGACATCGGGGTCCTGCCGGAGAATACGTTTCAGCGCCGCATTGAAGGACTTGGTGTCCGAATGCACTTCGCGCTGGTTAATGATGGACATGCGATGCCGATGCAGGTATTCAATAGGATCTTCCACCGTGATGATATGCGTCTTGCGCTCTGTGTTGATCTTATTGATAATGGTGGCGAGGGTCGTTGACTTGCCGCTGCCGGTGGGACCGCAAACAAGCACCAGACCTACCGGTTTATGGGCAAATTCAGCAATAACCCGGGGAAGTCCCAGCTCTTCAAAAGAAAGTATTGTATAGGGAATGGAGCGAAAAGCACCGACAACGGAACCCCTGTCCAAATAAACATTGAGACGAAAGCGGCTCAATCCTTCCACGCCGAAAGAAAGGTCACATTCCTTTTCTGATTCAAATTCGGCTATCTGCTCCTCATTCATGACGCTGTATACCAGTTCCTGAGTGTCATGAGCGTTCAGCCGCGCATACCCTTTCAGCGGTTCGACACTTCCGTTAATGCGCACCATGGGCGGTGCTCCGACAACGATATGCAGGTCGCTTGCCTCTTCTTCCACCATTTTGACAAGCAGTTCCCGAATATGAGGTGCAGCCATGATTAGTCCTTCCTTTTTTTTATGTTAAATCAGCGCACAGCCATAAAGCCGTGATGACAGAAAAGTAGTTTTTACGCACAAACCGCCGGCATACAACCTGACCGTCCGTATAACCCCGCTTTCCATCAGTCGGCAATCGTGTGCTCCAGAACCTGTTGTATCGTTGTAACTCCCTGAGCAGCTTTTGACAACGAATTCTGACGCAGTGTCTTCATGCCGCAGGCAATCGCCTGTTCCTTGATTTCGTGCCCCGATGCGCGGCCAAGCACCAGCGGCTGCAGTTCCGGCCAGTTCAGCATCACTTCCACCACAGCAACACGCCCTTTGTACCCCGTCTCCTTACATTTTGAGCAGCCCGTCGCATTGTAGAACTGCGGCTTTTCAATATAGGAAAAAGGCGTGTACTGGACGCGTTGCAGCACTTCCTCCGGAATGTCGACCGGCTGCTTGCACTCGTTGCAGAGCCGTTTCAGCAGACGCTGCGCCGCTGCCAGCGCTACAGACGACTGCACGAGGAAAGGCTCCACGTCCATATCAATCAGACGCGGGAACACACCGGAAGCATCGTTGGTGTGCAGCGTACTCAGAACAAGGTGACCCGTCAGGGCAGCCTTTACTGCCACGTCCGCAGTTTCACCGTCTCGAATCTCACCCACCATAACCACATCCGGGTCCTGACGCAGAATCTGACGGAGCGCCTCCGCAAAGGTAAATCCGATCCGCTGGCGCACCTGCACCTGATTCACCCCGAAAAGTTCATATTCAATCGGGTCTTCCACAGTGACGATATTGGTTTCCATGGTATTCAGGCGGTGAAGCGCGCTGTAAAGCGTCGTTGTTTTTCCGCTTCCTGTAGGTCCTGTCAGCAGGATCATGCCATGGGGCATGTCCAGTGCGAACCTGAAAGCTTCCATGGGCTGCGGTTCAAAACCTAACGAATCAAGGTCCAGCGTGAGGCTGCCCTGATCCAGAATACGCAGCACCACCTTTTCCCCGTATTTACAGGGGAGGAAGGCAACACGGAAGTCGATTTCACGGTCATTGTAGAACATGCGGGCCCTGCCGTCCTGAGGCAGACGGTGTTCATCAATACGACAGCCCGACAAAATCTTGAGCCGTGCGATAAGATTGGGCTGCATGTTCTTCGGCGGTTTGATGGTTGCTTCTTCGAGCTGTCCGTCTATGCGGTAGCGGACACGCACAAGCTTTTCAAAGGGTTCAATATGAATATCGCTGGCGCCCTGATCAAGCCCGCTTTTCAGAATCAGACGGACCAGCTCGCGAACGGGCTCGATTTCCGCGCCCTTGGTAATTGCAGACAGATTTTCGCGGGGCTCATCATCCTGAACCGGCATAATTTCTTCAAAACGCTCTGCATTCTTGCCCATGATCGTGCTGAGCAGCTGATCTTCTGAAGAACCGCCGTAGAAGCGATCGATGGCAGCGCGCAGTTCCGACATAATACCCACTACCGGTTCAATGTCGTACTTGGTCACCATGCGCAAATCATCGATTGCCATGATATTGAGCGGATCCGCCATGGCAAGGGTAAGAACGCCCCCGGTTATGGACACAGGCAGCATCTGATACTGCCGCGCAAGAGATTCAGGCACTTCCTTCAGCACCTCTTTGGAGACGTTGCAGCTGGCTACGCGGATATGAGGAATGCCGAGGTTGTCCGATAAGGTTCCCGCCAGATCCTCTTCGTCAAGATAGCCCATGCCCACAAGCAGTGAAGGCAGACTCTGCCCGGTGTTACGGTGAATCTCCACACACTCCGACAGCTGTGCCTTGTTGACAAGCCCCTCCGCAAGCAGCATATCCGGAAGACGTTCCTTACGAATCTTGTACGCCATGGCTTTACTCTCTCACTCTATTTAATACGGCATGCTTATTATACTGTATTTCATATGAAATATCAGACCTTTTTTGCCGGATGACCCAGCAGAGAAAGTATTCTTCCCAAAACCACGGTCTCACGTGTTTTCCACCGGATAGCGGAGCTTCCATTGCGCGCGAATTTCATCCATCAGCGCAACCAGCGCAATTGACTCGTCCAGCGGCATAACCGGCGACTCCAGTCTGCCTTCACGCATTGCCTCCATCACCGCTTCCGCCTCGTAATTATATCCGTTTCCGTACAGCGGCATTTCAATCACTTCCGGAGCGCTGCCGCCAACGCTTACCGTTATTTTTTCGGCGCACCAGAAAGGTGCATGAATATGGATGGATCCTTTGTCGCCGGTAATAACCGCATCCTGCGGCGTCTCCAATCGAATGGCACTGGAAACAAGGGCAAGACCACCGTCGGGATAAACAAGCGTAACTGCATTCAATTCATCTGTCCCGTATTTGCCGAAAGTTGCCGCTGAAAGTACTTTTGCCGGATAGGCCCCGAAAACCATGGAAGCCAAAGACAACGGATAAATACCCACATCAAGAAGCGCACCGCCTGCGAGCTCGGGAAGAAATGCACTTTTGTCTTCTTCATAATCACCACAAAAACCGAAATCACCCCGGATAAGCCGCACCTGTCCGAGCACGCCTTCCCGAAGCAGCCGACGCACTTCACAAATGACCGGAATAAAGCGGGTCCACATGGCCTCCATGAGAAAGCACCCCGTTTCGCGCGCACAGTCTGCCAGCGCTTCCGCTTCCTCCCGGTTAACCGTGAAAGGCTTTTCGCAAAGAACAGCCTTGCCCGCGTTCAGGCAGAGCATGGAATTGTTTTTGTGCATGGGATGCGGCGTGGCTATATACACCACATCGACTTCCGGATCCGCTGCAAGGGACTCGTAACAGGCGTGACGGTTAGGCACCTGATATTGGTCGGCGAACTGCACCGCCGTCTCCATCGAGCGCGACCCTACAGCACGCAGTTCCGCCCCTTTGGCGAAGCGCAGACCTTCGGCGAATTTCCGGGCAATGGTGCCTGTGCCGAGAATACCCCAGCGGATGCTATCTGTCATCTTTTTGTTTCCTTTGTTCTGTCCTGAAAAGATTTTTCTTCCGGCAACAGCACTGCTTCAGCTCACGGAGACAACTTCAATCTCTATCTTTCCGACAAATGCCATAAGCCGCGCCCATTGGTCTATGCTCCCGGTAAACAGTTTTATGTGAGTAGGGGAGGCATAACGCTCTCCGAAAGTGGGATCAAGAGCAATCCAGCGCCCCGTGTACACTTCCGGCCAGGCATGATATCCGAAAGCATTGAGCTCATCGCTCCAGACAAGACCGATGGCGACTCGCGACGGAATTTTCAACGCACGGGCAAACGCCACATAAAGCACAGCGTGTTCATTGCAGTCGCCTTCAAGCCGTTCAAGCACTTCCAGCGCGCTGGGAACGGAAAGCACATGCACTTTCTTCACATGCTCATAGACCCAGTCATGGAGCTGAACAGCAGCGATCCAGGGGTCTTCTGTTTCGCCGGCAATGGATGCCGCCATTTCCTGGATCCGGGGATGGCTGGACTGAATAAAAATATCGGGAGCAAGATATTCATCCGCATCCGATGCGGAGAAAGGTTCCGTCGCCGCTGCCTTTCCGGGTTCCTGTCGTTCAAAGACCCACAGATCGCCCTCACGATGCTGACGGCTGTCTTCAGGCAGATTCAGTGTTTCATTCAGCCCCGAAATACGGAGAACCAGACGGTTCATATCCTTTGCGACGGGAAGCCCCTTTGCCCGGACAGTAAGTGCTTCACGGGCAACACCGGAATCTTCACGCTCTTCCGCCTTTAAAACATCTTCCGGCGATATCTTTTTAATAATCAGCCCCAAGGGCGTTTCAGCGCGGACTATTTCCTCGTCTTTGGAAACCCATGCGCGCGTTACAATTCCGCCAATGCTGGTTTCTATAAGTGTGGTTTCCACAGCCTCCCCTGCCACCTGCAGCACTTCATGCCGGAGGGCTTCAAGCCGGGCTTTTCCAAGAGACATGGTCGCCGGGTCAAAAGCATCCAGATACACGACTTCTCCCGGCTGCATGTGCGGCAGCGTGACGGCAGACAACCCCAACCCGCCGGACAGAAGCAGTTTGCTCCCCACGGGCAGCGTAAACGGCACCTCCTCACCGGCTGTATGCATGACCGCATTTATTTGACCTGCGTCTACCGTACCCGTAAGGCGCATATCGTGCTCTTCAGCTCGAAGCGCGAAATCAAATTCACGAAGTCCATACAGGGCAGACTGCCAGGCTGTACCCGTAAGGGCAAAATGGGTCTTTTTCCCGAAGAGCGGCAGATCAAGATAAACCGACGCCTTGAGTGAAGTGCCCTCTTCGTCGTTTCTGTCGGAAGGTGCTGTCTGCAGGTGAACAGAACCGGCAAGCTGATCTTCCCCGAAAAAAAGACCGAGCCAGATATCCTCCGGCATAGCAGCCCGCTTCCACGTGCCGCCATGGTACAGGCGAGGCACAACGGCCTCCCTGTACACAAGCAGTCCTGCCATGATCAGCCAGAAAAGGATGAGCGCAGCCGGAATCAGACGTTTTGGCGTCCGCAACACTTCTTGAACTTCTTTCCGCTACCGCAAGGACACGGGTCATTGGGTTTGGTTTTATCCTGAACACGGACAGGGGCCTGCGCCTCAGGCTTTGATTCCCCCCGACGCACCGTCGGGGTGGCAACATCGGAAAAACTGCGCCCTGATTCTTTGTCGGCGCCACTGTACTGATATTCCCGCGCTTTTGCCTCACTCTGCCCGGAGACACTGCGCCGGGACTGGCCGGGCTGCACCCGTTTACGCCGGGACGGGTCGGTGATTCTGAAAAGATTCTGGGTGACCGTCTCCTCGATGGATTGAATCAGGTTTTCAAACAGTTCAAAACCCTCTTCCTTGTATTCCAGCAGAGGATCTTTCTGACCGAAGGCGCGGAGACGCACCGAATCGCGCAGGTAATCCATCTCATAAAGATGGTTGATCCATTTGTCATCAATGGCGCGGAGCAGTTCGGCGAGCTCCAGATCATGAAAATGTTTGCGCGCCAGCTTGGCAGGGCTGATGACAGAAAGCGCATCGTCTCCCCGCTCCCTGAACTGCTCTTCGATGTCCTCCGCCAGCAATTGCTCCCGACGCCTGTACTCTTCAAGGAGCTGACGAAACACAAGATCCTGCAGAGATTCACTGGGATCGCCTACCAGATCAAAGGTTTTGCCTGTCAGCGTGTGCAGTGCCGATTCCAGCCCTTCCATATCCCAGTCTTCAGGCAATTTGCTTTCAGGCGCATAGAGATCCAGCATATCCGCAACAATATTTTCAAACATGCGATGCAGGTGGGCGGTTACGTCCTTCCCGTCCAGCACCTCATTGCGCAGTCCGTAAATGTATTTGCGCTGTTTGTCCATGACCTGGTCATAGTCCAGAAGAACTTTGCGCATCTCGAAGTTGTATTCTTCCACTTTGCGCTGCGCCGACTCAATGGATCTGGAGAGGATGCGCATATTAAGCGGTGTTTCATCCATTTCCGCACCGCCCTTTTTTCCCATGAAGCGCTTTGCCGTGGCACCGCCGAAAAGACGTGCCACTTCATCCTCCAGGCTCACATAAAAACGGCTGGTTCCCGGATCCCCCTGCCTTCCGCAGCGACCCCGGAGCTGGTTGTCGATCCGGCGTGATTCGTGCCGTTCCGTACCGATGATATACAGCCCGCCCAGCTCGCGGACACCCTCTTCAAGTTTGATATCCGTGCCGCGCCCTGCCATGTTGGTGGCAATGGTGATGGCGTTTTTCTTGCCGGCGTTGGCAACAATTGCCGCTTCCCGTTCATGATGCTTTGCATTGAGCACCTGAAAATCATCAAAGCCTGCCTCGGTCAGCATCTTTGCCACCAACTCTGATTTTTCGATGGATACCGTGCCGACAAGAATGGGACGCCCTGTGTCGAAGATACGGGAGATCTCTTTGATCACATAGCGGAATTTTCCCTCTTCGGAAGCGAAAATCAGGTCAGAGAGGTCTTCCCGGATCAGGGGCAGATTGGTCGGAATCTGAGTCACCCGAAGCCCGTAGGTTTTTTCAAACTCAAGTGCCTCAGTCAGGGCGGTTCCGGTCATGCCTGCCAGCTTCGAATAAAGCCGAAAGTAATTCTGATAGGTAATGGAGGCAATAGTCTGCGATTCAAAGCGGAGCGGCACGCCCTCTTTTGCCTCAATCGCCTGATGCAGACCGTCGGAATAGCGGCGTCCTTCCATGGCACGACCGGTGAACTCATCCACAATCAGCACTTCATCGTCCTGCACCATATACTCGTCATCGCGTTTGAAAAAATGATGAGCTTTCAGCGACTGCTCAATGAGATGCATATAGCCGATGTTGTCATCCGTATAAAGATCATCGATGCCGAGCAGTCGCTCACAGGCAACCATTCCGTCATCCGTCAGGATTATGCTCCGTTGTTTTTCGTCTTTTTCGAAATGGATTTCATTGCGAAGCTGCCGCACAACACCATCCACGCGGAGGTACATGTCGCTGCTTTTTTCAGGTCTCCCGGAAATGATCAGAGGCGTACGCGCTTCATCGATGAGAATGGAGTCCACCTCGTCCACAATGGCGTAGTTCAATTCGCGTTGAACACAATAGGATTTCCACTGCGAACCATTATCACGAAGGTAATCAAAGCCGTATTCGTTATTGGTGCCGTAGGTCACGTCGGCACGATACCCTGCCTGACGCTCATACGTACCCATGTCATGCTGGATCAGTCCTACCGTCAGCCCGAGAAAACGATGCACCGGACCCATCCATTCAGCGTCACGGCGCGCCAGATAATCGTTGACCGTGACCATATGCACACCCTTGCCGGTAAGGGCATTCAAATAGCAGGGAAGAATGGCAACGAGTGTCTTGCCCTCGCCGGTAACCATCTCGGCAATGCCGCCCTGATGCAGCACGATCCCGCCCAGAACCTGCACATCAAAGGGGCGCAGCCCCACAACACGTTTTGCCGCTTCCCGGGCAGCAGAAAAGGCATCCGGAAGCAGTTCGTCCAGACTGCAGCCCTGACTCAACTTTTCCCGGAAAACCCCGGTCTGGGCACGCAGTGTATCATTGTCCATGACACTGTAAATACGTTCCCGGGCGTTCACCTGCTCAAGAAGGGGCGTTAATTTCCTTATTTCGCGGTCGGCACTGGTGCCGAAAAATTTCTGTAGTAAGCTGGAAAGCAAAGAGAAAGGTCTCCAATGGGTTTGCGCACGGTTATATTGTTGTGATTGCGATGACGCAATGCAAATAAAATGGATCGCCGGGCGGTGTGCCTGATGACAGGGCGTCAGATGCCCGAGCCCAGATCTTCTGATAATTCCGCATCTTCGTCTGTTTTCTCTGCGGGGTATGCTATGAACGCCTCGTCCAGCCGCTCAAAGATGCGGTGAAGGCTGCGACGGCAGCTGTACAAAGCCTCACGCTGTTCGGGATTGATCGTGCCGAGGTGCTCTTCCAGCAGCATGTCTATGTACCCGAGCATGGCGGCAAGAGGGGAGCGCAGCTGGTTGGCAACGGATGTATAGAAGGCATCGCGTATTTCCGCCGCACGGTGAAGTTCACGGTTGGCCTCTTCCAGCCGCTGTTTGGCTATGCGGTGCGTTTCGTTCAACTCTTTCTGCTCGGTTATATCATGGAAAAGCGCCACAAAAAACCGTTTCTTTTCTCCGAGAAAAGAATGAATGTGCATTAAAACCGCACGCTCCGAACCGTGGGAAGGCACAATAAGCATTTCCTGAAAAAGGGATCCCGACTGTTTGAGTTCCAGAAGTGCCTCGCCCAGTGAACCATCATCAAACAGAAAACTCTGAAAGCGCATACCGATCATATTCAGGCGCGACATGCTCAAAAAATTACAGGCACTGTCGTTGACTTCCGTAATCAGCTCATTGTCATCATAAACCACTATCGGATGCGCGGTATGGTTCAGAATGGCACGCAGCGTTTCTTCCGAACTTTCAAGCGCCGCCGCATGGTGCTGCGTCTCTTTTTCAAGAACATAAAGCAGCTGCGAAAGAACGCCCATAACACCGCCACTGGTCGCAATGAACGCCAGATTCACATATACCGGCAGATGCAGCCAGTTAAAGCCCGTGGTAAACCAGCTCAGCACAATCGTAAAGGAATAGGCCGCACAGACCAGCAGTGTAACCCATAGCGTATTGCCCGACTGCGGCTTGTAAATGTGATAGCCCACTATGACAAAGAGAAGCAATGGCGCAAAATAACTGGCGGAACCGCCTGTCATGCCGATGAGCACGCAGCAGAAAACCAGATAGATGAAAAAATTCAACAGCGATGTAAAGAGCTTATACTGTTTGCGGTACATCACCCAGTGGACAAAGCCGTTATGCAGCAAGGCAATCAGGCAGAAAAGAGCGACAGCCCTGACGATCCCCGGGCCGCTGTCCATTACAGCATACGCGCCGCAGGCGATACACGCAAGATAGCGCACCGCTACAAGCGACCACTCCACCTTCTGTACCAGAGCTATTCGGCTGATAAGACGGCCTCTGTTCGTAGCGCTTCCCTTTCTAAAGGGCATGTCTATACTCTTCCTTTACGTCTGCTTGTTCGAAGGTGCCTCTTCCGATGCGGATCTGAGCACCTCGAGAATATCCGGACCATACTTGCGACAGCAAACCGGGCCCAACAATTTTAGCATGGATAAGGCCTGAAGTGTACCAGGGTTACGCTCCGCAATTTCGGTCATTGCCGCTCGGGTAAGAACCACGTTCGACTGCACCCCCTGCCCGTCTGCCTCATTCTTGCGCCATTCTTTCAGCTTTTCAAGCCGCTGCCAGAAACCGTTGGTGTGGGTGCTCTGACAGGAGATGCGTGGGGGCGGCGGATGTAACAGCGCCGCCTGGATGGTCTTCATCAGAACGGCTCTGTACCGCTCCAGCAGTTTCAGCGGAATGCATGCATCCGGCACCAGTTCACGAACACCCGTCTTATGCCAGGTGCCCACCTGCTGGATAATGCCCGCAAGCATTTTGTTCGACATAATTTTAAAGGAGGGCACATCCTGTTTTTGCGCTTCCGATTCACGAAAGATAAAGAGTGCTTTCAGCACGGCGGGAAGGGGGTCGTCCAGGTGGAGAGCCCCCGGTATTTTCCAGAAGTGATCCGGGTCAAATACACGCATGGCAGGTGGCATGTGACAAACCTGCTCAAAAGCCTCGCGCGCCTCTTCCATCAGGTTTTCTCTGACCAGATGCGTTGCCAGATCATCGCGAAGCCGAAGCAGATGACAGGTATCATTGTAGGCATAAAGGAGATGTTCACGGGAAAGCGGGCGGAGACCCCAGTTGGCTTTCTGGTATTTCTTGCTCAGGGTAAGACCATAAAACGACCCAAGCAGCGACGCAAGCCCGATACTGGTGTGCCCCAGAATTTCCGCCGCACGCATCGTATCGAATAAACCACGGACTTTCCACCGGTATAGCCCCTGAAGAAGCGTAAGATCATAGTCTACTGCATGAAAAACCTTTTCGACAGACTCATCGGCAAAAATCGGTTTCAGCCCTTCCAGTGAAAAACCGGCAAGAGGATCCACGATAAAATGGTTTCTGTCCGTGGAAATCTGGATCAGGCAGATCTTTTCGCGATAGGCATAAAGACCGTTCGCCTCCAGATCAACGGCGATTCGGGGCGCTTCTTGCAGTTCCTTAAGACAACGCTCCCAGGAACGGCGGTTTGTAATCAGTATGTAGGGATCTTTTCCGGAGGACACCAAAACACAACGCTCCATAAATCACGACGCAGATCAGTATAACAGGGCACTATACACCTCTCACTGGCTTTCACAGCAAAAGTGAACCCCCCGTCTGCTCATTTTACCATAAATATCCCCGGCAGAAAAATCTTCCGGGAAAGCCATATGGTGCAGTAAAAGCATTATCCTTACCAATAGCGATGCAAAAGAACAAAATTGTGGCGATACCGCTGTTTTTAGGATTGACAGAGAAAATGAGGAAAACAGGTAAAGACTGTGGTGTAAAACCCTCATCTAATCAACACAAATTATACAGGATAAAGGAAACGCACCCTCTTGTTTTTTGCATGGTATATTTCTACCAAGCCCCTTTCTTCAAGATTTCTCACCATTTTTTTCACCCGTGCGTCAAATTTCTTTCTAGGCTCCCCTGAAGTTTTGATCCTAAACTCTTTTAATACAAGAGTCACAACGTCATCCAGTTTACACGTGTTGTTGGGTCGCAGTTTGCCAATATACAAAATACATGATTCCAGATCTTCTTTACTGATGTCCGATATCTTTAAAATACCCTTTTTCTCAAAAACAGCGCCTTGCTCATCTACAGGCTGATCATTTTCACTTTTAGTGACAGGTGTAACCGACACCGCCCTGATGCACGAGTCCACCTCTTCAGGATATAAGCTTTTCTGTTTGGAAGATTTTTCCTTTTCCGCTCTCCCTGATTCCAAGTACATATTTTTTCCCACAGATTGCTCTGCCTCTTCACCAGCTTTCAGAGGGAAAATTTGCCGTTCCTCTAACAGAGGCCACAAGCGTTCTAGAGCAAGTTCTTTATCAAAATAAAAAAGAGACGCTCTGATTCGGAAAAATTCCCATCCGCAGCGCTCTAGAATTCTTTGGCGCCCCATATCTTCCTCATATTTTTCCGGACCATGCCAGTGGTCTCCGTCACATTCAACGGCAAGAGCAGCTTTGCCCCCTTGAACCACAAGGTCAATTTTCTTTCCGGCCACAGGGAACTGCGGGACAACACTGTAATTTTTCCGCAGCAGTTCCAAGGCCACATCGACCTCAAACCAACTATCAAAAGGATCCGGTGCTTTAGCAATGCTGCGGTTCGTATCTTTTGCTTGTTTTTCCAGTACGTGCAACTGAATCCCTGCAACAGACCGGATTGTTGGATTTAAAAAATACTCGAGCAACTTACGTCGAAGATCTAAAGAGCTTAAGTCTTCAGGCTTTACAGAGTGGAAAAGCAGCATCATATCTTTAGCACGGCTGGCTGCGACATTAAAACTTCGGATATATACTTCTGTGGTAAGAGAACCAATTGTTTGATTACGAGCCGCAACAAGGGAGAGAAAGATTATATCCCGTTCATCGCCCTGGAAACTGTAAGGATTTCCGCAGAGCAATTTTCGCCGTTCTATCTCTTCGGCACCCAGCATTTTAAATAGCTTATCCTGTATTAACTGACCCTGGGCCTGACCCTGTAAAACGATAACCCCCATGGTCTTCCCTTTGTACTTATCGTCACGACACATCTCTTTGATACAATCAGCCACGGCTTGAGCTTCATTCTCATTGTAAACACCGGCATCGCGTCCCTCTCGTAAACCATCATTAACATAGACCGATTTCAAAGGTACCAGACGATCTGCCCCGTATTGCCTTAAAGGAATGAGAGAAGAACTCTGGTAACACAACTGATTGCTGAATTCAATAATTTCAGGCATACAGCGAAAATGTTCACGCAGTGATATTCGATTTGGATAAAGTCTATTGCCATGGTCAAATAAACTGCTGTCAATGCGAAAAGAATCGCGATGCGCAAAATCTTTAAGGTGAAGTTGCATCAAAGACTGCACGTCTGGTTCGTTGACCCCTACACTGTAAGGGCTAATTTGTTTATCATCCCCAACAATCAATATTTTTTTACCCAAATAAAGCAACGGCAAAGCATCTAAGCCGCATTGAGAGGCTTCGTCGATAATCACCACATCAAACATAGCTGCCTCAGGAGCGATAGTATCCCAGACACGATCAAGAGGCATAATCCAGGAAGGAATGGCGGCACGGCATTGATCCAGATGTTCCTGCGCAGCACGTCTGTGTATAGGAGCATTTTTTCCAGTCCCTTTGCCGAGTTTTTTCATCGCTCCTTGCCATGAGATCATGTGCTTTCTATGCTTTTCTTTTAGATTTTCACAGCAATAAGACCAGGCATAGGAAGAAGCCAGTTGTTCGATTCTTCGGTGAATGAGCTCTTCTTTCTTTTTAAATTCATCATTTAATTCCTGAAAGCTGTCACCTTTTGTGAACTCAAAAATCCAATCATACGCCTGCCTCCAATACCAGGCATCACAAAGCGATTCCATGCGTTGTTCCCAGACCTCCTCGCTCAAAGTTGCTTTAAGCGACTGAGTAAATACGGGCAAATCCCTTTTAAGGCTATCAATCTTTTCTATTGCCGAGGCATATTTACTCTTTTCCCTCTGTGCCTCTCCTATTTTCTCGAGAGCATAAGTCAGCCGCAATTGATCTCGCTCTTGAATGGACGCTTTAAGGTCTTTTAAAAGGTGGTGAACATTTTCTTGCAATAAATATTTAGAAATTTGAGCTTCTATTATTTGAATCTTTTTTACAACTTCTTTCTTTTGTATCTGCACTAAAGCCATCTTACAGGAAGAGGAAAAAACTTCAACCTCTTCAGGAGTACACCAATCAGGCAAGGAAGAGCTCAACTCAGGTGGCACTAGTTTTTTTAAAGCGTCTATGCTTTGTTTGTAATGTAAAGCAGTCTTTAAGTTTTCATAAGCAGAAGCAAGAATTCTTTCCTGATTCTCTAAAGAACTCGACGGTGCTTCTAAAATCCCAGACCATTGCGCCCAGATAGAACTGTAAATATGTTTAATGTTAAGTAGCCCAATTAACTTTTGAAGATCTTCTGTCGTAATGCAGGGTTTTCCGTTGAGTATCACCGATTTTGTTATATATATTTGCTCTTTAATTGCCCGATGAGGAATTCCCAAAAACTTAAGTTTTTTCCCTTGTTTGAGGTGCTCAAGCAACTTTTTGGCATCGTGACCCAGACTCCGGCTCTTAGATCCCGGATAATCCAGACTACACCTATCGACAAATCTTCTGTTGTTTTCAGGGATTCGGTCGCGTTTTTCCGTTTCTTTTAAGAGTCTTGGCCAGAAATTATCTGTACCTGCCAAAATATTCGGCAACTCTTTCTTAAGCCACGGCATGGCTTGCTTAATTGCCCCTGAAACACTCTCAATTTTCTGACAGCATCCCACGATCTTCTGAACCAACTCTTTTGCGTTTAAGGACAGTGCGTGCGCCGAGTCACTTCGCACTTTCCCTTCTAAAGACATCTCCTGCTCTGCCAGTTTTTTTTCTTCTTCAAAAAATGCGATGCAAGTGTCAACGCTCTGCAGATCATTCGGCAGAAACTGATGCAATTCCTTTTTCTTTTCTTCCGGCAATGATTGTAGAAATTTAAAAGAACGCAGGAGATCCGACAACTGCTCTGTCTGCAAAGGGCACAGTCCCTCTAAAGGTACTTTATCGACAAACCAGTTAAAATACTCTTTTTCTTCAGTAACTTTCCTTGTGATACTAGCAGCGGCACCCCTATATCTTCCATCACCTAAACGGTTGTCGCTGTTAGTCTCCGACATTCGCACTGCTTCCATGCGTTTTCTAATTTTCTCTTGTTCCTCGCGCGCTTTTTTTAACTCTTCTCGCAATTCAGCGATCTTCTTTTGTTCTTTTTCAAAATTCCATGCGCTCTTTCGTGCAATGATACACGAGACACTGGTTTCAAGAGATTGACGTTCGCTAAGACCACCTCCCAATAAATTTATATTAAGAGGACGCAAGTCCTTCGGTATCTTTTTATAAAGCACTTCAAGTGCATAGGCTTTCTTGGCAGTAATCAAAAGTTTCTGGCCTGTGGCCAAAAGGTGACAGATTAGGTTTGCTATTGTATGAGACTTTCCTGTTCCTGGCGGCCCTTGAACCAAAAGCCCGCTTGAGTGCTGTAGTTTTTTGATAATTTGAAATTGTTCTGTATTCGCCTGCAACGGAAAGAAAATTTCACTAGTCTCTGGCGAGGCAGTGTTATCAGAGGATTGTCGTACTTCAATGTTATTTGATTGGTCAAGCTCTGCTAAGGCGGCCAAGCCACTTGGAAGCGTGGTGTCAAGTTCAATTTTTTTCATCATGCTTTGAAGAGCTTCACTTATCCCTTTGGTAGAGTGTTTTCGAAGTATTAGGGCTGGACTCCAAATAATTTTGGGAGTATTAGAAGGCTTCTCCTTCCCTCTATCAAAACTTTCATCAATTCTGCACTGCGCAGACAAAGCCTCACCCAGCCCCTTGACTGCTGAAAAAATCGTTGTATGATCAGAGAGGTCATCACCCGCATCACTGAATAGCATTTCAGCTTTTTTTATTTCGGCAGAATCAATGGACTGACCAAGCATTTCTAGTTCAGCTCTTAATTTTGCGCCTTCGTGGTGGGTGCGCACTGAAAATTTTGCGCGGGCTGTATCAAATTCAAGAGAAACATTAGCCACTGCTAAATGCCTGTAAATTCTTTTCTCTTGTGGATTGACCCAAAGGAGCAGACCATAACCCAAAACAAGTTCATGCTCTTCTCCCAGTCTTAATTGATCCTGATGTATTTTAAAAAGCATTGAATAAATTTTAAACCCAGCTTCCCAACGGTTATGTTTTTCACGCCATTCTTTCCAGGAGCCTTCAACATATCTCTCCCAATCTTCCTGTATTTTGGCGTGCTCGCCAAGATATAAAGTTTTGTATACCGTTTGTTCCTCGTCAGAATCTTCTGTCCAATTCGGGTTAGGTTGTTCTTGAATGATTTTCGGCATTAGTTCTGGCACGGTTGTTTTATCCTGGAGCTCAGTGGAATTAATCCAGTTTTCACATGATGCTGGTACGGCTGGCATCGCAGGCTCTTCCTGCTTTTCTATTTCGATGCAAATGTCCGTTTCATTGTTCGGTGACGCAGACCATAATGTTGTAGAACATCCTTTTTCTTTTGGAATATCTGAAATCCACAAGACAGCCTCATAGGAAGTAAGGTCATAAATCACTGCTGAGCGGAGCTTCATCACCTCCAAAAGATACTTTAAGAGTTGCTGTACTTTTTCCTGATCTTGGTTCTCACTCTTCTTTGTCATTTTCTGTCCAACCTCAAAATTAAATGCTTACAAACTTCTGTTTTCAAAAACCATCTTTCGGTTTCCGAATTTACTCTAAATGTAGACTATTACTGCTCAGCCTTTCCAGAAAACAAGAACATGTTATCATAATCAGAACAATTTAGCAGAAAAGCCTGAATTGTAGATTCGTCATCAGGAAAGTAAATCCGTAAATTGTTCGTTTTTTAAAGAATATTATCTATTTACTACTATTTCTTATATACCATATCATTGGTGTCCAAATTAAGGCCACCATCGAATCCACATAGATGAATTCATTGGCATTTCGGCCAGACTTTTGTCTTCATTATCGAGGTTTCAGGATCAGAGTTGCTGATCATTGCATTTGTCTGTCCAAATTGCGAAGGCCTATGCAAGACCATTCTACAGCCCCAAAATGCCATAAAGACAGGCTTTCCCGGGTGCTCAGTACATGGAAACAGGTGTCAGCACACAGAACAAGCTTGTCCAAGAAAAGCTGATTTGGACAAGAGTGATACCATATCAAAAAACTCATTTGCAGTTTTCCGTTCGAAACATTTCCAGAAGGGATTATCTGTGGCTCAGCAAAATAAAAGCATTATGCCTTACCTGTCGGTGGTTGTTTTTGTAACAGGATGGGCGCTCACTCCTGTTTTCGTTCGCTATATGAGCGGTGCCTATGAGCCTCACAGCCAGGCCTTTATCCGTTACGGCAGTGCCGCTGTCGCCCTTCTTCTTTATACCGCTTTCCGCATGCCCGGCGCACTGAAAGAAGCCTTCGCCCGGTGGCGCATTCTGCTTTCCATGAGTCTGCTGGTGCTGCTGATGCAATTTGCATGGACTGTCGCCATTTATCACACCACGGCAACCAAAGCGCAGCTGGTAACGACTCTTCAGGCACCGCTGGTCATTTTGCTGAGTTTCCTCGTTTTTCGGGAAGAACGCGCTGTAATCGGAAGCTGGCGCTATCTGCTGGGCACACTCTCCTGCATCGCAGGTGTCCTCGCCATCTTCATACGGCGCAGTGGCGGTGGACTTTCCCTTACTGTAGATCTGGCGCTGATTCTGCTGATTTTTGTCAGCATCACCTGGACCATTTATGCGGTATGGGGGCGCCATACGGCAAAATCCCTGCACCCCATAGCCCTCTTTGCTGTGCTGAGCGTTTTTGTCAGCGCAGGCTTTCTGCTGTCCACCCTGCTGCTGGGCGATATCAGCTGCCTGGCAACCGCAGGACCTCGCATGAATTTCATTGCCTTTATATCAGGCGTGATCTGTATAGCCGCCGCTCATTGTGCTTTTCATCACGCACAGCTGCATCTCGGCAGCGCCTACTGCACATCACTGCATCTGACCTCGCCTTTCATTACCCATATCATTGCGCTCTTTTTCTGGACAGACGAAAAGCTGGTTCTTTTGCAGCAGCTGGGCGGTTTTCTGCTGATCGCCGGCTGCCTTCTCGTGATCCGGTCCCGGGTGACGGGCTCCGCGATCTCCGAAGAATCCGATCAGTGACATTCATTTACCGACAAGCCACGCCGCAAGCGTTTCGTCGGACGGATCATCTGCTTCGACGGAAATGCCGGAGTGTGCCAGTTCCGGGGGCAGACTGCCGTTAAAGAAATGGAAGCGACTGAAGCCGCCTGCCACACACGCCGCCGGAATATCGCCAAAACTGCGTATGCCCGGCACAAAGAAACGGCTCTCCCACAGACTGTCATCGCTGTAATTCTGCCGGTTCAGATCCACATAAACAGAGTGCAGGCTTCTGTCCACGGCCCCGGCAAAGAGGCACCACAAACCGCCCTCCTCCACGCCGACCAGATCAATACGGCCCGCCGTATCAAAGCGGGAACGCATAAAAGCCGCCGCCGTGAGAATATCCTGAACCCGACAGGAAGCAACAGCGGGCAGGAAGGGATCTGAAAACTTTCCTTTTTCCACACGCTTCGCCGCTCTCTCCGGTCCGTTGTATTCGCCGATCAGAAAAGCGTCCAGCGTCGCAACCATTTTTCCTTCTTTCAGGAGCCTTCGGATCAGAGATCCCGGGCCGCCGTGCTGCAGGTCGGCAAAAGCCGCTTTCCCGGCGCCATGAACCAGCAGAATACTTTCCTGCGGCAGGGCACCCGTGCCACGGTAGAGAAGCAGAGGCACACGGTCGCCCTCACTGATCCTGCCGATAAGCCAGCGCTCCAGCACATACCCTTCCCGCTCTTCCATTTCCAGGCGTTCCAGAGAGAGGGCATTTTTTCCCGGCAGCTCCGCAGCGAATAAAGCGGTCAGTGCCTCATGATAATCCTCTGCAAAAGAATCGGGCGCTTTCAATGCCTGTTCCAGATGGTGCGCCCTGCGCTCTTGCGCCTGGTTCATCAGCTGCGCCCGAAGTGCCTCGCCCGCCAGATATCCTTCGGGCAACCTGTCGCCGGGAAATACACGCAACGCCTCTTCCTGCGGCATTTCAAAAGGCGGCTCTTCATAGGCATGCCAGTCGCCGCCCAGTAAATGGGCACCGAAAAAGCGATACATCGCCTCCCGGCTCTGCCGGTTGTAATTATGCGGGAAATCAAGATGCACATTGACTACCTGATCTTCCGCGCCATACAGGGCGTAAATGCTGCGGACAGCCGGATACTCCACCCGCGGTGTTTCCCGTGTCCAGTCACCGGTCGTTGACACCATGAGAAGCGGATGCGGCGCCGCCAGCGCACCGATTTCCATATTGGAATTGGTCAGGCGCAGCAGCGGCGCATTTTCACACAGGCATCCGCCCTGCATGGTACTGGAGATCATATTGACGGGAGCGGAAACGCGAATGCGCGGCTCAAGCGCTGTCAGAGCAAAGGTCTGTGTCCCGCCGCCCGAGGCGCCCGTACAGCCCAGTCGCTCCGGATCAACATAGGGAAGCGCCTCCATGAAATCCACTGCACGCAGACTTGTCCACAACTGCATGGCAAAGGGGTGAATGCCCCAGAGCTTTTCTGCTTCAGTTCCCCATCGGTGTGGCAGCTGTATACTGTCCACATAGCCGATCATGTCATAAGAAAGCGTGACAATGCCCATCCGCGCCAGCGTAATGCAGCGACCGGCTATGGAACCCAGATCGGTGTTTTCCAGTCTGCCGGCAGTCCAGTGACCGTGGGGACTGACGACAGCCGGAAAAGGTCCTTCGCCCAGCGGGCGGTAGAGATTGCCTGTAGCCAGAAAACCCGGAACGGGCTCAAAATACACTTTGGATACGGAAAATCCGTCGTATTCTTTTTCATCAAACACATGGGCATTCAGCGGCGTCTTTTCCGGTGCCGGAAACAACCCGCTGCCCAGACGGATGCGCAACCGGATTGCCGCAGCCGCTTTTTCCCACGCTTCCACGGAATCAAAGTGAGGCATGATAAATACCGTGTCGGTATGCCGTTCTTTCGTAAGGCGTGCGTCTTCGGGTTTCCGGTTGAAGGGGAGTACCCGCACATCCGAAAGACCTCGCTCCGGTGTGTATTCGGCATCTCTGCTGAGCACGAGCAGGTAAATGCCGCCTGACCATTCCACCTTGAGCACTCCCGCCTCGAGCGCCGCCGTGCCTGCATTGCGCCAGAATGCGCTCCTGCCTTTCGCGTCCTTCTCCCCTTTGCCCACCGTGTATTTTTTGTCGTTGAGAAGCAGACCGCCTCCTGCTTCCGGATCTGCCGCCAGCCAAAGCGTATAGCGGCCGCTTTCAGGAATGGACATCGTAGACGCCTTGTCCCAGGGCGCAAGCATGTACACACCATCGACGGCGGGCATTGCGGAAAAGGAAGACAGGGACACAAAAGCAAGGGCAAAAAGCAGATGCATGATGCAGACTCCTATAGGTTGATCTCAGCATTGTAACCGAAGATTCACAGGCAGATAAATCCGCTGTCTGCAGGAAATCCTGCACAGTTCCCGGCAGGCAATGGTCTTCGGGGCTGAAGCAGTTCAGAGGCACCGGAAGGGTGCCCCATATTTTCCCGCAAGCCCCGTTAACTGACTGAAGAAGCCTGATTCTGTTAATATATACACACAACTTTTTTCCACGCCCTCATCACTCCGGAACAAGGAGAGTCTTCCATGTCGATTAACGCTCAGACAGCCGCGCCCTCTTCCAGCCTCATCCAGCAGGCAATCGAAGAAGGCCGCGTGATTGAGCTTCCCCTCTGCAACAAAGAGGAGGCTCTCAGGATTCTGGCGGAAAGTCTTGAAAGCGCCCGGGACGGGGACGCTGCTGTCCCCAGCATCATCGACAGCATTCTGCACTATGAGTCACAGTCCACAGCCTACCTGGGCTACGGTATCGCCTGCCCTCATGCCCGGGGCGGCAATGAAGGTGAAATGATCTGCGCAGTCGGGTGGAGTCCAGACGGCATCGAATACGGTAATACGGACGGATGGCCCGTGCATCTGCTTCTGATGTACTATGTGCCTTATCCCGCCCGAAACAAGTATTTGACCGAGCTTTCCTCTCTTGCCCGTGCGATTGCCGCCGATGAAGACCACCATGAACTGGTGAATCTGGAAGATCTGGACGAGGTAAAAGAGCGCCTGAATACCTGGATCGCCGCCATGGAAGGCCGGATAGACCCTGAAGATGGTCGAAAAGCGGCGTCCCGTGTGGCTTCCTCTCTTTTGAGCCAGGTACTGATCCCTGATATTCTGGAAATGCTGGAAGATCGCCGCTTGCGCGACCTTCGCATTTTTCTGTCCGCCCAGCCGGCGCCGGAAATCGCCGAGCTGATTACGGCACTGGACTCTTCCGATCAGCTGCTGGTATTTCGACTGCTGCCCAGAAGTCTCGCTGATGAAGTCTTTTCTCTCATCGACTATCCGTCGCAGACAGGGCTTCTGAAAAACATGGCGCAGGACGAAACACGCCAGGTTCTTGCCGCTCTGTCTTCCGACGACCAGACAGCTCTTTTTGAGGAATTGCCCGCCAACGTCACGCAGCGCCTGCTGACCCTTCTGAGCGATGCGGACCGCAAGCAAGTGCTCAGCCAGCTGAGTTATCCCAAAGACAGCGTGGGCCGCCTCATGTCCAGCGGCTATGTTTCCGCCCAGGAAAACTGGACGATAGCAAAAACAATGGAGCATATCCGGGCGGCAGGCAGCGACTCGGAAACGGTCATGACCATTTATGTCATCGACGACAGCGGCGCGCTGGTCGGAGAATTGCGCCTGCGCCAACTGATCCTTGCCGATCCGGCACTGCGCGTTTCCGTGCTGATGGACAAAAATTATGTGGCGCTCCATTCCATTCAGGACCGGGAAGAGGCTGTGCTGATTTTTAAGAAGTACGACGTGTACGCCCTGCCCGTCATTGACTCCGAAGGCGTGCTGCTGGGAATCGTCACCAACGACGATATTCTGGACGTGGCAGAAGAAGAGGCGACGGAAGACTTCCACAAGGCAGGCGCCATCCGTCCTCTGTCGGTGGGCTATCTGAAGACACCGCTGATTATGCTCTACCGCAGCCGGCTTCCGTGGCTGATTGCGCTCGTATTTGTCAATATTTTTTCCGGTGCGGGCATTGCCCATTTTGAAGAACTGCTCGGAGTCTATATGGCACTGGTGTTTTTTCTGCCTCTTCTGATAGACAGCGGCGGCAATGCAGGAGCGCAGTCGGCAACGCTGGTCATTCGAAGTATGGCACTGGGCGAGTTATCGCTGAAAGACTTTGCCCGTGTGTTCTGGCGCGAGGCATTGGTCGCCTCCGCCCTGGGGCTGTCCATGTCGGTGGCTGTCTTTGCGGTGGCATGGTGGCGTTCAGGGGCGCTTATCGCCGTCGTTGCCGCCCTCGCCATGGTCTCCATTGTCATCCTCAGCAGCATGCTGGGCATGCTGCTTCCCTTCGTGCTGCGTCGGTTTAAGGTCGACCCCGCCGTGGCAAGCGGGCCGCTGGTTACCTCTCTGGCGGATATTCTCGGCGTGGTAATTTATCTGAGTATTGCTTCGATTATCCTGAGCACATGATACAAACCACGCCGGCAGGTGACGCCTCAGCACAGCCTGTATGCCTGTTCTCCGTTTTTCACCACCTGTCCGATCAGCTGTTCCGGGGGAAGCCCCTTCAGCTGCGCCAGAAACGTCAACGTCGTCATGACATGGGCAGGCTCACAGCGCTTCCCCCGAAAAGACTGCGGCGCGAGATAGGGGGCATCGGTCTCCGCAAGAAGCCGTTCCAAAGGAACCACCAGAGCCGCTTCCCGCAGCGTCTGTGCTTTGGGAAAGGTCACATTTCCGGCAAAACTGACGTAGCAGCCCATGCCGACGCATCTTTCCGCAAAGGAGGCCGTGCCGCCGAAACAATGCATAATGCATTCGGGGAGGTCTGAAATGTAGTCTTTCAGAATCGCCTCTGTGTCCTCATCGGCTTCACGGCAATGGATGATCACAGGCAGCTGCAGTTCTGCAGCAAGCGCCAGCTGCCGTTCAAAACAGACCCGCTGCTCTGGCCGGGGCGAAAATTCATTAAAATAATCCAGACCCATTTCCCCCAGCGCCACAATGCCCTTTTTCTGTGCCAGTTCTTTAAGACGTGCTTCTCCGGCATCGTCATAGCCCGAAGCCAGATAAGGATGGAATCCGGCGGTGGCATAGACCCCCGGACGGCACAGCGCCAGAGCGCTTTCACTGCCGTCAAGGCCATACCCGACAACCACCAGCCATTTCAGCACCTGCAATGCCCGGTCCAGTGCGGCTTCCCTATCCTCATCAAAAGGGGCCATCTGCAGGTGGCAGTGAGTATCCACTCCTTTCATGGCTGATTTTTTCCCGGTTTTTTCTTCTTCTTACGCCGGGCATTTTTCCCCTTCTTCTTTTCATCCTGATTGGAAGAGGAGACCGTATGTTTTTCCCAATGCTGTTCCGGTGCGGCAACCACGATATTGTTCCTGGAAGGCGCTTCCTCCTCCAGTGCAGAGGCTGAAGCTTCATCTCCCTTTTCCTGCAGTGCGGCTATCTGGCAGCACTGGATGTCACCGGATTCATAAACCTCATTTTCATATTGCAGACAGCAAAGCAGGCGACCGCACTGACCGCTGATCTTTCCCGGGTTCAACGACAGATTCTGGCATTTCGCCATACGCATGGAAATAGGCACGAAATGATTCAGCCAGCTGGCACAACATAATTCTCTGCCGCAGCAGCCCAGGCCGCCGACCAGTTTGGAGCGGTCGCGCACCTGAATATGGCGTAATTCGATACGGCTGTGCAGGTCTTTGGCGAGATCCCGCACAAGCTCACGGAAATCGACCCGGTTTTCTGCGGTAAAATAAAAAGTGATTTTATGCTTGTCGAAGGTGTATTCCGCCGCAACCAGACGCATGGGAAGGTTTCGTTTTTCTATCCGTTTATAACATACTTCCCAGGCGGTGCGCTCCTCTGCTTCCAGTGCTTCCAGCGCATGCTCATCGGAAACAGTTGCCTTGCGCACAACCCGCAGCTCGGCTGGCAGGTGCGCCGTATCCACACAAGGCTCCGGAGGGAGAATACAAGTCGCCCATTCCAGCCCCTGTTCGGTGTTCACAATAAGTGGGTCATCCCGCTGCAGCACCAGATCACCGCTGGAAAGAACCATAACCCGGCGGGACTTGCGTAATCGGACATGTACAATATTCATATGCATACCTGTGCGTGTTTTTTACTGTACGGGGAATGCCCCGATGCATCAGCCATCCGCCTGCCTGCCCGGAGGGCGAAGCGCAGTGCCGGTAACGGGCCGGGCAAGCTCAAAAAATAAATCCCGGAACACCCGCTGTGACTGCATGTTTCTTTCTATATACCGTGCGGCTTCATTAATCGCCGCCAGCTTGACAGACTGCCCGTCCAAAGAAATGTCCCTGGCAAGATGCGCCATCTGATCCCGGTTGAACAGCAGCGCCTCACCAGCGGACACAGCCTGCATCATCTCATCGCGATACCAGCTGTCAAAAAGGCGTAAATATTCCTGCACTTCCCGGCGAATCCGGCCCGCCACCAGTGCTTCCAGTCCCTCTTTCTCCATTTCCGGAGACTCGCCGCCCTCCTCCGGTTTGCCCGACCATTCCGCTTTCAGTTCAGCGGTAATCTGTTTTTCTTTTTCCTGAAGGTGAGCTGTGAAAAGCTCGCTGACAACCAGCGGATCTTCCCGGGAAGCGAGGCGTTTAATAATGTCAAGCACCGCTTCCCGCCGGTCGGAATGGAGAAGATCCAGCGCACGGGTCATACTGCCCTGAGCAAGAGGAGCGATGGCTAGCGCACGGGTCTCGGAGCACTGCTCCTTCTCCCGGAGAATCTGCACGACCGTAGCTTCCTGAAGAGCACGGAAGCGGATACGGTGGCACCGTGACAGAATGGTGGGCAGCAGGCGGCGGGGAGATGTGGTGATCAGCACAAAAACAGTTTTACTCGGCGGCTCTTCCAGTGTTTTCAGAAACTTGTTCTGCGCCGCCTCATGCATGCGGTCGGCGTCATAAATCAGGACAACACGGGTACCCCCTTCAAAAGGGCGGTAGATCACCATCTCGGTCATGGACTCTATGGCTTTCACATTGATGAGCCGCCCTTTGCCCTCCGGCGCAATATAAAGAATATCGCCATGGTTTCTGTTCGTGATTTTTCTGCAGGAAAGGCATTGACCGCAGGCATCTCCATTCCGGGCTTCACAGTTCACCGCCTTGGCAAATTCGAGAGCGGCCAGACTTTTACCCACGCCGTCCGGTCCCCAAAAGAGCAATCCGTTGGGGATGCGCTCCCGGCGGCACATTCCCTGCAGAAGACGCAGGGCAATCTCCTGATCCCGAATCTGTGAAAAGCTCATTCTCTTTGCCTGTTATTCATAGCTGCAGCACGTCCGGTCCCGTATCAGGAAGCGGACGCACCTGTTCAGGAGCGTTTCTCCGGCATCGGACGGGCAGGCAGCCGCGGAAGAATCCGTTCCTGCAGCACAGCCAGCACCGCTTCCCGGGAAAGGGTACCATCTACCATTGTAATACGATCGGGCTCCTCCTTCGCAAGGCGTTGAAAAGCGGCTCGAATGTTCCGGTGAAAAGCCAGCGCTTCCGTCATCATACGGTCATCACTGCCTCTGTCCCGGGCACGCTGCATCCCCGCCTCTTCAGGAAGATCCAGAATAAATGTAATATCAGGCTGAATATCCTGAGCCGCCAGTTGATTCAGCTGAACAACCGTCTCATCCGGAAGCGTCCGACCGGCGCCCTGGTAGGCCCGGGTGCTGTCGGTGAAACGGTCGCAGAGCACCACCGCTCCGCGAAGCAGTGCCGGACGGATGACCTCCTGCACATGCTGTGCCCGCGCCGCCTGATACAGAAACAGTTCAGCCAGAGAGGACATTTTTTCGCTTCGGGGAACCATCAGGAGCGTGCGTATCTCTTCTGCCAGCGGCGTGCCGCCCGGTTCCCGTGTGGCAAGAACTTCATAGCCCTGCTGTCGCAGCCATTGAGAGAGCAGCCCGATCTGTGTGCTCTTTCCTGAGCCTTCTCCGCCTTCCAGTGTAATAAAAAGTCCTGTCATGAGGCAGTCACCTTGCCGCGCGCTTCAGCCGCCTTCTCAAAAAAGTCTTCCACCGCCGCGGCATCACCCTTTGTCAGAGCAGCTTCAAACGCATCCAGGCTCTGTTGAAGTTCCTGGATCGCTCCGAGAAGCGCACCCCGGTTTGACAGACTGATGTCGCGCCAGATTTCAGCGCGGGAAGCGGCGATACGGGTCACATCCAGAAACCCTCTGCCTATCAGTGTGCTGTCTGCTCCGGCATCATACACAATGCGCGCCAGAGCTGCCGCCGCCACATGTGGCAAATGGCTGGTACGGGCAAGAAGCGCATCATGCCGCGCCGCATTGAGGGTGACGACGCGGGTACCTACAAATTCCCAGAATGCCCGGGCCGCCTGCTGTGCCTCTTCACTGAGATCCGGGCTGTCTTCCATAAGGCAGACGGTACCTTCATAGAGTTCGGCAGTACCGTTTTCCGGCCCGAATTTTTCACCGCCCGCCATAGGATGACAGCCCACAAAGCGACGCGGTACGGGAAAAATCCGTCGGGCATGGTCGCATATTTCCTGTTTGACACTTGCCACATCCATGACAAGAGCGTTCGGGGAAAGATGAGGAGCGAGCAGATCCAGCAGGGGAATGACCTGCTGAACCGGGGTAGCGATGATAACCGCGTCAGCCTGTGCCGACGCACTGAGCGGATCGAGGGAAATTTCATCGACAGCACCGCACTGCAGCGCTTTTTCCAGGCTTTCTGCCCGTCTACCCACTCCGGTAATCCGGGCACCAGACTTCCGTCTTTTCAGTGCCAGCCCCAGAGAGGCTCTCAATAATCCAACACCGATAATGGTAATCCGCTCAAAGCCGATGTTCATGGCCTTTCTCGTGCTGCCCGCACCGCCTGCTCCACAGTAAAACGACCGACATAAAGGGCACGGCCCACAATCACTTCGTCCACGCCGAGAGCCGCCAGTGCACGGGCATTATGAATATCATCCAGAGAGGCGACCCCTCCGGAAAGGGTTACAGGAATTGCTGCGGTACGGGCGACGGCTCCCGTCATTTCCTGATTGGGTCCCGAGAGCATGCCGTCGCTGAGGATATCTGTATAGATAATGCGTGAAGCGCCCGCTTCCGCCACTTCACGGGCAAAGACAAGCGCATCCGCATCAGTGTTTTCAAGCCATCCGCTGAGTACCAGCTGACCAGCGCGGGCATCGATGCCTACTGCTATTTTCCCGGGCCAGCGTCGGCAGCTTTCTGCCAGCAGTTCACGATCCCGGTAGGCAGCAGTACCCAGAATTACCCGGGCTGCGCCTGCCTCAAGAATCTGTTCTATGGTTTCCAGAGAGCGTATGCCGCCCCCGACTTCATAGGGAATACCGCGGCGGGCAAGCATTTTCAGCTGCGGCAGGATACAGCAGGCGCCTGTGCGTGCTCCGTCAAGGTCAACCATATGAATCAGGGAATCGCCTTTCTGACCCGCCTCAAGCAGCGCATGCCACCACGCCTGTGCCTGATCGACAGGATCCTGAGAATAGACGGTTTCCTGATCAAAATCACCTTGAACAAGATTCACACACAATCCGCCGCGGATATCCACCGCAGGAACAATGCGCATGATTATACAGCCGCCAATGTTGCTTTGGCTTTTTCAACCAGGGCAGCAAAAGCTTCCGCATTGTTGACTGCCAGTTCGGCAAGCATTTTCCGGTCCAGACTGATATCAGCCTTGTGAAGCCCCTCGATCAGGCGATTGTAGGTAATGCCGTTGGCACGGGCACCCGCGTTGATGCGTGCGATCCACAGGCGGCGGAATTCTCTTTTCCGGTTGCGTCGGTCACGATAGGCGTACTGACCGCTGTGATCAACGGCCTGCTGCGCTGTCTTGTACAGTTTGTGGCGGGCTCCGCGATAGCCTGCTGCCAGTTTGAGGACTTTTTTGCGGCGCTGGCGGGAAGCCGGATTATTTGTTGCACGGGGCATGATAAATCTCCTTGTTTACTCTCTGAATCAGTGGAATCCGCTGCCGGGATCCCTGTGTTGTACCCGGAATACCTCCCGACGATCAGGCGTAGGGAAGAAGCCGTTTGATCCGCGGGACTTCCTCAGACGAAACCAAAGCCGACTGACGAAGATTTCTCCGACGTTTGGGGGTTTTGGAGGACATAAGGTGGCGCGCATAAGCGTGGTGACGTTTGAAAGATCCGTTTTTCGTACGGCTGAAACGCTTGGCTGCGCTTTTGTTCGTTTTCAGTTTAGGCATAACTGCAATCTCCTGTAGTACAATGCTCAGTGTTTCTTCATGTGACTAAGACCGGACAAAACATCTGTCCCTTTTATGAGAGACGATGCCTGTTAAGTCTGATGCTGTATCTCTGTCAGAGACAGACGCTATTTTGCCGGGGTCAGAACGATGGACATATTACGGCCTTCCATCTTGGCAAGACCTGCCGTATTGTCGCCCACACACAAATCCTGGGTAGCTTCAATCACCCGCTGGATGATCTCGCGCCCGAATTCCTGATGTGCCATTTCGCGGCCGCGGAACATGATGGTCACGCGCACCTTGTTCCCTTCTTTCAGGAATTCACGGACGTGGTTGGTCTTGAACTCAAAGTCATGCTTATCAATCTTGGGCCGGTATTTGATTTCTTTTAAAGAAACCGTATGCTGATTTTTGCGGGCTTCCCGGGCACGGCGTTTCTGCTCGTAGCGATACTTCCCATAGTCCATGATACGGCAGACCGGAGGCACTGCATCCGGTGCCACCTCCACCAGATCAAAGCCGCGGTGTGCCGCTTCGCGGATTGCATCCCGGGGGCTCATAATTCCAAGCTGGGCGCCTTCTTCATCAATAACCCGCACCTGACGGGCGCGGATTTCTTCGTTCACCCGCACCTGGTCTTGCTTTTTTTCCTTGCCGATGAGAGTCTTCTCCTATGGGCCGCTTAAGGGCCGAACGACATATAACACAAAGGATCCGGTCTTATCCGGAAAAATAAAAAACGCGACAGAAGACACCTGCCTTCGTCGCGTACACATACTAAATCATGATTTTCTGTGGTGCGCAACCAGGCTGGCAGGCTCGAAGCCGCCGCAAGGTGAGGAATATTTTCCTTCTTCTGCTGACGGATAACTATGATCCGTAGCCATACTGTATCAGAGAGTAACCTCTTTTGTCAAATGCCGCTCAGTCCGGAATGCGGAAATCCCCGGTATCCTGCCTTTTTCCCGGCAGTTGACCGCAGGACCAAAGGGGCATATAATTTAAAAAAACACCAGCCGCCTGAATGCAGAAAAAGCCATGAAAACGCCTTTTGACTTTACCGCAGACAACTACGATCTCTGGTATGACACGCCGGAAGGGCAAGCCGCTTTTCAGGGAGAATGGCTTTGCATCAAAGATTTAATGAAAGGCAGTCCGTCTGGCTGGCTGGAAGCAGGGACGGGTACCGGGCGTTTCGCCCATGCGCTTGCGATCGGCACCGGTATTGATCTCTCCAGCCGGATGCTGCGTATTGGCCGTCAAAAAGGACTCCGGCTCTGCCAGGGACGTGCAGAAGCGCTGCCTTTTCCCTCCGCCGCTTTTCAGGGAGTGCTTTTTGCACTCGCATTGTGTTTTATGGACGATGCAAAACAAGCGCTTCAGGAGGCGGCGCGGGTGCTCATGCCGGGCGGGCAGCTGCTGATCGGTATGATTGTGCCGGAAAGCCGCTGGGGCGGCCTATGGAAAGCATCCGCGCACAAAGGGCACCCTCTTTACAGCCGGGCGCATTTCCGGAGCATAACCGAGACAGTCGCGCTTGCAGAACAATCCGGCTTTCTTTTTACGGATGCACGAAGCGCTCTAAGATGGGAACCCGGCACCGTGCCCCAAGAGCCGGTTCAGGCGCTGAAGGGCATCCATCCCGCAGCGGGCTTTGCCGCCCTCAGCTTTGAGCGAATACCGGGCTGAAGAGCTATCCGTGTTCCTGAACAGAAAGCGACACTTCTCCCGTGCTTTCATCATACACACGGCAAATGTATAACGCCGTAATAACAGCTGAAACCGTGAAGATAACAAAAACCGGGACAATGGCGTAATGATCCAGCCAGCAATTAATGAAGCGATACCCCGCATCCGCATCGGTAAGCAGCCATTTTTTCACAGCAAAAACCTTCAGACAGGAAACGCCGTAGCACGCCCAGAGCAGCAATTGAAAAAGATGCGGCACAAAGTGCCGGCGCTTTTGCAGAAAGAGCACCGCCGCTCCTGTTCCAACAATACTCAGAACCAGAATAAGGGCTCGGGCGATGATTGAAAAATTGGGTTCGCCCGCTGCAGGCGCCCATTCGTTAAAATCCAGCACCGCATGAAAAACAGTCAAGGTCGCCACAATCTGCCAGGTCATGGGCGAAGAGCGAAGACCAAGAATCAGGCAGAGTCCGCCAAGGAAAACAAAAGTGTATATGAAATGCATGAGATCCCGGAGATACCAGGCATTTCCCTCCGTGCTCGCTGTATCGAGAATCGGGAAAAGGGTGAAAAAGAAAATAATCACCGGCACAAACCAGAGTAGATCACGAAGCCCGCGGTCCTTCTCCCGTACAAATGCCTTTTCTTCTGCCAGCTCGCCGCGATAATACCAGGCGCAGCCGCCAAAAAAGACACCCAGCATAAAGCCGAAGAAAAACTCCATGGCTTTCCACCAGTTGCTCCACGCCTGAGGCACCGGCAGTGACGGACCGTAAACAAGAAAAAGCGTGCCGCCGCCGAAGCCAATCGCACCACCGACCAATCCCCACAGAGCAAAGCGCAAAGGCATCTGTTTTGCCTTTTTATCGGCGCTGCCGTAAAGCACCGCAAGAAAAACAACCGTGGCAAACAGAAGCCCTGCCCAGCTTTCCTCTCGCGGATTTGTCGGATCAGAAAAATAAATCAGCTGCGGATCATTGATTATTTTCCAGCCGATAAAAGAAGCAACCGGTATCAGCAGGCAGGCAAGAAACAGCCTTTTTGTCTCATAGCGCCGCAGCACCAGACCTGCCCCTAAAAGTGCGCCGCCCAGAAGACCCCAGATACCGCCTTTGAGCGTCACGCCCAGCATGCCCCACCAGAAAGTTTCCGGCGCCGTCGCCAGGCCCAACGTCTGCCCATAGGTCATTTCTCCGCCAAAGGCTAGCCCCACCGTGCAGAACAATGCTGTCTGACATGCCATAGCGGTATCGTGACGCAAAAGCAGGCTGAGGCTCAACGAAAGAAAAGCACCCGGTATCAGTGCCGCAAAAGGACCGCCGCCTATATATCCGCGCAGTCCCCAGCCAAGCAGTACCGCAACAGCCGGAAATACAATATAGGTTCCCAAAGAGATCTCAGCCTTCGGACAGCACGCCGAAAGCTCTTTTCCCTGACAATCTGTGTGAGACATGAAAACACTCCTGTATATTTTTCGGCAGCTTCAGCGTCCTGCCTGTTCCTCGGAAATCTGGCGGAAGAGTCGTACATGCGCTTCGGGCGTATCCCGTACCAGTTCACAGCCCGCCGCAAGAATATAGCGCGGCGACCCGTCAGCCAGGCATGAGCACAGATAGCTGCGCACCGTTTCTTCGTTTCCATTACGAAATATCCGTACCGGATCACCGTTGCCCGCCAGCACTTGCTGATCTCCCATAGAAACCCGCGCAGCCTTCAGCGGAGACATCCAGTCCAGATCCACAATATCACAGCCAAGCGTGCCTATGGCACCCACCAGCTGACTTGTGTCTCCGCAGATATGAAGACGCACTTTGCCGCCCATTTCCTGAATGCCCGCCACCAGCCTTTTTTCATAAGGAAGCACCAGGCTTTCATAAAGATGCGGGCCGATGAGAGAAGCGGCGGCATCGCCCACGCCGATAGAATCAGCGCCTGCTTCCAATTGAGCCCTGGCAAAAGACAGTCCCAGGGTCAGCGCAAATTCGAAGAGCGCCTCCACAAAAGCGGGATCCTCAATAAAATCAAGCATAAGATTATTGATGCCCCGCAGATCGGCTCCTTCCGCACAAGGCCCTTCAACCCACCCCTCGATCAGAAAGTCATCACCCCCTTTTTCCTTGAAAAGAGCCACCGCATTGACACGATCAGACATGCGTCTGCCTTCTTCCGGAAGCGGCATCCGGAGCGAGGCAAGGCTGCTTTTATCGGCAAGCAGCGCTGTCTCTTCCTGAATGGCGGGCGGCTGGTTTTCATAAAACACAACTGCCGCGCCGCAGTCTGCCGCTTCCCGGGCAGGATCGGATATACAGGAAACATAATCGAAGCCGTAGTCTTCTGCGGTTTTCAGCTGCGCATCCACAAGAGCGCGATAATCCGTCACATAACGCCCGTAAGGGATGCCGGCATGATCAGCGGCGAACATCATGGTGATGGGCATTACCGGCACCCGGTCAACAGGCGCTCCGGTGATCAAATTCAAGATTCGTTCTTTTCCTGTCATGCCGCTGAACCTTTCTCTTTTCTTCATCCGCCGTGGCAGATGATTGTTCAATAGTCTTTTCGCCAGAAAAGTCCCACACCGCTCCGGTCACGGGCATCCACGTCGCCCTTTATGGACAGCTGCGGGGAAAGCTCCACTTCAACGGAGATCCGACCGCTGTCGGACGTGGTACCCTGCTCCACTTCCACATAAACCGAGTCGGTGAAATATTTTCCCAAACCGACAGCGGCATCATCAATCTTTTCACCTGTCCTCAGGTCAATGCGGTCTATTCCGGAGATAGAAAGTTGACCGGTGAAGAAACGAAGGCCACCCAGATCCCGGTTGAACATGGCGGCAACCCGGGCAAGCTGAAGCGCCTGAACCGGGGAGATGCGCGCAAGGTCTTTGCCGAAAAGAATGTGCGAAAGAATCTCATCCTGAGGAAGAGAAGGGCTTGATTCCAGTTTCATCACCATCGTGCTCATTTCCCCTTCCAGCCGAACCGTGGCGGAAATCTCGCGGGTCTCTACCACCGCACGCAGATCCATTGTGGGCTCAAATATACTTTTCCCTGTCAGGAGCACCGCACTGTCGCTAAGCTGAAACCGCTGATTCAAAAAGTCAAGAGTGCCCCGCAATGCCGATATACGACCTTCTGCCAGCGGATTGGACAGAGTGCCGCCTACATGGAACACGCCTTTCCATTCCGAATCCAGAATCGGGGCGCGCACATAGATCTTCCGGGGCATGGAGCAATTGACATCCAGACGGATGCGGGAAGTCAGATTCTCAAGCAAAGAAGCACTCTTCGCTGCTGCGGGCTCCTGCCCCATTTCGATCACTTCCAGACGGGGCGGCTCACGAAGCATCAGCTGATCAGGCATGGTCGCCTCCACAGGCGTTATCTCAAGCGTACCCGAAAGCAGCATTCCCTGCAGATCTCCCTGCAGCTGCAGCGGGCCTGAAGCAACAGCCCGGGCATAAGCGAGATGCACGACCTGAGCCTGGTCAAGCACGGCATTCAACGCCAGAGGAAAATGCTTCTCAAAATCAAGGAGCACGTGCCCGTCCACTTTTAACATCCCCTGCTGACCCGTACGGGCGGTGCAGTCCTGAAGCAGCAGCGTGCCGTCCTGTGCTTTCAGCTGAAACTGAAAATCACGCAGACTGGTGCCCGTTGTAATATTGGTATATTGCCCTTCTGTAAACCGTGCTGCACCCGTGAGCAGGGGAGCCGCCAGACTGCCGCCAATGCCGAAATCGCCGGAAAGTTTCCCCTCCAAGCCGTGAGGAATCAGCGCCATCTCTTTCAGCAGCGGCTTAAAGTCAACGTCAAAGTGAATTTGTCCGTCCAGACTGCCGCCCTTATCCAGTGACAGATGCCAGGGCTTGAAACGCAGAGGAAGCGGACAGCGCGCCTGTGTCTTTACCGTCATCCCCGGCACCATTTCAGCCAGGGCGCGGAGATGCAGATAACCTTCCATCAACTGAAGTTCAACCTTCGTCGAGGCAGGCGGCAGCCCGGCAGTGGAGCCATCTTTCAGACGAAGTTCTTTTACAGCGAAGTTACTTTTCAGCTCCGGATGTTCCGGCGTTCCGCCCAGAGACGCTTCGCCCTGAAGCGTTCCGCTGAGTCCGGGAAGGCCGGCGCCTTCCAGAAGGGACAAAGGCAGCGCTGCAATCTTCACAGAGCCGATAAGTTCATCCTGACCGGCATTGCCTTCGAGTCGAATCTGCCTCTCGCCGGAAGTCAGCACTACCGGATTCAGTACGATGCGGGAATCCGACCATTGCAGCCGGGACGCCTCCTTTAAGGTAAAGAACGCACGTTCCGCCGCCAGATCCAGACGGTGCAGGCGTGCAGTGCGTTGCTGCAGCGACACATCGCTTTCGGCAATAAGAGCAATGAGCGGCAATACCTCCGTTTTTTTGTCGGGCATTTCGTTGATCTGCAGGCGCAGCTGTGCTGATTCCAGCGTTCCGGACAGCACTGCCTGCACACGATCCAGAGCTGCCTTCCCGACTACAGGCTGCTCAATTTTCAGCTGAACCTGTCCCGAAGGCATCCGATCCAGCCTCTCCGCCTCTACCCGTAGCGACAGACCGGAGGCACGAAAACTGCCTGCCTGAACATCCCGGAAGTCCAGCGTGCTTTGCGTCCGGTTGTCGGCGAAATCAATGGCGCCCTCTCCTGCCCCGGCTACTGGCATTCCGGCGATCGCTGTAAATGCGGACAAGTCGCCTGCCGTCAGGCTGCCGTGCAATTCCGCTTTTTTCAGATCAAAAGGAAGCACCGCACGGAAACTGCCCCTGTTGTCGCCAAGCGCAAGATCAAAACGCTCAACAGAAAGATGCTCCGCTTCAACGGAGCCTTGTCCTGTAAAGTGCAGCTTCGCTTCCGGCGCTGCCAGCGTTCCTTCCCAACCCAGTGACGGCATACGAACCGGCCCCTCGCCCTGAATTTTCAGCTGCAGTGCCAGCGGTGGCAGAGGGGCCCGCTGCACGTCTTTTCCGGTAAGAATCAGCTGCCCTTTCGCACCGGCAAGTGTCCCGGATAGAGACGCTTTCACTCCAGCCTTCCCGGCAAGATCCTGATCAAGCAGCTTGCCGACAGTTTTTAGCGCGATGTCTTCCCCTTCCGCAGTGAAAAGGAAACTGCCGTCTCTCAGCCCGTAACTGCCCTCAAAAGAAAGACTGCCCGCTGCATGAGCCGCTTTGCCGGATTTCATCTCCACTTTTTCCGGATCCGCCTGCCCGGCAAGTTCGAAAGAAAGACCTTTGTCCTCAAGCCAGGATGACAGCGAAGGCGGCGTTGACGCTGTCTGCTGTACGGTTCCCCGGATCATATATGCAAGTGACAAGGGATCCCAGGAGAGGTTGCCTTCGATGGAACTTTTCAGCGCAAAAGAGGGAAGGGACACAAAGGGAGCAAGACTCTTTCCGCCGTCAGCGCTGTCAAGAGTGAAGGCTGCTTCTGCCCTTGCCTCCTCCGGAAGAATACGACCCTGCCCCATAAGAGCTGCCTCTGCTGCCTGTAAACGCAAATCCTCAATGCGGATTTCTTTCGCACCCAGCCCCGCAAGTTCCAGAGTGAGAGCAGCGCCGTCCGGCATAAGGGCTTCCCCTTCTCCGGAAGCAGCCTCGTGATATTGTACAATGGAGTCACACTGAAGCGATGCTTTCCCGTGCCACGGTGTCTCAGCGGGGTGTCGCCAGCTGTCGCAGTTAAGGTGCAGCGTCCCTGTCAGAGCACCGCCCGCCCAGTCCTTCCAGCGCAACCCGTCTCCAGCAACAGACAAATCTGCTTCTCCGCCGCCCTCACGGGAGGCGGCATGCAGCGATATCTCCCAGGCACCTTCCGCAGAAAAGCCATGCAAGTTCTGCAGCCAGGGAGACTCGGAGACGCTGCCGCTGCCACGCCATTCAAAACTGTCTTCCTCAAGATCCAACCGCCCGGAGAACGATGCGGACGCACCGGCACCTTCAACCGATATATATTCCACAGTCAACTGCGTTTCTTCCGGGCTGTAACGCAGCGCATAGGCGGAAGTCATTTTTTCCTCCGGTACAAAAGGAAGTGAAATAGCAGAAAAGCGTCCCGGGTGCAGCGCAAGGCTGCCGGTTAGAGCATAGTCGTCCTGAAGTGCCAGGCTGCCTTCCCCTCCGAGAAACTCTCCCGACGCGCCTGTCCCCTCAATTTCATAGCGGACAGCCTTCCCGTCGCTTTCCGCTCTCAATGCCATCCGGCATGATGCCGCTGTCTCCTCTGGCGTGTATGCCAGATCAAACTGGGCAGTGCCCGTCCGGTCAGGAAGAGAAAGCCTGCTCTTCCCGGAAACCGATAGTTTCTCCGATCGGAGGGTCATCGCTTCTGCCACAAGCTCACCCTGCGTGTCCAGGATGCACTGAATACGACCTTCAATGTGATTTCCGAGTATCTCCGCTCCAGAAGCAAAACGGTGAATCTCTTCTAAAAAAACCTCACCCCTGCCGGAGACCGCTGTTACCAGGTCGGCTTCACTGAGCTGAAGTGTTCCGTTAGCCAGAACTGTGTCCTGCGCCTCCAGCAGAAAAGACGCCTGCCAGCTGTCTCTTGGGCCGTCACCGCGTATTTCCAGCTTTAAGGGTGCTGCAATTCCGATCATGTCAGGGGCAAAAGCAGAATCCTCAAAATGCACCAGCAGACGCGGGGCGGCACCAACATAGGAAAAGGAAATGCTTCCCGTTACTGCATTATTCTGCAGGCTTTTCACGTCCAGCGAGATTTCAGGAAGGTCCCTTCCGGAAACAGGCGCGATGCGACCGGACAGCGTGAGAGGGTGTTCGGCAGCCGATGTATTTTCCGGGAACTGAAGACATGCCAGAGCAAGCCGGTCGATACGGATACGGGACAGGAATGCCGGGACCCGGGGGATACGCCATTTTTTCTTTGGAACCGGACGGCGCAGCACAGTGAGTCTTTCTATGTCGACCTGATCCAGCGTCGCATACCCTTGCATGAACGATGACAAGCGGGGTGCTGCATGAATATTTTCCAGAAGAAAACAGGGTCCGACGTCATCACTGACCGAAATGCGTTTAATCGTTACTGATGTGCGAAGCGCACCTTCAACGCCCTCAAAAGCAATGTCCCAGTCTGTAAAGTGACGGACGCCCGACGCCACCCCGCGCAAGAGCACCGCTGTGCCCGTTGCAGACACAAAAATAAAAATACAAAAAAGAACAACAAAAAGGGGCGGGACAAATAACAACAGCCCGAGCCGCCTGCGACCTTTGTGCTTCGGCTCCATCATTAAAAGGCCTGACCGATACTCATGTACAGCTGTACACTCGAATCCAAATCTTTGCGGCGGTTTACAGGTACTGCCACATCCAGCCGAAGCGGCCCCAGTGGCGTACTGTAGCGAAGCCCGATGCCCGCGCCCCAGCGCGGTGCTGTCCCGAAATCAGGAAAAGGCGTTTTATACGACATCCCGCCGTCAACAAAAGCGACCACTCCTATTTTTTCCGACAGCTTCCTGCGCAGTTCTATAGACCAGTCTGTGAGCGAACGACCGCCCATGGGCTTTCCTTTACTGTCTAGAGGGCCGATATTCTGGTAGGCGTACCCACGCACGCTTCCGCCGCCACCGGCAAAAAAACGCTCATCCACGGGGATCATTCCGGAAGCCGCGCCTCCCAGACTGCCCAGCCGCAGCCGCGTCGCAAGAACGGTCTTTTGTTCTTCACCGAAGGGAATAAAATAACTGAAATTCATTTCGTTTTTGGCAAAGAACACATTCTTATTTGTCACATCCCAAAAAGGGGTCAGCCGATTGGTCAGCTGAAATCCGCTGTGGCTGTCCAGAGGATTATCCCGTTGGTCGTAGCGCACTTCAAAAGGAAACAGTGCCAGAAAATAACTATCGCTTTTATTGGTTGATTGGACACGCCCCATCCGTAAAGAGGGCCCCAGACCGTAGACCAGCGTCGGAGATATGATGCGCTCAAGCCATGCGCCTGCTTCGATACGCCTGCTCTGATATCGTTCGGGCTGCAGTTGTCTGATTCGGGTATGAAGCGTGAGATTCTGATCAGACCGGCGGTATTGCTGAATGTCGTACACCGCACCAAGCGCCTGCTCCATTTCGGTGATCTGTCCCTGCACGCGAAGGCGGCGGCTCATCTCCAGAAAATTCCGGTGCTCCCATTCGAACCCGGCGCCGATGCCTTCATCGGAGCGGTACTGAAGTCCGGCATGGATGGTACGGTGCCGACGCTCGATCACCTCGGCCACAATGGGAATGTGACCGTTTACTGCTTCAGCTTCAGGGGCAGGATGCAGCCGAACTATGGAAAATAGTCCTGTCTTCTGCAGCTTCGCCTGACCCTCCTCCAAAAGAGAAATCTGGAACGGCGCACCGCGCATCCAGGGAAGCTCCCGCTCCACCGCATCGAGGCGGATGCTATCCAGGCCTTCCACACGCAGAGCGCCAAAAAGCAGATGCTGCCCGCTGTCAAAAACAAACGTTACATGAAGCGTCCTGTTTTCACGATCTATGCGTATTTTCCGATCGGTGATGCGCGCAAAGGGAAATCCCCCATTGCCGAGCATGCGAAGCAATTGCTTTTCCCCGGTAAGCACGGAGTCCGCCAGTGCCGGCGAGCCCTTTTTCAAATCCGTGCTTTCGCTCAGCACCGTTTCCAGCGCAAAAAGATCCATCTCTTCCCGGGGCGTGGCCATTTCCAAAAGGATAGACCCGAAGTGATAAAGATTTCCCGGAGCAACCCGGTAAATAACCCGGCTGGTTTCATCACCCCATTGAACACTCATTTCAAGGACAGCATCATAATATCCGGCTGCATGAAGAGCGTCTTTCAGGCGTTCTTCGTGACGATGTGCATAGCCCTTCAGCAGCGTTTCAGTTTCTGGAGTTCCTTCCCCGGGCCAAAGCATGGGCGAGTAGCTTTCCAGCACTTTCTGTAAATGAGGCTGCTCCATCGGAATAATTTCAACCTGCACGCCGGCTGACAACGCAAAGGGAAACAGAAGAAAAAGCGAAGAGACGACTGCAAAAGCAGCTGAAAAGAATCTTGGAAATGATGCTTCTTTCACGATCTGTCTTCCGTTTCTGCTGAAGCGCCCTGCTACTCGTTCCCTTGGCATAGCATACCACACTCCGGACAGCGAAGACACTCAGCCCGGGCGAAGTGCCTTGAAAAAAAAGTCAGCCGGAACGTCAAAAAACAAAAAGCCTGATGACAGCAAAAGCAGTGCTGCCATCAGGCATACAGTTCGTTCAGCAATAGGTGGATCAGTCGCGACGCAGTACGGACCAGGAAGCCAATACAAGGGCGCTCAAACCGACAAGCAGCCATTCTCCAAGCGCATTTTTAAGGGCGTCCAGAGAGAACGGGGCATCGCCATCGAGCAGCAGCTTCTTGCCGCCGCATCCACATCCGCCTTTTTCTTTAACCTGGCTGAGTGCAATTTTGAAGGAACCGTTTTTGAAAGTGTCCGTGGTTCCGATACGTTCACCGGCAACACGAATCAGCTTTGTGGCGCCCTTGTCTACACTTAATTCAACAGGCTTTGTGTACTTGGCATGACTCTCCGGCACAGCGGTTTTACGGCCGGCTTCCGTGCCGACTGCCGTGCCGCCGAAAACGGCAAGGGTTGCTCCGGCAAAAGAATCTGTCAGCGTAATTGTATAGTCGCCTTTTTCACCCGCTTTAAACAGGTACCAGACGTCCTGTCCATCTTCAACGGCTGCTGCGGACGCCAATCCGGATAATGCAAAAATGCTTACCAGGCACACCATTGTACCGAATCTCAATGTACCCTTCATGAAAAGTTCTCCTTCTGAGTGCCGCCTGATGCGGCGTATTGGGACTGCCGGGTGCAGGCGCTCCTGACGCCCGGCAGTTACTTCTCTTTTCAACTGTGTTAACAACACACTGTCCATCACGGTGCCTCTCAGAGACCCGCGATCAGGCAGTTCTTCCTGAGTTACTCGGCAAGCAAAATGAACTGGTGACCGGCGATGGGCACTTCCGGCAGACCGTCAATACTGACGCCACCGTGGAAATAGTGCTGTCCTGCGGGACCACTCAGCCTGTAGGTCACAACGGCAGCACTTTCACCATTGTTCCAGAAGGTCACTTTTGTCCCGCTGGGATGAATAACGCCATTCACGCCATCCACAGAGACAAAAGTCAGCCCATCGGGAGCATAATCTTCCAGACCCCAGGCGGTTGTACCGGCAGGTGGCGCAATAAGCAGTGTCACAACCCCGGTGTAATTCTCAACGACCCGGGTCACTATTCCGCAATTGGATTCTACGAAAACGGCATACAGATTTTCGGCAGTATTGGCGGCAAGGTCTGACGCTTTGATGAGAACGAAATAGTAGCCGGGGCTGTTTGTCCAGGGATTTGACTCATCAAAGCCGAGATTCTGAACCAGCTCAACTGCCAGCTCTTCCGGATTTTCCGGATCGTCCTTTTCCGGATCGTCGCCAAGCACCTTATAAATCAGAGTCTCTATAACCGGCTCTTCAGTGCAATTATCAACAGCTTCTACCGATACGGGCCCGAAAGCGGAAACGTCGGTGCCGCAGTCCACTGTGTAAATGAAGAGACCCTCTTCTTCGTTATAAACAGCATCTTCGCTGTGGAGGACAGTAAGCTCAGGGGCAACCAGGTCAGGGTCACAAGGATCGGGTTCACCTTCTACGGGCTCACCTTCTACGGGCTCACCTTCTACGGGCTCGCCTTCTACGGGTTCACCTTCGACCGGCTCACCTTCGACCGGCTCACCTTCGACCGGCTCACCTTCGACCGGCTCACCTTCGACCGGCTCACCTTCAACAGGTTCACCTTCAA
>Ga0116183_1000426_pt1 | contig 49270 bp, 31 predicted proteins | sample AD_UKC078_MetaG_FD_89753 | JGI IMG/M metagenome (GOLD analysis project Ga0116183, IMG submission 89753) | Active sludge microbial communities of municipal wastewater-treating anaerobic digesters from USA - AD_UKC078_MetaG | ecosystem: Engineered > Bioreactor > Anaerobic > Digestate | place: USA...
GGTCATCGGTTCTGACATTGATTCTTCTGGTGGCGCAGTGAAATACTTCATTTGCTTTGAGTCCAGGCAATTCATACTTGAACTCCATTTCGTTTACGATTTTATTGAAATTGATTTCTTCTATTCCTTCTTTAACAGCGCGATCACCCTTGCCACGAATGACAAAACGAATCCCTTGGACACTTACACAACATATATATCTATACAACAGTGTGTTATAACTTATCCACATCGTTTTTTTGTGGGAATGCCTAAAAGTGAGAGTGCTAATAAAAATATTTCCCGTTTTCTCTTTTCTTCCCTAAACACGAACCGGTTTTTCTTGACTAAAAACATAATTGCTGATACCAAGATTTTATTTTGTTTGAGGAGATAAAATGAAGGAATATAGTAACTTGAAACAGGGTTTGACCACCCAAGAAGTAGAAGATAAATTGAAGCGGGAAGGGTATAATGAATTACCAAGTTCCAATGCGCGCAGTATATTCAAGTTAATGTGGGATGTAATTAGTGAACCAATGTTCATTCTATTGGTGTCCTGTGCTGTAATCTACTTCTTTTTAGGGGATTTACAAGAAGCGCTTGTCCTAACGGCATCCGTTGTTATTGTAATGTCTATAGAACTTTTTCAGGAACGCAAAACAGAAAAAGCTTTGGAGGCATTGAAAAATCTCTCCAGTCCGCGCGCTTTAGTTATTCGGAATTCAGAACAAATCAGAATTCCAGGCAGAGAAGTAGTAACTGATGATTTAATTATATTAGCGGAAGGAGATCGCATTCCAGCCGATGCCTACATATTGGAAAATAATTCACTAAGTGTTGATGAATCGCTTTTAACAGGTGAATCAGTACCTGTTAGAAAACGGATTTGGAATAAAGAAGAAAGACCAATTAATCCAGGAGGTGATGATTTACCCTTCGTTTATTCCGGCACTTTGGTTGTTAGTGGTAGAGGCATAGCTCAAGTTTTTGCCACAGGAGAAAAAACGGAACTGGGAAAAATTGGTAAATCCCTGGAAGCAATCACGGAAGAGGAAACTCGCTTAAGTAAGGAGACAGGTAAATTAGTGAAATATTTTGCCGCTTTTGCTTTGCTTATCTGTGTGGTTGTAGTTATCGTTTTTTATATTACTAGAAAGCACTTAGTTAATGCTTTATTAACAGGTATCACTCTAGCTATGTCTGTTTTGCCGGAAGAATTTCCTGTTGTTTTAACTGTTTTTATGGCTTTAGGTGCATGGAGGATGTCACGCAAAAATGTCTTAGTAAGAAGATTGCAGGCAATTGAAAGTTTAGGTTCAGCTACAGTTTTATGCACAGATAAAACAGGAACTATTACTTACAACAAAATGACCTTGCAAAAAATCGTTAGTAGCGATGAAAATATAGATTTAAAGAGTGCTGATAAGATCTCAAACTCTATCTACACTATTCTTTACCACAGTGTGTTGAGCAGTATGAGAGAACCCTTTGACCCTATGGAAAAGGCAATTCACAGTGCTTTAAATGAAATTGAACCATCTAATTATCAAGAGCTCCAAAACTATCAAGAAATAAAGGAGTATCCTTTAACTGATGAACTACGAGCGATGGCTAAGGTCTGGAAATTACCTGACAAGACAGATTATCTTGTTTCGCTAAAAGGATCTCCTGAAGCAGTTATCAAACTCTGTGCTCTCAATTCTGAAGAAATCGAGCTGATACTAAATCAAGTTTCAGACCTGGCAGAAGAAGGGCTAAGAGTTTTAGGAGTTGCCTATTGTGAAGTAGTTCCCAATGTCTTACCGGAAAAAATGACTGATTTACCTTTCCACTATTTGGGTTTGATCGGACTTGCAGATCCGATTAGAGAAACAGTTCCTGAGGCAGTTAAGATGTGTTACAAAGCAGGCATCAGGATTATTATGATTACCGGAGATTATATTGGAACGGCAAAAGCGATTGGTAAACAAATTGGGCTGAAAAATGTAGATAATATCATTGTCGGTAGTGAATTAGACCAAATGACCGATCTGGAATTGGCAGAAAAATGTAAACAGGTATCTATATTCGCCCGGGTTGTTCCCCATCAGAAATTAAGAATTGTGCAAGCCCTAAAGGCAAACAAAGAAATTGTGGCTATGACAGGAGATGGAGTTAATGATGCCCCTGCTTTGAAAGCAGCCAATATTGGTATTTCTATGGGTTTAAGAGGAACGGATGTAGCGCGTGAAGCATCGGCAATTGTTTTAACAGATGACGATTTTTCTTCAATTGTAAGTGCCGTAAGGATGGGTAGAAGGATATATGATAACCTGCGAAAGTCCTTCACTTATGTGTTTTCTTTACATATACCCATTGCTGGGATGGCAATGATACCTGCTGCATTTTCTAATTATCCGATTATCTATTTTCCAGTTCATATTGCCTTTTTAGAATTAATCATAGACCCTGCCTGCTCTATTGTTTTTGAAATGGAAAAAGAAGAAGATGACATTATGGAAAGACCTCCTCGCTCTATTGATGAGAAGTTGTTTGGCACTAGAAGATTAATTATTGGTGCTTTACAAGGCATTAGCGTTCTAATTTTATTAGTGTTGATATATTTCTGGGGAATTAAAAGCGGAATGGGAGATAATCATTTGAGAGCGCATATTTTTACCACTTTGGTCTTTTCCAATTTGATGCTAATCACTACAAATCGTAGCTGGAAAAAGAACTTGTTTCAGATTATCCGCACTCCCAATAAAGGTATGACATATTTATTTTTGGGAGTTTTCACCATTGTTCTGTTGATGACTCAAGCGCCTTATATAACCAATATCTTCCACTTAGAATCAATGTCTCTATTAGAATTACTTACCTGTTTAGTTTTAGGGAACATCAGCGTCGCTTGGTTTGAAATATACAAGCTGATAGTGAATAAGAAAGCAAAGAAACAAAAACCTTTACAAAAAGAAGCCCTCTGAAAAGGTGGTTTTCTGAAATGCCTTTAGGAGATAGTTATGCCCAACAAGCTACGAGAAGATAGCAATAAAGCTACAATGAAAGAAATGAAAGAAGAATATCTTCGAATGCTCGAAGAATCCTTTCAAAACACAGCCGAGATTAAAAAAGGGGATGTAGTAGAAGCTCCCATAGTCAGCATCGGTGATCAATATCTTATTCTTAATTTAGGCGGCAAATTCGATGCTTACGCTGAAATTGGAGAATTTTCCGATTCAAAAGGAGATCTTCCATATAGAGTGGGAGACAATTTAAAGGGTTATGTTGTTGACCAAAATGAAAATGGATATGTAATTGCTAGAAGTTTAACAAGACAGTATGTAGATAAGCAATCCATTCTTGATGCTTTCGAGAAAAAAATCCCTGTGCAGGGAAAAGTTAATTCTCCTACCAAGGGAGGATTTAATGTTGACATTCTGGGAGCACGAGCATTCTGTCCAATTTCACAGATATCCTTACACCCGGTTGAAGATACAGCTCAATTTATAGGTAAGAACTTAGATTTTCTTGTTATTGAATGTTCAGAAAATTGCCGTCGATTAGTAGTTTCACATCGCCAGCTGGAAGAAATGAAAGAAAAAGAACTGAAAGAAGAAGCCTTAGCCAAGTTGAAGGTTGGAGATGTGATTAAAGGTAAAGTTTTGCGGATGACCAATTTTGGCGCTTTTATAGATTTAGGTGGAATTGAGGGTCTGATGCATGTTTCAGAAATTTCCTGGCAGCATGTTGTTAAGCCCCAAGACGAGCTGAAAAAGGGTCAGGATATTGAAGTGCAAATTTTGGATATTAAGGGTGATAAAATTGCCCTTTCTCGTAAGGCATTAATAGAGAATCCTTTTTTACAGGCACTGAACGAACTGCATGAAGGAGATACAATTAACTGTCGCATTCTGCGTTTACATAGTTTTGGTGCTTTTGCTGAACTAAAACCTGGTGTGGAAGGTTTAATTCCTATTTCCGAAATGAGCCGTAATCGCAATATTTCGCATCCTCGCGAAATCGTGAAAGAAGGTGATTGGGTAGCTGTTCAAATTTTAAGAATTGACGAAGATACCCGTAAAATATCTCTTTCTTTGAAAGCATTGGAAGAAGACCCCTGGGACAAAATAGACGAAATTATCGAACTGGATAATCCCTTTGAAGGTATTGTAGAAAGTTCTACAAATTTTGGAGTTTTTGTAACCATCACTGATGGAGTTACAGGGCTTTTACCCCGGTCTCGAGTTCGTAAGAATGACAGCTTTAAAACAGGTGATCCTGTAAATTTAAAAGTAACCGCTATTGATAAGGATAACCATAGAATAACTCTTGATTATACAGATAGGACACCTGAAGAACTATTTGAAGAGCAGAATCGCTCTGCAAACTACAATCAAAGAGAATCACGAAATGAAAATCCCCGCAGTGGAAATCAACGCAGAGGTTCACGCAATCGCAACGACGAAGAATGGCGTAAATATGCCAATCAAAAAGTAAATTCTGCTGCTGATAATCCCTTTAAGGATTTATAAAATAGTAATGCCAGATAATTCTAATCAATTTATCCGGTTACGCAAAGAAAAACTGGAAAAGATTAAATCACTAGGGGTAGATCCTTATCCAATTGATTCCAATAGGACTCATTATATATCTGCCCTTTTGGAAGATAAAGATAAATGGATTGCACAAGCTGAAGAAATTACTATTGTAGGGCGTCTTGTAGCTATGCGTAGGCAGGGCAAAATAGGTTTTGGAAACATTGAGGATATTTCAGGCAAGATTCAGATTTATGTAGCACAAAATCTTATAGGAGAAGAAAATTACGACCTTTTCAAGCTATGTGATGCTGGTGATTTTATACAAGCGACAGGAATTTTATTTTACACTCAAACAGGTGAATATTCTCTGAAATGCAATGCTATCAAACTGCTCTCTAAAAACATCAGACCCTTGCCAGCTGTAAAAGAAAAAATAGTTGACGGTAAGAAAGTCCGCTACGATGAATTTTCTGATATTGAATTACGTTATCGTAAGCGTTATCTTGATCTTTTACTGAATCCCGAGCATAGAAAAGTGTTTGAAACCCGAGCAAAAATAATTACCGCTATTCGTAGTTTTATGGATAGTCGCGGTTATGTAGAAGTAGAAACCCCTATTTTACAACCACTTTACGGAGGAGCAAATGCCCGTCCTTTCGTTACTCATCACAATACTTTAGATATGGATTTATATTTAAGAATCGCTACAGAGCTTTATCTGAAACGATTAATTGTGGGAGGTTTTGAACGGGTTTACGAGCTGGGTAAGGATTTTCGTAATGAGGGGATGGATAGAACTCACAATCCTGAATTCACTATGATCGAGTTTTATGAAGCATATTCTGATCTGAGAGGAATGATGGATATTGCTGAAGATCTTATTAAGCACTTGGCTATGGATGTTATCGGCAAAGATACATTCTTGTATCACAACCACCAAGTATGTTTAAGCGGAAACTGGAAAAGAGTTTCAATGCCTGATCTGGTTAGCGAATTTGTAGGACAGGATGTAATGAATATGGATTTTGCAACATTGCAGGCATTCTGTAAACATAAAGGACTAGAAATTCCTGCCGGCTCAGAAAAAGGTAAATTGATTGCATTGATTTTTGAAGAATTTGTAGAGAAAACCCTTATTCAACCAACCTTCGTTTGTGATTTTCCTAAAGAAGTTTCTCCTTTAGCTAAGGCAATTCCCGATAATCCTTTCTTAGCAGACCGCTTTGAACTATATATAGCGGGAGGTGAATTTGCCAATGCCTTCAGCGAATTGAATGATCCCTTGGAACAAAGAATGCGCTTGGAAGAACAAGCAAAATTACGAGATCTGGGAATTGACGATGCCAATGTTGTGGATGAAGATTTTCTGGAAGCTCTTGAATATGGAATGCCTCCTATGGGTGGACAGGGTATCGGAATAGACCGTCTCGTTATGTTACTTACGGAGAACGATTCTATTAAAGAAGTTATCCTTTTCCCCCAAATGAAAACCACCTAATCAATTTTATAACACCATTTATCAATATAAAAGCAAGGATATAATCTCTCTAATTTATGGCTATTGTGAAAAAATACTCAAATAAGCAAGTCCTTTGGATTATATGAATATTAAAGCAGTGCTTACCTCCTTTCTATAATGATGTTTCCTATTTTGTAAATGCAATATACCTGACTTATAACTTCGGACGGCTTATTAAAAATCCCTTCAAAGAAGACATAATAATAGCGACGATGACGAATTTAAGATAATAGATATGGGCTGAACAAGATTTGGGAGATTTTAGGGATTGATTTTTAGAAACAAGGATTTCAGGATTGTAGGATTGAGAGGATTATATTCTTAGAGTGTTTCATAATTATAATTAAAACAGTTAGTTATGTTTTGATTTTTTTGGCTGCAATGCAGTGGAGATTTATCCTATTCTAACATCTGAATATTAGACATAATCCTAATTTTGTAAGGACTTCCAGTTTTCTACCATTTGTAACTGTATTAGCTGGGCTAAGTCCGTTAGTAACCTTTAGTTCATTCGCTAAGAAAGGATTGTTTAGCCCGTTTTCGTTGAACTGTAAAATTGTAGGTTGCTATTAATTATTATCATAATGTACTTATCTATCTTCAAGTATTTGCTACTATAATAGACAGAATATCGGAAGCAAGCTTCGCTTTTTGCTCTTACCTCCAAGCGTAAATCAAGCGTTTATCATCCCTTAATCAAGCGTTAATTATTAACGCTTGATTAAGGGATGATAAACGCTTAATTAATATTCTCATGTAAGGAAGAAATTAGACAAAAATAGGGGGATTTTATGTCGTCTTTAAGTCAAAATCGGCATATTCTATGAGGTTATTAATGACCTTATTCAAAGATAGGAAAAAAGAATGAAATTGTATGGAAGATCGCGAGCAAAGCCGATTTTAACTCAAAGGGCGATACAATTATAGCGATGGTGGCGTAAATAATCTGCCAGCTGGAAGGACATACCAGCCGGCAAAGTTAGATAAATGTATAAATCAGTTAACTGCTATAATGCGATAGAACTGTCTCGGACTAGTAATTTCGGTCGTTTCCCAAAATAGTCCAGTGATATTATCCGCTGCCAAAACCCAGTCCTGAGGAAAACTGGCATACGGCAAGGATGACTTATAGACATTATAATGTGTAGCGCCGGACACCTGTTGCCAGGAAATTCTAATCGTAGTGCTACTGATTTGGGTAATCACCGTTTCGGACATAACAAGTGCATTTAGAACGAAATTCCAAACTGGGAAGCTTATATTGTTCAAGTTGCCCGCTCTGGTCCAGTTCTCTGGATTATTAATGGCAGTTCTTATTTCAGCAACGGAACCTGTTGTAGCGCCATTATAGACACCATCATCCACTTCTGTGGCAAAGCCCAAAGCATTTACTCCCAAAGTTAAAGTAGAGGGAAGGTAAGAACTATTGTTATTAACAGTGCCTTCGGTCAGCCAACCCGTGGAAGAAATTGCAGATATGAACGAAGGTGCATCAAGGGTTCCCTGGAAGGCAATAATCTGATCGCCATCATTGGAAAGACCTTCTACGCCGGGACTATGGATACCTTCATTGGTAAATGTCTGCCCTTCAACCAGATGAATAACTTCTCCTGTAGCATAAGAGCGTCCAACTCCTCTCCATTCATAAAGTGCTTCATTTGCCAGAAAAGCGGTTCCATTATATGCTTTATCGGTAAAGTACATCTTGGTATTTTCCTGAATATCTTTTAACAGCACGAAACTGAATCGGTCAGGAGAATCGGTAGCATATTCTACAAAAGCCAAATCTCCCGGTAGTAAAACAGAACCAACGGGTCCTGTAGAAGTTGTAAATTGAACAGAAGGTGCATTGGCATCAACTTTGTAATTGATGGTTTCGCCGCTATTAGTATAGGGAAAGATTTTGAAATAATAGGTCTGATTTTCTTTTAGTCCATAAAAAAGCTGGGGCTGAACGCTATAACTTACATTTTTAATAAGCTCCGCATCGTTTTCAGGAATGCCATCCACAGGGTCTGCAATATCTGCTAAACTTACTTCACTACCCTTAATTAAATAGCTGTTAGGAAGAGATGTTCCTGTAGAATCTATCCAGTTCAGATATGCCTGATAGTAAGTAACACCAGCAGTAGTAAAGGCAACGGGATAATTTGTCGGTTCAGGGAAAATGGTGGAACCGCTTACTTCAATGTCTTGAGGAATAATCCCGCCCCCGCTATGGCTAATATTGCCGGTATAACTTCCACTGACGCTTGGTTGAAAAACCACTTGTATCTGTTTAACAAAGTTACCATTACGAGGAATAAGCTCTAAAGAAGAAGCGAAGGAATCGGTATCAAACAAACGCAGGTAAAAATATTGAGGCGCCGTAACAATTAAATTCCCGGTTAAGTTAGTAGCAATTATCTGATAGGTCTGAATCTCAGAAGAAGTTCCCGGCAAGGCAAAAAAAGGTTGTAAATTTGCAGTGATTTCAACATAAGGAGCACTTGAAATTCCTTCTACAATTATGTCCATCAAAACGCCACTTCCCTCCATCATAAGTACTACTGGGATTGGAAGGCATATAGAGAGTGTTTTCTGTATTGCCAAAAGCGGAAACAAGCTTAAAAGCCAGGTTAGGATTGTTATTCATCCCTGTTATGGAACTGGCATTAAAAGAATTGGGAAACCAGCTATCACCGCTGGTAGCATTGTATATGTCTGCCTGAATCCATACAGGTTCTGACACTGTTCTATCCAGAGTGTAAAAAAGCACAGCTTTATTTGCGGATTTATTGCTGTGTCGAAGCGCCCAACTAATAGTTATATTTTGAAAATTGGCGGTGGAAACATTGATAACTATTCCCGCTGTCGTGTTATTCGTCCCCTGAGCAGGATAACTTGTTGTGCTCCAAGCCAATCCACCATTATAACCAGTATTAAAACCGTCATCTGTTACCCCTCCGATTAATGAAACGCTTCCACTGCCGGTAGATGGAATAAGAGTATTTTCAAATGTCCAAGCAGAAATAACGGTAGCATTTAAGGCAGCCCCCATCAATATGAATGCTATTAACAAAATTTTTTCCATTATTGCTCCTTACTGGATGATGCAGATCTTTTTGCTGAATTGTTTGCCGGCAAATTGAGTTCGGATTAAGTATATACCACTGCTAATGCGATTGCCGTTTTTATCGCGTAAATCCCATTGATTTTTACCGTCTGAAGCCATTACATTCTCGGTAACTAACTGCCCTTTAAGATTATACACTTTTACGCGGTATTTATCGTTGGCACCTTTAAGATTGATATTTAGCGCATCTCTAACCGGATTGGGCCATACTTCAAAACGCATAACAACCGGAGTAATAATATCATCACTGTTGCCAGTAGGGGAATTTTGCGTTCCTGGCGTAACAGGATTCTCAAAATCAGTTCCAAACTTAACCCAATTTTCACTGCCATCGGGATATCTTCCATAAGATATATCACTGGCTAACACTAAATCCTCTGTCCAAGCAATATGATCTATCACTGTTAACATATCGGGTGCTATTAAATAAACCGCATCCGCAGTAGCGCTTAATTTAGTATTGATATGCAAAGAACCCTGGTCAAGGTCTTCATCAAACCAGATAATTTTATAACCGCTAGCAGGTATAATTGTTTCGGTAAATCCCGTAGGAATCTGAGTTAAAGAAGTGCCGTTATCGGGATAATGATCATCTGTAAAATAATAGCCCGCTAAATCAACTTCAAAATTATTGGGATTATAAATTTCTACCCAGTCCTCATATTCGCTGTTTTCATCCATAACAGTTGTAGAATTGGAAGGCATTAATTCGTTGATATACAAAATGGGAGCAGAATAACCAATTACAATTGTATATACTGGCGATTGAGTTACTCCTGAAACATTATCCGTTGCTTGAATCCGGTATTTGATGATAGAATCCAAAGCAAAAGGTCCGATTTGAGCAGTGTAGCTGTTTTCGGTTAAACTCATTGTAACGGTGTTCAAAGTCCAGTCCGAAAGGCCATACAATAATTGAACGCTATTTATGCTCCCATCGCTGTCACTAACACTGGCAGATACGGTTATAATGCTGTTTTCATCTGTGATAAGTGGGTTATAAGCGATATTTTCAATAACGGGAAGTGTGTTTACAGTTCCTTGATTGGAAGCACCAGGAGTGCAAGGATTTGTTTGCCCTGCTCCAAATAAAACCCAGTTATCGGTTCCATCTGGTAATCTGCCAATTGATCTATCATCAACATTTAAATCGGTTGCCTCAGTCCAAATATAGCTATCAACAAGAGTAACACCATCGCTATCAATTAAATAAACAGCATCTGCCCCACCCCCTAATTTATCATTTATATGTAAAGGACCCTGATCGAGGTCTTCATCAAACCACACAATTTTATAGCTATGCGCCGGGATAGTTGTAACATCAGGATTAGTTGTCGGAATTTGAGTCCAGGCACTTATCCCGTTGCTGTAATGACTATCGGTCATATACATACCTCCCAGATCTACAGCATAATTATTGGGATTATAAATTTCCACCCAATCGTCAAAATCGCCGTTGGGATCTGCAAAAGAGGCATTTTTTGCCATAATTTCGTTGATAAATAACTCTCCCGTGAAACTGGAAACAGCAATAGTAAAATATTCGTGTTCCGCTCTGGCAGGAAAGAACATACCCTGAGAGGAATTCTCTGCCCAGAAGTAATAATTTATATCCCCATAAGAAATGGGAACGCTTATTCCATAAATGCCATCATTGGCTGCGCCATCGGAATGAGCTCCATCATCAAACATTTGGTAATAAGTGAATTTGCTTGCTATGTTTTGCCTGATGCCAAGCTGAGCATAAGTTGCATTGGCAAAAGTAGCTGTAAATTGAAGAGTGGAACTTGGTTCGGGATTTTCAGGACTGTAGCTCTGAGCAGTCATTGTCGGAACTGTTCCCGCAAAATTAGTATTACTTAAAAGATAAGTAGCGCGGGCATTCATCAATTGTGTAATACCAGGAACGGTTTGTCCCCCTCCGGGACCTCCTGAACCACCTCCAACCTGATTATTTAGGTTTGCTTGAAAATTGGCATAGGTATAAAAGTAATTGGGATCGTTTTGTACGGAAGGTCCGCAGACGCTTTGCAATTCAGCTGCCCTGGTTGCATACCAGCCATTGGAAAAATTTTCCTCTATCATAGTGCGCATATGAGCAATATACATCTTTTTGTAACGAGGATTAATTAACACATTCTTTAGTAACAAAAAAGTGTTGCTGGTGGAATTGCGCAAAGGGTCCAAATTCTGCATACTGGAAACAGAACCACCTTGAAATCCGCCAAAGGACATATTCAAATCCCATAAAAGCGGGTTAATTCTATTATCGGCATCCCCGAAGAGATAAAAATTATGAAAGACATTGATAGGTGAATCCAAATTTACCAATAGATTATCATAGGCACACATCCATATATTCTGATCCACATTCATCACCTGGTCTATATTGGCATAGTTGTTTTGAAGAGTATTGGTAAAGTTGATTAAAGTGCTCCATCCATAGTCAGATTCCAAACCATAATATTGCATATAGGCAGTAGAATCAGCTCCTAAATAACCCCAAACAGTAACAGGGCTCATAGTATTTGTTTCACATTTAAACCGCGGCATCCCGGAAGTATGAAAATGTTCCCTCATAAAACTACTATCCACATCTTCCACTGAAGTGTAAACTCCGATAAGTACATTATTCACCCAAACATTGGCATAATTAGCTTTACAGGCAGGCATATACTTACGGGCAATTTCGTAGGAAAGAGTTTCCCGCACGAAGGAGGGATCACAAAAGCCATTGGCAAGCTTAAGAGTTCCATATTTCCCATCAATGAGTTGATCTTCAATTATGTGATCTAATTTAATATTGAAAGGATTCTTGTTTCTGTTGGCGCTGTAGGAACTATTGCCTTTATAGCGAACGCCTACACTATCATAAGTTACCCCGTTAATAATTGCTGTGCCAATCAATCTATCTTCTCCCGCTGCATAAAGCTGGTCGAGAATTTGATCCCAATTGGATTGTGTAAAAAATAACTGAATCGTATTCACGGTACTCATATCGTAAAAATCTGTTTGGGCTCGCATACTAAAAGCAAAGCTAAGTATCAAACAGAGAACAAGATATGCTTTTTTCATATTCACCTCGTTAAAAAAATACAGGGACTGCTTTCTACAATCCCTGTACTCAATACTCTCAGGATTTGTTAATCCTGCATTTTTTTATTCGCTCAAGTAGCTAAGCACCTGGTTTGCCTTATTGATAAAGCTTTTAAGTTCTTTACCACTGAAAGGTTTTTGCTCCAAGAGTGATAGATCGTGAATATAAGAGCAAAGTGTTTTCACTACATCATCTTTACCCTGCTCAGCGTAGGCGAGAATCTTTTTGATTATCGGATTATCGCGATTTACAACCAGAGTGTGATATTTAAGCATATCGGAAGAAGCATTTTGGTGAGACAGCATATCCATATCATGCCATCTGCGCATATATTCACTGAAGACAATCATTGAAGGTATCTCCGGGCTTTTCAAGCTTTTCACTTCTACCTTGATTTCCGTAAAAGCATTATCTTCCAGAGCTTTCATTGCTTCAGGGCCAATCTCTTTGCGTACATTATCTGGCAGTTCATAGGGTTTGATGATGGTCTGTTCATCATTTTGAATAAGATAAGGACTTAAGATAGTGGCAGCATTAGGGTATTTTTTTAAGAAATCTGCATAGCTTTCTTTGCTGAAACTTGCTTCCACTTTTTGGCCTAATGCCGTGTAAAAGAGTTCTTTAAGCTTATCTTCAGAATCGCTGGCAACCCCTTCTTTGTTTACCAAGAGGTCGTTCACTTCGCTATCTATTCTCATAAATTCGATATTACCCAGTTTACTTTCCAGCTGTTGATAGAGATGAGTATCTAAAGGACTGTTTTGGAAAACAACTTCAATACCCTGTTCTTTCATCAGATTTAAATAACTAACTTGAGTATCTTCACTCGCTGCATACCAGATTTTTGTTTTATCACCTTCGCTTTTATTGCGAGCTTTATATTCTTCAATTGTAACATAATCGCCGCTGGCAGTTTTAAATATAATGATATCCTTCATTGCTTCAAAGAAATCATCTTCTTTCAGCAAGCCAAATTTGATGAAAGCATTAATATCTTCCCAGTAACTCTCATATTTCTTACGGTCTTCTTTGAAAGTATTATTAAAATGATCAGCAACCTTTTTTACGATATATTGGCTGATTTTCTTCACCTGGGCGTCATTCTGTAAAAAACTGCGGGATACATTTAAGGGAATATCGGGAATATCAATTCCACCTTTCAACAATAGCAAAAATTCCGGAATAAGGTCTTCCAGATTGTCTGCTACGAAAACATTATTACAATAGAGTTTCACTTCGCCTTTGAAGAAATCTGGCTCATTGCGCAGTTTCGGAAAATATAGAATCCCTTTCAGATTGAAGGGAAAATCCACATTCAGATGAATCCAAAACACAGGATCCATATAATCGTGAAATACATTCTTGTAAAATTCTATATATTCTTCATCCTTCACATCGCTAGGTTTACGATTCCACAATGCTTCTTTTTGGTTTACCTGCTTGCCTTCAAACATAATTGGATAGGGCATAAAATTGCAATAGCGATCCAAAATTTCCCTTATCTTACCTTCATTGGCATATTCTGCACTCTCTTCATTCAGATAAATAGTTATCGTTGTTCCAATCTCTTTCCGCTTACCTTTGCTCATCAGATATTCCGTGCTGCCATCACATTCCCAAAATGCAGCTTCACTACCTTCAGTGCAAGATAGTGAATCTATAGTTACTTTATCGGCTACCATAAATGCAGAATAAAAACCTAAGCCAAAATGACCAATCATATTGTTCTGGACATCCTTATACTTATTAATAAAATCCTCTGCACCCGAAAAAGCTATCTGATTGATATACTTCTTTATCTCTTCTGCCGTCATACCAATTCCACTGTCTATTACCTGAATGGTCTTTTTACCTTTATCCAACTTCACTTCCACTTTCATCTCTTCTTCCTTGAAGTTCGGATCAGCATATTTCCGTTTGGATATTGCATCCACAGAATTAGATACCAGCTCTCTTAAAAATATATCATGCTGCGAATATAGCCATTTCTTGATAATCGGAAAGATGTTTTCTGTATGGATGCTTAAGCTTCCTTTTTCTTTCGTTTTCTTGTCTGCCATTCTATTATCTCCTTTATTCATTAAATTCATTCTGATGATATAATAATCGAGACAGGGATTTTGTCAAGTGTTTTTAGCAGTCCTCTTTCTAGACTGCTAAAAACCCAAATCTGCTTCAGACACTAATTGGATCACTATTCTATGTTAAATTCTGCTTGACTAATTTGGGTTAAGATGGAACAATGTAATTTAGCGAATTTTGATATTTTATAAAGCATAGGAGTATAGATGAAAAGAAATCTAATAGCACTGAGCTTCCTGATACTGTTTATACCCTTGGTAGCAGTAATTCAGGAAACCGCTTCCTTAAAGCATTTTCTTTACGGGCACGAACCAAATTGTGCTTATGATAACTGGATTTCCCATTTAGCCGAAGGGGTAGTAATCCAAGGGTATAACACATATGCCCCCTATGATAGACAGACAAACGGTTTTGGCAATTTTGTTATTGCTACTACTTTTCAGCTAAGCAGTTGGGGTAATATTGTTGATTTATTTTTAGAAGGTATGTTAGATGAAGCTCAGTCCGCAATTGATGCTTCCGGTTTTCCCTATCAAGTTGTTATTTTTAATGATACGGACACTAATATCACTTACCGGATGTTGCGAGAAATTCCTGATAGCAGTTATGTAGATCAAAATGGAACAGAAGATGATTATGATGATGAAATAGGTGCTTTTGCATATGGTTGGGGTTTGTATATTTATAATCCTGAAGGGACAAGACCCATCATTGTTACAGCACCTCATCCTTGTGACGATTTTCCTACTCCAGCTTTTGCTTTGGAATCGTTTAAAATTATGGATGCTCAATTTTTGCTAATAAACGGTGCAGGCAGAGAAGTTAAATGGACTAATAGTGGCAGTTATACAAATACTAAATCACTTTCTGATCCTACTCGAGTAGCCAATCATCCCTTCAATACCTGTTATAAAAAGTTTGTCGATAAGCTAAGGATTGTTTTTAACTGCAGAGAATTTTCCCCTCAGATTCATAGTTATGATTGGAATTATCATGCTGGTTATCCCAATGTGCAAATTTCTGCAGGCAACAGTCGTCTCTGTCCTAATCTTCCTATTAGAGATCTTTCCAGTTTGAAGCTTGATATGATAAACCAAGGCCATCATATAATGGTGCCAGCTAACACTGTTGGTTTTCATAGTGAAGTTGAACTAAATGATTTTTATTCAGTATATTATGACACCTATCCTTTTATTTTCGATGATGGTGAACATAGCTATGAAGTAAATAATTATATTGATTTACCGGCTTATTCGCAAAACTATCAAATGCTATATAGTTTGGAAAACTGGACTGATTATGATGTATATGATCCTTTCCTCCATGTTGAAATGGACGAATTACCCAATTCGTATGAATTAACTGAAAACACTTATCGATGGTTTTATGGCTGGAATGAAGCACAGCAACGTTGGAATTTTGATCATCTTTTTGATAATTTTTTGCAATATTATCTACGTTGGGTTTACGATCTAAATAGTGTATTGAATACTATGTTCGCTATGAATGATGGGCTTAATCCTCCTACTCCAACAGGTTTTGCAATACATAATCAATCTTTATATTCTGTTACTTTACAATGGAATAAAGTTGATTGTTACGATTTTGACACCTTTGAAATACTATATTCTACAGATCCTATTGGAACCAATAATTATCAGGTTTATAACCGCAGTAATAATGCTATGCTTGCGTCCCCATATTGTGAGAGTATTACAGTTCCAGGCCTTAGCAGTTCTTCCAGTTATTTCTTTAAAATCCGAACAAAGGATAAAAATGGAAACTATTCTGATCTTTCTAATCAGATAACCACTATACCTGCACCTGCAAATGTTTATACATTTACTGCTCATGGTATGGATAATGCAGTTCGTCTTTATTGGGGTGTTTCAGGTCAGAATAATAATCAGGGTTTCAGTGTGTACCGTAAAAACTCTACACAGACAGATTATTCCCTGATAGATTCATATCTAACTAATTCTTCTCTTAACAATCCAACTGCTTCCAGTTTTACCTATTGGGACTATGATGTAGCTAACGGACAGGATTGGGAATATATTATCAGCTGCACTAATACCAGTAATCAGGAATTTTTCTATAACTATCCTGCAACAGCAGCTGTTAGAGCTATTCATAGCTTGTATATAAGAAATAATACTTCAACTTTGGCAGATACAATTTCCTTTGCCCAAAATTCTTTTGCTTCAGATGCTCAGGATGCCTTCTATGATGTAACAAAAGGTAGTCCTTCTGGTTCAAATTATGTATGGGCAGCCTTTTGGGAACAGTATTGGGGGAATAATGGAACTACTTTATCTCGAGAAGTAAAAGGTGGATATAATACCGCGCTCGATATTAAAACATGGGCAATTAGAATCCGTTCTACTGAACTAAATACACCACTATATATTAGTGCTTCCAATAATTTTAATAGGGCAGAAAAGCTCTATCTTTATGATTCTTACACGGGAACCTGGCACAATTTATTCAGTGGACCCTATCAATTTACTGTGCCTAATTCCAATGTGAGAACGATGACCCTATATTGGGGTAATTTACAACCCAAGGTCGTTCACGGCACCCAAAGTAACCAATTATACCAAGGTGGAAATAATATACCTTTGCAGTGGAGCTGTCAAAACAACTTCCTGGTTGATCACTTGGATCTATATATAAAGAATGAAACGGACAGCTTGTTTTTAGTAGCTAATGTTCCTGGAAATCAAACTAACTTTACTTATAATGTTCCTCAGAACCTGGATATGCAATCTGCTCACTTTTATATAGATTGTCATGCAGTAGATGGATTGATGCAAACTTACCGCTCATCCTACACTTTTGCTATTGTTCCCCGAATGGTTTTACATAGTAATGAAGCAGGTTGGCAGACCCGTTCTCATATTTGGCCAGATTTAACTCCGACGGTAGAAAATATTTTTGGGACTGGAGCTACCGCTTTTATCGCCGGGGATAATAACACCTGGGTTGAATGTGATGATTTTCTTTTTGGAATTGCCTATTGGGTTAATGCCCCCGATATGAATTTCTTCAGTTCTACTGCAGACATCTGCGCTTCTGGAATAGATTCTTTTCCTTTGGAACCTGGCTGGAATTTTGTAGCCAATCCTCATTATTGTCGTTATCCGATTCATAGCTTACGTTTTCTGGTTGGCAATAATCTCTTCCTATACAGTGAAATGATTGCCCAGCATCTTATCTCTCGAGCAGTTTATGTATATCGGAATGGTAGGTTTCAGGCAGTGGATGTTATTGAACCTTTTGAATCCTTTTTTATTAAATATTACTGCGATCAATCACTGAACACCTATCTTAGTTTTTACCCCTATTTTGAAGCACCAGAAATTACTCCTCCTGATAATTTCTGGCAGTTCCAAGTGGCGGTCACTTGCCCTGCCAGTGACACTGATGAATTTATTTTGGGTACTAATCCTATCGCTACAGATGGGTATGATTTTTATGTTGATTTACCAGCTGCTCCTGTTAAACCTTTCCCTTCTATCAGTGCATACTTAACTCGTGAAGCACCTGAGGATATAAGTTTTACGGATAAAAAACTAAGCTGCGAATTTCGTGAGGTTTTTTCTCCCACTGTAGATCAGGAAAAAATTTGGCATTTCAAATTTACCTGTAGCTCAGTAGAGCCAATTGAATTTGATTTGAGCGACATCAATCTACCAAATGATTATACCATTAGAATCTTTCTGGGAGAAAATATCTACACTTACAGACAGCTAAATCACTTTACTTATGTTCCTGCAGAACCAGGAACTTATGAAGGTTTAATTAAGGTAACAAACTACCCTGTAAGTGTAACAGATCTGATTCAGAAGCCTGTTTCAGCACTTGCAGTATATCCCAATCCTTTTAATCCGACCACCACAATTGCCTTTAGTACTTCCCAAACCCAAGTTGTGGAAGTTTCCTTGTATAACCTGAAGGGGCAAAAAGTCCGCACTTTACATAAAGGAATATTGAAGAGTGGCGAACATAAATTGATTTGGGACGGAAAAGATAACACAGGTAGAACTGTTAGTAGCGGTGTCTATTTTACCAGAATTGAAACAGGAAAACAATCCTTTACCCGTAAGCTGTTATTAATGAAATGAGCTTGCTAAGCAAGAAAGTTACGATAACAAAGAGCTAAGGACAGAATTTAACCAAGTAGACAACTTTAGGTTAAAGAAGCTACTTCAAAGAAAACAATAGAATGCAAATTAGGGCAGGGAAATCTAATCCCTGCCTTATTATTTATAAGATAAGATTGTAGAAATATAGACAATAAATAGTATGAAGTAATTCTTGACAAAACAAATGAGAATATCTAAGTGTTTCCATAGTTATTAAGGAGCCTATCATGGGAAATCAAACGATGACTTTAGCTGAGCAAGAGAATATAAACCGCATAGCTAATCAAAAGCACTTTCTTAAAGAAATAGATTTGATAATAGACTGGACTAAAATCAATAAAGTCCTATCTAAAGTAGAAATTAGACGCGAATCTGTCGCTGGCAGTGATACATATTCAGCCGAAGTTATGTTTCGGATTTTGCTGATTCAGTCCTGGTATCAACTATCTGATTATCAGCTGGAAGAGCAACTGACTTACAATTTGATGTTTCTGTACTTTAGTCATCTCAGTTTAGAAAATCCTATTCCAGATCATTTAACCATCAGTCGTTGGCGCAGTAGATTTTTGGAAAAGAACATCTTTGATGAGCTCTTAGAAGAGATTAATCGACAATTGGTTATGCATAACATAGAGGTTCACGAAGGCGTAATAGTTGATGCTACTTTAGTAGAATCCTAAGCTTGTCCTCGTCGGAAAGAAATAATAGAGACAGAACCAGTAGGCGATGAAGAGATTCCTGAGCAGCAATTTTATCAGGCGACAGAGTTGGTTGTAGAGGAATCAAAAGATAAGGATGCAAATGGTTGAAGAAAGGGAAGAAATGTGTTTTTATTTTTGTTTTGACTTACAATTTTACCACTACCCTCTCTGTAACCACATCCCTAAGATTGCACACATTTTCAACCGAATTATAATTGGTCTCCTAACTTCAAAATTGTGAGTTAAAATATGAATCCTACACCCTTGCAACCGAGCTGTAACAATTCTTCAAATTCCACAATCGTGAATGAAGTTGTTTTTTCACATTTGCAGGGATGGGTTGGAATGGTTCAGAGATAGGGACTTCGGGACGAATTTTTGTTTTGACTTACAATTTTGCCACTACCCTCTCTGTAACCACATCCCTAAGATTGCACACATTTTCAACCGAATTATAATTGGTCTCCTAACTTCAAAATTGTGAGTTAAAATATGAATCTTACACCCTTGCAACCGAGCTGTAACAATTCTTCAAATTCCACAATCGTGAATGAAGTTGTTTTTTCACATTTGCAGGGATGGGTTGGAATGGTTCAGAGATAGGGACTTCGGGACGGATTTTTGTTTTGACTTACAATTTTGCCATATCTTAACTTTTTCTTTTGATGTTTCTTCCCGGTTTCACTTTTCCACCTTTCCACTATTCACCTTTTCACTTTGAAAGTGATCTTTTCTGGTATAGGTTAAAAAACTTAGGGGATAGCCCGTAGAAGAAATAATATCCTTTTTTTCCTTCAACAACCATTCATCTTCATTATAAGGAGGGAAAAAAGTATCCCCATCAAACTTAGAATGAACCATAGTAATAAACAGTTTATCCGCCAAAGGTAGAAATTGTTTATAAATTTGAGCGCCCCCTATTACAAATGCTTCTTGTCCATCAACCAGCTTCAGGGCTTCTTCTATGCTATGAACAACAATGGCTCCCTCTAATTGGAGAGATACATCTTTACTGATAACAATATTTTGCCTACCCGGTAGTGCTTTTCCTATAGATTTCCAGGTTGTTTTTCCCATAATTACAGGATAACCTGTTGTTATTTTCTTGAATCTGGTAAGATCTTCAGGAATATCCCAGGGCAATTTCCCATTTTTACCAATCACCCGATTTAAATCAAAACCGACTATAATAGAGATACTCAGAATTTACCTACTTTAAAAAAGGTATCAATTTGAGGAATACCTGCATTTTTTGCGTCTTCCAGAGTTCCGTTAAAAAGCATTTTCCCGCTATCCAGAAAAATGATTTTATCGGCTATTCTATGTATGGAAGCCAATTCGTGAGTAACAACCACAATGGTCATTTTCAGTTGTTTTTTTAGTTCCAGAATCAATTCATCTAAGGAAGCAGCAGTTAAAGGATCCAATCCAGCAGAAGGTTCATCACAAAACAGGATTTGAGGGTCCAAAGCAATCGCTCTTGCCAAAGCAGCTCTTTTTTTCATACCGCCGGAAAGTTCTGAGGGGAATTTATAAAGCGCCTCACTGAGGTTAACGAGATTAAGCTTCACTTTAATTATTCTATCTATTAAATTTTGGGAAAGATCAGTATGCAATTCCAGAGGGATACTAATATTGTCATAAACGGAGATAGAATTAAGCAAAGCCCCGCTTTGAAATAGCATTCCTATCTTTTTTAAAATATTGGCCATTTGGATATCATCCAAATCTAAAACCTCTTCTCCCCAAATCTTTACGCTACCCGAAAAGGGCTCAACCAAGCGCAAAATATTCTTCAAAAGAGTGGTTTTTCCACATCCACTCCCCCCCAAAATAACAGTTATCTCACCAGGAAAGATATCCACGCTAATATTATCCAGAACAATATTATCACCATATTTAGCAACCAAGTTCTTAACGCTGATTATAGGTTCCATAATTATAAATACAACAAACTGAAAATGGCATCCCAAATAATAACAGCAAAGATAGAAGCTACAACCGAAGAAGTAGTTGCCTTACCAACTCCTTCAGCTCCACCTTTAACTTCAAAACCGCAATAGGCACCAATTACAACAATCGTCCAGGCAAAAACAATACTCTTACCAAAACTGGTTACTATATCCTTCATGGATAGAACATCAATGGAACGCTGCACAAAAGTATAAACACTGAGGTCTAAATAGTCAATAGCAATTATACCGCCTCCAATTTCAGAAACCAGTATAGAAAACATAACCAGAATAGGCATAACAACTGTGATAGCATGAAATTTAGGGACAACAACATAGCGCACAGGAGAAAGAGCCATAATCTTCAAAGCGTCAATTTCTTCCGTAACTTGCATTGTAGCAATTTCTGAAGCTATAGCTGAACCACTTCTTCCAGCTACAATAATAGCCGTTATTAGAGGAGCTATTTCTCGCACCATAGAAAAAGCCATTAAATCGGCAATAAAAACATTTGCTCCAAAATTAGCTAACTGCACCGAGGCCTGCAATGCTAATATAAAACCTACTATAAAAGATAGCAAAGCTAAAATCGGCAATGCTTGTGAGCCCAAGAGTGAACACTGAATAATAAAGGAACCTTTGCGCTGTCCCTTTCTATTAAAAATACCAATTAAGCTCCAATAGAATACTTCTGAAGCCAACATCATTACCTGATAGAAATTCTGAGCTGCCAAAACAACAGAATCACCTATTTTTTCAAAGAAACCCATTTTGCGTGCTGGGATAGGAGTTTCTATTTTTAAAGAGGTAAAAGTATCTATAACCTCTTGAATTTGTGGTTGAACGCCCTGGAACATCAATAATCCTTCAGCTGCTAAACGATTATGCAATTCATCCAGAAAAGCTACACCTGCACTATCCAAATTTGATATTCCACTAAGGTCTATCGTATTAGGACTTTGATTTTTAAGGAGTGTATTAATTCTATATAAGACCTCAGGAACCGTTTCCTTAGTAAGGTTTCCTTCCAGATAAAGTGTGTTATTTACAATTCTACAGGGCATTAATCCTCTTAATAAAATAACGAAAGGCGTAAGAAAGTAGTATAATCGTAAACCATCCAGGGTTTTTCTGCTTCATCATAAAAAGTATTGAATTTTACATCTAACGAGATATTTCTAAATAATTTAAAGCTAATCCGATTTTCGTTTTCCAAACGATAAGTATGATCTGGCACACCCATCCTGAAAAGCACATCCAAAGTAGAATTTATGCTTACAAACTTAAGTAAATTTAAGGCAGAAAATATGATGGTAGATTCTATCCCTTTAGAACTGCTGTTCGGTTCTTCAATATATCTATCATAACTCAATCCGGTTTGGGTGTCAACTATGGTTTTATCGAAAACATAGCTGCTTGTATTATAGTCCTGCAGCCAACCATAACCAACTCGTAAACTTGTCCAAGCTCTGGGGCTGAAATTTATTTGATAAGTTAAGCCGGTTCCTTCTTTCAAACGCAGAGGGTAGAAAGCGATTTTTGTTTTTAAATCCGGTTGATCTAAAAGGGTTGAACAAATATCACCTTCTGCGTTTTGAAGTATTATATTCTTGTTTTCGGAAAAATAGGTTGTCTCATCAAAAAAATGCGTATTTATGTTCATTCTTCCATAGAATGCGAAATTCCGCAGGAATTTCTTCTTTTCCATAGGATATAACATCAACACGCTTTTCAGAGAATAATCGTCCGGACTGAATATCAGATCTTGATTGGATGTTTTATTTAAGCCCAGATCATAAATGCTTCGAGTAGTAAAATGAAAGGGTTTTATAAGTTCATGTGTATCTATACTGTTATCAAATTGACCGGCAAGTGAAACGCTGGAAGTTGGCTTTTTCTTATCTACATTATTATTAGAAGATAAGGATATATTACCATGTATGGCTCCTCTATGAATTCTCTTGGAACCCAAACCGATATCTTCATCAGCAAAAACACCTGCACCGATTAATACATTTCCTTCGGCTGCAGGATCAACAATCATTGTTAGCGTCTTCTTATCGCCTTCTGCTAAAGCAACTGTGGCAAAATCTTTTAAATCACTCCAAGAGCCACCACCCAATTTTACTAAATATGAACCTGGAGGTAAAATCCAAAGCTTATCTACGGCTCCAACTTCATCTTCGCCCATACTTACCATCCCTCCACTATAAATTTTATAACCTTCACCTTCCGCATCTTTTTTCCAGAGATCATATCCCATTCTTACTCTGCTTTTGGATTCGTCCATAATCACAATTTTTAATTCGCCCCAATTGGGTTTAACCACTGTTCTTTGACGAGGTAAAATCTGAACAGGGATAATTAGATCTTCCATTTCCCCAATTATTACTCTATATCTACCCGGACGCAGTAAAGCTGGCACTCCCATTACTAGTTCATCTGTAGAGATAACAGAATTCAGCGAATCCAATTCTTCGATTGTATAACGGAGCTCTTCTTCAGTTTGGGTTTTAGTAATAACCATCAACTCCCCATAATCATTAACAGTTTCTGAGGCAAACATTTCTTCGTAAACATATCTAGCCATTGGTGAAGCAGAAGTAGCAAGAGATTTTTCATCTATTTTGTGGCCACTGAAGTACAGATTACATTTGGCTGCAAAGAGATCTGTCTCTTCCATAATCATATCATTAAATGCTTGAACCAAATATATCATAGAGGGGTCTATCAGCTCTACTGAACGTTCATTTTTATGGGATAAAACTATCCGCTCAGAAGTGGAATCCCGTAAAACAAATTCCATTTTTAAATAAGCTCGGGGCTCGGCACCTTCTATCTTTTCAATATTATACACTGTCGTTTCCAGAAAATAGTGAGGTTCTTTATCCAAAATTTCCCCGCGGGATACAGTTCCAAAAATATTGTATGCTTTCACACGCTGGACAACTAAGTTGGGAATAGCATCTCGTAGCCTTGTTGCCCAAACATCAGTCTGCAGGAATTTTACTTTATAAAAATTCTCTTTTACCACTATCTGATTACGGTCATAAGTTCTGGGCAAAACTGTATCCAGCACTTCCAGATTTTTTCCTGTATTATTAGCTCTGCGTAATTCAGGTTTTTCACTTCCTGGTTGATATTCCAAAACATAGTAGTTTACAGGTGTTTTTTCCACCTTTTGCAAGCAGCCTGAAAGCATAATTACCAAAGCTAAACATCCTATAATGAAGCACATACTCTTTATTTTATGCATAATAACTCCTAATTTCCGCGTAGCAAGATAGCAGGCGTATCGGCAATCTGACGAGAAAATTCATTCAGATTTTCACTCGTCTCGGTTAGGGTGCTTAAAATTTCCAGTAAGTCTCCCTGACCACGCGTTACAACTCTATTCAAGTTCGCAACCAAATTTCCTGTTTTATGAATTGTTGTGGATAGCTCACTTACCATTTCATTAATATTAGCTCTAGAAAGTTCTCCGCACAGAGTCCCCAGGTTAGTCATTAAACTGTCTACTCCTGGAGTATAAAGAATAGCATTCACCTGGTCTAATGTCTTATTAATATTATTACTGATCGTTAATATTTCGCGGGTAGTTTCCAAAATCATTTGATCGCTATGTTCACCTACTGTAGTAACTTTTAAATTAGCCTCGCGAATCAAAGCAGAGCCATCTTCAGTTAACCTTGCCAAGCTATATTCTAGTTGAGAAGTTAATTCCTCCAACTGTTTATTTACATTACTAGTAACGCTAATTAAACTTGTCTGCGAGGTTTCCGAAACACTTTGAATATTGCTTGTAGCGCTATTAGTGATAGCATCAAGATTCTTAGTGAGATTATCGGTTACTGCACTTAAATCTCTACTTAGTTCCTCTGTTAAATCCGCTGTATTATTTGCTATTCTACTAATGCTTTGCATCGTAGTAGCCAGATTTTCGTGAGTATCTTTCAAAATCAAACTTGTTTGCTCGAGGATCTTAGAAATATTCTGCCTGTTTTCCTCTCCAGTAATTAAGTTTAGGTTGGCAGCTATCATATCGATTTTATCCACAATTGATTTTGCCCGTTCACTGATATCTTCCAACATTGTAGTTCCAGGCTTTATATAACTTTTAGGTTTCAACAGTTTAGCTTCATTAGTTCCGCCCCGAATTTCCACAGATTTCAGCCCAGTTATTCCCGATAACAGTAAAACGGCTTCCGTATCTTCTTTTATAGGGGTTCCCCGGTTAACACTTATAGAGACAATTATTTTAGTTACATCCTTAGGATTGATTTTAATATCTTCTACTCTACCGATTTTAATACCGCGGTAATTAACCGAACTGCCAACTTGCAATCCACTAACAGAATAGTCCTCAAATTCAATATAATATATATCTTTCTTTTCTACTAATCTGCTACCAGCTACAATTGCCGCAAAAATTATAATCAGAATTGCCCCGATAGTTAAAAAAACCCCTAGTCGTATTTTAGCAGCCTTGGAAACCATATTCATCCTCCTGCTTTGTCTTGAGGGAAATTTCTTTGCATATCAAAATTCACTTCTCCGGTAAGCAAACAATTTTGCACAAATACCGGATTACTGGCTTTTAGAGTTGTTTTGCCCTCACAAATAACTCCTTCTCCAAAACTTACATCCCCGTAAATTTTCAATTCCTTACAACCGCTTAAACAAGGGATACCTTTGCTAAAACGCTTTTGCATATCATCAATTTTCCCATAATAGATTTCATCCAATTCAATTACCGGTGGTTTTTCCAGACCACGCTTCAACACTACCTGATACATATCGTTCAGATCATAAGCATCCGACCAAAGAGCTAAAAGATCATTCGTTTTTTTTACAGGTGCAAATCGTTCCCTGGGAACAATTAATGCCTTGGAATTGTTAAATATACTAATTGCCGAACCCATAGCTGTTTCCAATTGATAAACAGGAGTTCCTTCCACTATCTTAGGATTAACAATTAACGGTAACAGCAGCAAACCTTCATTAGCAATTATATACCATTCTAAAGCTCTTAAATCTATCCACAAGTTATTAGTATTGAAATATTTGTAATATTCGATATCTTGAAAGCGGGGCAAATCATTATCGGAGCATTGAGCAATTTCTCTTAAGAGCAATTGTCCAGATTTATCTTCACAAAGATGACCTCCTTTTTTATCCATTGGGCTGCGTAAACAGACCTCCATTAAAAAAGGAATATTATTATCTTCCATATAGGCTGGAATGGATGTATCTACAATCGCTCCTAAATTATCTGCATTGGAAACAAAAGCATAGCGGCAACCCTGCATAATCATTTTTTCCAGTAAATCACCCAAAGCAGTATAAATATCCCCATGCCCCGGAGGGTTCCACATCAATTTCTTATCCTTATTTTCATAGGGCATCAGGTTATCCTGACGGATGCGGGGAAATTTATTCTGTAAAAAAGAAAGTGGCAAACCCTGCTTACCTAAATCTGGATATTTTTCCAGATATTTTAGGGTGTCCTCTTCAGTACTGAAACTGTTCATAAAAAGCAAGGGAACATCATATCCGGAAATTGACCTTAAAGTTAGAACCTGACGGCTGATAATATCCAGAAAGTTCAGATTGTTTTTCACTGGTAATAGTGATTTCGCTTTGGAAAGCCCCATACTTGTTCCTAAGCCACCATTTAGTTTTATAACAGCAGTATTTTTTAACATAGAGCTGCGAGAATTTTGTCTTATCTGTTGATAATCAATCAAATTCTCTTCCGCTGGAGGAGAAATTTCTTCTTCCTTAATAAGCCCTTTTTCGCCTTTAACAAGCATCTTATAATATGCTTCAAAAGTACGGATAACATCTTCCCTTATGCCTTCCTGTTTCATCAACCGGATAAAGGGAGTGCTCATTTTCTATTCTCCAAATTCCTTTTTTACTAAATGCTCCACCATTTCTTCATCTACCTTTTCTGCAATAGTGATATTTCCTTCAGAGCTATGTTTTTCGTTCCAAGCGTTACTTGTTTTAATTGCTCCTTCATTTTGAGCCCATGCCCGTCTGGCAATCCCCCCCATTACATCCCAAGAGAGGCCATTTTTAACAACTTCGTCCATTCTTTCACTGCCATCTAAAACGATTCCATTTCCACCATTTATACAACGGCTTACTCCTACTCCACCTCCATTGGAAAGAACTACCAAAGTCATTCCTCTGGCAATATTTCCAGCAAAGCAATGTGTAGCCATTTCAGCCATTAAATTAGAGCCATCATATATATTAGCTGTTTCGCGGAAAGGAGAATCCGTTCCAGAAACATCATGATGATCTCTACCTAGCATAACAGGACCAATTTCACCCTTGCGAACCATTTCGTTAAACTTCAACCCCAGTTTTATTCTGCTTTCTTCATCGGCATAAAGTATTCTTGCTTTGGTTCCCACCACCAGGTTATTTTCTTCTGCAGTTGAAATCCAATAGTGATTATCTTTGTCCATAGCGCTGCGATTTTTATCTATTAAAGAAATGGCAGCCAAATCCGTTTTATGCAGGTCTTCATCTTTGCGGGAAAGACAAATCCACCTGAAAGGTCCATAGCCATTATCAAAACAAATAGGTCCCATAATATCTTCCACATAAGAAGGCCAGATAAAACCATCTATCGTATTTATACCGTTGCGGGCAATTTCTGTTACACCTGCGTCAAACACACTTGCCATAAAGCTGTTGCCATAATCCCAGAATTTGGAACCCTTATATGTTAAACTTTTTAGTACATTAAAATGTCTCCTTAGAGATTCATCAACTTTTTGCTTGAATAACTCAATATCTTTTGCCAAGAGTTTGCGCCCTTCTTCATAAGTAACGCCCACAGGAGTATACCCACCCTCGTAAACTACATGACACGAGGTCTGATCGGAAAGCAATTCCACTTTGATATTATGTTCATCGATATATTCCAGTAAATCTACAATATTGCCATAATAAGCTATAGAAAGAGCTTTTTTATGTAAGCGTGCTTCATCAACCCAACTAAATATTTCTTCCAAATTACTGGAGACCTTGCTAACCCAACCCTGATTAAATCTGGTTTCTATCCTGCTTTTATCTACTTCAGCAATTATACCAATGCCACCTGCAATTTCAATGGCCTTACTTTGAGCTCCACTCATTCCTCCCAAACCGGAAGAAACATATAAAACTCCTGCCAAGTTCTTATTTTCCGGAATACCCAGATATTTTCTACCTGCATTTAGCAGGGTTATATAAGTTCCATTCACTATTCCCTGTGGGCCGATATACATCCATCCGCCAGCTGTCATCTGACCATAATTTGCCACTCCTAATGCAGTTAGCCGTTTAAACTCCACTGGATTATCCCATTTGCCAACCATCAAACCATTGGTAGATATTACTCTAGGAGCTTCTGGACGCGAAGGGAACAAACCCAAAGGATGGCCTGAAGCTACAACCAGTGTCTGATTTTCTGTCATAATTTCCAAGTATTGCTTTATTAACCGATATTGCATCCAATTTTGACAAACCTGGCCTGTCTCTCCGTAGGTTACCAATTCGTAAGGATATAAGGCAACCTCGAAATCCAAATTGTTATCAATCATCACTTGAATAGCTTTAGCAGGGGTTATACCTTTATATTCATCTATCGGTTTTCCGTAAATTTTGCCTTGGGGTCGATAGCGATAGCCATATATTCTACCTCTGGTTTTTAGTTCCTGTAAAAATTCTGGTGCTAAAACGCTATGTAATTTTTGAGGAACATAGCGAAGTGCGTTCTTTACAGCCAGAGCTATATCTTTTTTGCTTAAATCCAATCCTCTATCTGGAGCTCTACGAATATTAGGTTCGAAAGTTGGTTCCGGAGGCAGCTCATCAGTTAGATGAACTTCAAATTTTCTATATACCATTTTTTATCTCCTTTATTTTGTCTTATTCAACATTATATTAAGGATAGTGCTGTCGGCATCTTGCATTCCTGTTGTTACAAAATAAGCAAGATTTTCGATAGTACCTTCAATGCTTTCTGTAATGATCCCATCGTTGGAAGAAACACAAATTCCTGCTTTTGCTAATAGAGCAGCTTGTACCGCAGCACTTGTAGTAGTAGCAACTTTTAATGAACAACCTTCTTTAGCTCCATCACAAACCATTCCAGCCGTATCGGCGATCATATTTTTGATGGCATATTCAATTTGCTGATAATCTCCTTTCAAAAGCATAACTATACCACTGGCAGCTCCTGCAGAAGCAGAAAGGCATCCGCACAAACAAGATAGAATCCCAATCTTTTCTTTAATATGAATACTTACTAAATGACCCATAGCTAATGCTCTGATTAGTTCTTCCCTGGAGCTACTAAGTTTTTCGCCAACTGCTATTATAGGAAGAGTGATGGATAAACCTTGATTTCCACTTCCAGAATTACTAATAACAGGCATATTACAACCACTCATTCTGGCATCAGTAGCAGCAGCAGTTAAAGCCATTGCATAATGATGAATGTCATCACCCAAAAGACCGCTTTTTATTTGATCCATTATCATTTTACCTACATTAATGCCAGATTTATTGGATAGCCCGAAATCTGCTATCTTACGGTTTAAATGTAAACCTAAATCAATAGATTCTAATTTGTCTATCTCTATATTAATGCAAAAATCATAGTAGTCCTTCAAGATATAAGATGCAGGAGAAACTAAACGAGGTCCTTTATCAGCTCCCAATTCGTTATGGCATAAAATCTTTTTATCTTTTTCCATATGAAACAACCAGTTATGCCGCCAACGCAAAATTGCAGTACTTTCAGATTTGGAGGTTTTTAAATTTGCTTCAATCCAGATCTTCTCTTCAGTTTCTTTCATTGTGGTGTTCACTTTTTGTTCATCTAACATTCGTTTTGCAGCATCTATCGTTTTTTCATCAAGATCAGCTAAAACTTCCAGTTCCTTTTCTGGTTTAGCCACCAATATTCCTAAAGCAAAAGCAATATCCAAACCGAGTAAATTCGTATTGGGAATCCCTACTCCCATCCCGTTTTTCAGAATATTGGGGCTAACAATTAAATCTGCAGAAATAATTGTTTCATCTATAACACTTGCAGCATAAGCTCCAGCTAAAGCAACAGCAGCTGGTTCTGTACATCCCATAGCAGGAGAAACTTCTTGTTTTAATAGCGCTAAGATATTTTCAGTTTCACTCATTATCGATCCTAAAACTAATTTTTAATTTTTTACTATTCTTTATATCGGATTTATTCCGTCAAGCAAAAAAGGAAGTTGATATTATGATTTCAGGATTATTTCATACCCAAACCACCGAATTAAACCAGAACAACAAAATAGATTTTACACACCCAGATTGCACAGGATAATAGGTCTGGGATAAACAAGTTTAAGAGAATTTATAGGATTTTATTTTATGCAGGACTCTTTAATTTAGAAGCATTAAACATATATCCAGTCTTCCAATTTGTCTGGACTTGCAAATATATAAGTGATCTGAAATCCCCTCTTTTTACCTCACTTATTATTCAACTATCAATCTTTCTTTTAGAATTGGCATAACAATATACACAACCATTAGAGCAGGTATTATATTGCCCAATATCTTTGCTTTTTATACAACCGCAGAATTTGCGTTGTCCTTTATCTTTCAATTTTTTGTAGCTATAGAATGAATTTTCGTTTTGTCCTATTAAAAAATCTGTCTGTTCAGTTGGCTTATAGCCCAAAAAGTTCATTAATTCAGTATCATCAGAGAAAAGTTTAATAATCAGACGGTCATCAATACAGCGGTTATGTTCAATTCCATATTGATGTAGGTCTATTTGTTCAGCGCAGGTAGCTATTTTTAAGTTCCATTTTTGGTTTAGTCGCATCAATTCCCGAGCAAAATAATTCATTGTTGGAATATCTATTTCTTTTATTTCATCGGGTAATGCGCTTAAGTTGCGTTTCACTCTTTTGTATATATCTATATCTATGAAGCTGATAACTAATCTATTTGTATATGCATAAATTTGGTCACCAATATTTTCTATGCGTTTTAAGAGTTCCTCGGGATGTAATTTATCACTGATAATAAAGGGATCAAAACGCCAGATAACTTTTTGGTTACCTATAAGTTCAGATAGTTCTATAAAGTTCTCCAGGCGTTGATTCAAAGCTGGTAGATTTTTTTCCCATTTTTCTTGTTCATAGTCATTCAGGGTAAATTGAAAATAGTAATTATAACCCTTCTCATCAAAGTAAGACAGCTTTCTCAGCATAGGAGAAGGATTTTTGCTCCAGAACACAAAAAGTCGAGTTTTAGCAAAAGAGACATCTTTAATTTGACCATTAAAAGGATTTTTCCATTTCATATATCCTGCTTCTATCCGCGAAATTAACCAGTCAGTATAAAAAGCGGGTATATCTGTAGCCCGCGAAGCAGAAATAATAATTGGTTCCTGCTTTTTAATATCTGGAAAAGATATCCCATCCGATATTTGCATAATCTTCTCTCTTTCTGTAATCCGATTTAAAAACTATAATACACAATTTCATAATATTACAAGCCATAAAAATGTCAATAATAAGTAACCGTTTCTGGCTTATTTATGCATTATTTTCGTTCTGGCCATCCCACAATGCTACTCTCATTTTGTTATTTCAGAAGTATAGAATTAGTCCTTACTTTCAGGCCTTAAAATAGTAGACTGATTTTTGATTTTATCTATACTAAAAATCCTGTCAAAATTTGAGTTCAGTTAGGAATGACATATAATAACGACGGGGTTTTTAACCCAGCGATAAAAAAAGCCAGAAGGTTGATGTCCTCATCAAATACTTCTCACACTTTATTTTCCGTACGACAAAGGTAAGAAGTAATGCAAAAAACTGGTTGCCATTAGTTTTTATAGACGATTTATCTCCCTAATTTTCAACTATCCCTTTTTTTATTTTCTGCTCAACTTTATGTTCTAAGGCATCACTATTCTTATAATGCATTTTCTTCAGTAGACTTTTTGTTCATTTCTTTCCCCCCAATTTTAGTGCTCTTAATTCAGAACAACTCTCTCCTCCTCAACTCCTCTTCCACCCATCCTCCTCTCCTCTTTAACGATGGGTTGATGAGAAGTGGTTAAGGAGATGTTTTTTGTAAGAATGGGTGGTAGAAGTAAGATCTTCCCTTATATTTTGTACTATTCATCTGCATATATTAATGAACCAAAATAAGAGGGATGACAGTAAGCGGTAGGAAATAAAAAAATGAGTGGCATTTATAATCTTCGGTAGGGGGATACTCATCACCTTTACCACCCAATGTTAATGAAAAAAATGATTGACAGTAATGCAGATGCTAAAATTAATGACTATAAAAATGAAGCTGCTTGCTTCTGCCTTATGGCTTTTAGATTGCTGATAAGGTTTTTGCGATAACAAGAAATAATACAAAAAGTATTTACTGTGAAGCAGGCGGTTTTCTCTATAAAGAAAATCGCCTATTTTATTACCGGTAAGAAGGAGGTTCTTATAATCCGGATTAAGAAAGGAAAGGCACGCACAAATGAAGTGGTGCCCAAGGAAAGAATTAATAATCAGATCACGGCTGATAAAGTCCGTTTGATCGGTCCCGATGGTAAACAGATAGGAATAGTTTCTTTAAAAGAAGCTCTTCGCAAAGCAAATGATATGGAGCTTGATTTAGTGGAAATTTCTCCTAATGCGGAACCGCCTGTATGTCGGATTCTGGATTTCAGCAAGTATTACTTTGAAAAAGAAAAGAAAGCAAGGGAAGCCAGAAAAAGACAGCATGAAGTGGAAGTGAAAGAAATCAAGTTTGGTCCCAATACAGAAGAACATGATTATAACTTCAAGAAAAACAACGCCATCAAATTTCTAAAGCAGCATAACAAGGTGAAATTTACGGTCCGTTTTCGGGGACGGCAAATGGCTCATAAAGAACTTGGTTACAAGGTTTTGGATAAGCTAAAAGAAGATCTCGCCCATCTCATTGAAATTGATAGTGAGCCGGTATCCGAGAGAAATATGCTATCTATAGTGGTTTCTCCCAAAAAAGACATTGATCGCATTTTAGCCAAAGAAGCAAAAAAAGAAGAAATGCCTGCGTCTGATTCAGAAAAGACAGATCCTCAGGCATAAAGTAATTATTATTTCCATTGTTCCTCGCCGGATAATATTTGATAATAGGCATTCCGGAGCGGGGAAAATTTTAATATAAAGGAGATCTAAAATGCCTAAGCTCAAAACTAACCGTTCGGCAGCTAAAAGATTTAAGGTTACCGGCACAGGAAAAATAGTGCGTCATCATGCAAAAAGCGCACATATTAAAACCAAAAAATCACCAAAACTAAAACGAAATCTACGCACAAGTGCCATCGTGAAAAAATGTGATGAAAAGAAAATCAACCGGATGCTGGGATTATAGATAAGGGAGGATAAAAATGCCAAGAATAACTAATAATGTCGCTGCTCATCGTAGAAGAAAAAAATATATGCTGAATGCTCGAGGTTATTTTGGAAACAGAAGTAAAACCTATCGCGCAACCAGACAAACTGTTGAAAGAGCAATGGTCTTTTCTTTTGCTCATCGTAAACTGAAAAAACGCCAGTATAGAAGCTTATGGATAACCAGAATCAATGCTGCCTGCAGAATAAATGATATGAGCTACAGCCAATTTATCAATGGTTTACATAAAGCAAATATTCAAATTAACAGAAAAACATTGGCACACTTGGCCTGGCATGATGCTCCCGCTTTTGCCAAACTTGTAGAAATCGCTAAGGGATAAGAAATTGTAGCACGCAGGTTATGCAGATTACTGATAAAAAAAGCAATGAGGTTTTTAAGACAAAAATAGATTAAAAGGATTATAGATGATAAACAGGATAGATACGCTGAGAAATATTCCATATATCTTCTGGAGCTATATATATAAAATCCTGATTAGTCCTTTTTATTTAATAAAACTCTTACCTTTTCATTAAATCTGTATAATCTGCGTAATCTGTATGCAGATAAATAAATGAGGATAAGTTGGAAGAAGAATTGAAAGAACTCGTTAAACAGGCAGAGAGCGATATTTTGGCTTGTGCCAGTTATAACGATCTATTGAATATAAAAGCTAAATACCTGGGCAAGAAGAGTGTTCTTAATTCTCTATATGCTAAGATGAGAGATATACCGAGCGAAGAACGTCCTGCTTTCGGAAATTTGATAAATGCAACCCGCAAGAATATTGAAGATCTTCTTGAAAAGCAAAATAAAGCGATCAAAGAAGATGCCTGGAAAAAGAGTGAAAACAGAACAGCAATAGACCTTACGATGCCTGGTATTTTTAGCTCGCGTGGTGGTTTACATCCTTTAACTATCATCCGCCGTGAAATTGATGAGGTTTTTTTGGGCTTGGGTTTTGAAATTGCTGAAGGGCCAGATATTGATGATGATTTTCACAATTTTGATGCGTTGAATACTCCTCCTGATCATCCTTCCCGTAATCTTGCTGATACTTTTTATCTGGAAGGTGGAGGACTTTTAAGGACTCATACTTCAACGGTGCAGGTACGAGTGATGGAAAAATATCCTCCTCCCATAAAAATAATATCTCCAGGTTGCTGTTATAGAAATGATAAACCAGATCCTTCTCATTCTCCTGTTTTTCATCAAGTAGAAGCACTCGTTGTAGATAAAGGTATTTCTTTATCAGATATGAAAGATATGCTATCTCAATTTGCTTCCATTATGTTTGGTAAAAATGTTTCCAGTAGGATCAGACCTCACTTTTTCCCGTTTACAGAGCCCAGCGCTGAAATGGATATATCCTGTGTAGTTTGTGGAGGAACTGGATGTAGAGTTTGTAAATACTCTGGATGGATAGAAATGGGTGGAGCAGGAATGGTAGATCCTAATGTTTTTGATATTCTGGGAATAGATTCTGAAATTTATACTGGATATGCATTTGGTTTAGGAATAGAGAGAATCGCAATGCTGAAATATAATATTCCTGATCTGCGTATATTGTATGAAAACGACTTAAGAATGCTGCGTCAGTTCAAAGGAGAGCTAAGATGAAGATCTCTATTTCCTGGCTAGCAAAGTATCTTGAGATAAAAGAAAATACTAAGGAGCTGGAAGAGCTTTTAACCTTCTCCGGTATTGAAGTGGAAGCAGTTCAAAATATACCTGCCCTTCCAGAAACTGTTTTTAGCGCAAAAGTTATTAGTGCTGAACCAGTTCCCAAAACAGACCATTTAAAACTCTGTTTAGTAGATATTGGCAACTATCCCTATCCTGAAAAAACTCCAGAAGGCTATCTACAGGTAATATGTGGAGCACCTAATTGTAAAACAGGAATGATGGCTGTAATAGCTTTACCGGGATCTACTTTAGCAGATATAACTATAAAAAAGGCGAAAATAAAGGGAATTGAATCTAACGGAATGCTCTGTTCGGAAAAAGAATTAGGTATTTCAGATAATCATAGTGGAATAATTGAGCTGGAACCAGATACCCCAATTGGGAGAAGTGTTAATGAGCTATATGAGCTTCCAGATACTGTTTTTGAACTGGAAATTACACCCAATCGTCCAGACCTTCTTGGTTATATAGGTATTGCGCGTGATTTATCAGCTAAATTAGGCAGACCCTTAAAACTTCCGGAAATCGATATACCAGTTGCAAAATGCAGAGCAGAAACTATGCCACTGGAACTTATTAATAAAGTACCTGAACTATGCCCTCGCTATATAGCGCGTTTATTTGATAAGGTTAAAGTGAAAGAATCCCCGCTGTGGTTAAAAAGTGCTTTAATCAAATCGGGGTTAAGACCAATCAACAATCTGGTTGATATTACCAACTATGTAATGTTGGAATATGGTCATCCCTTGCATTGTTTTGATTATGAAAAACTTGCCTCCCTTCCTGATAAACCGGGAATTCCAGCAATCGTTATTCGCCAAGCATATAAAGATGAACCAATAACTACTCTAGATGGGAAAAATTACATTCTGGAGGGCGAGGAAATGGTTATCGCTGATGGAATTAAACCCTCTGCAATAGCAGGAATTATGGGTGGAAATATTTCTGCCATCAGCGAAAATACCAAAAGAATTGTTTTAGAAAGTGCAGCTTTCGATCCAAGGTCGATTCGCAGAACTTCTTATAAATTGAAGATTAGTTCAGATTCTTCCTATCGATTTGAAAGACATTTAAGTGAATGTTCAGCCCCAGATGCATCTTTAAGAGCCAGCCAATTTATTTGTGAATTGGCAGATGCTGAACTCTGCGAAGTAGTTTATGACAATTATCCTGTTCCTGAAAAATCCTTGATCTTAGGTGTCCGACCCAGCCGTTATGCAAAAGTAATCGGCTACGAACTGGAAGAAGAAAAAATAAAGGACTACCTTCAACGCTTGGGACTTAAATTTCTGCGATATGGTATTTGGAAACCAGGAAAAATAACCAATATTTCCGAAATCAGAGAGTTAGATTCGGAAACATTAAAACAGAATAATACCGCCCTGCAAAATCAGGAAAAAGCACACTACTATCTTATTCCCCCCAAAAGAGTGGATTTGGAACGCGAGATTGATATCATTGAAGAAATTGCCCGTTTGGACGGTTATGATAAAGCTCCTGTAAAAACAAAACCACAGCATATTATGGACCGCCATTCCTATCGGATTAAGAAAGTAGCAGTGGATTATCTGGTTAGTCGTGGTTTTTATGAAACGCTCAATTACAGTTTTTCAGAACCGGAATTAATGCGTAAGCTTGGTTACCAAGAAGGTGACTACGAATTGGATATGATTTTTCTGAAAAACCCGCAAAGCAGTAATCAAAGTGCTATGCGCACTTCTTTAATTCCTCAGCTTTTACAGAATTTAGCCTATAACCTGAATCGGGATGAAAAGAATATTAAGCTCTTTGAACTGGGAAAAACTTATCACCGCCAAGAAACTATATCTTACGAACCCTATTATTTAGCTGCAATTTTAACGGGACTAAACAAAGATGAACACTGGCAAGATAAAGCAAGCCCCATAAATGTTTTTTGGGTGAAAGGCATCGTGGAAGAATTGCTATCTCTGCTGCATTTGGAAAACTGGACTGTACAAGAAGCAAAAAAACCCTATCTTTCACAATCTGAAAGTGCTGCTTATTACCTTGATAATAAGGAACTTGCCTATTACGGAAAATTAACTGCACCCGTGGCAGAGAATTTTGATATCGATCTTATTGAGCTAAAACAGGATATCTGGATTGTGCAATTTTCTATGGAGAATCTGATAGTCGCTACTCATAACCTTGAAATCCAATATCAGGAAATACCGCGCTTGCCATCAGTTATTAGAGATATTTCTTTTCTAATCTCAGAAGAAATACCCTATAGCAAAATTGTAAAAACAATTGCAGAAGTAGATGATAAGATGATAACTGATATAATTGCCTTTGATGAATATCGCGGTAAACAAATTCCCAATGGCAAACGCAGCTTAACATTACGGCTGAAAATTAGAGACAAAGAAAAAACATTGACAGATGAACGAGTAGATTATCTTGTTGATTCAGTGATAAAAAAGCTCGAGAATACTTGGAAAATAACTATGAGGTAAAGATGATGGAAAGTAATGTTACAAACCTTCAAGACAAGATACAGAAACTGATAGATCAATATACTGCAGTTACTCAAAAAGTGGAAGAACTGGAAGAAATTAACAAGCAACTCGCCGAAGAAAATTCTCAGTTCATTGCTCAGCTTCAAAATAGAGATGTGGCAACCGGTGAACAGGAAAAAAAGTACAAAACACTGCAGGATGAATATAACATTCTGGAAAATAGATATAAAGAACTGCAGAGAATCCTTGCTGGTTTTGAAACTGTTGCCGAAGGTGCTATAAAAAAGATCGACGGAATTTTACCGCCGCTGGATAACGAGAAATAAATATGAAATCTGTTGAAGTAGAGATCTTTGGACGCAGATTTCGTTTAAGAAGTGATAATCCGGAACGAACCAAACATATAGCTGAAGAGATTGACCGTCAAATTGAGGATTTATCTAAGCTATACGATAATCTGGATTTCACTAAACTGCTACTTCTGATCTGCCTTCAACAACAAGAAGAAGTTTTAACTTTAGGCGATAAGAATCAAAGTTTAATGTCTGAACTGGAACGCTTAAATCAGATGCTTTCCAAAATAACTATATAGATAGTGCCTGCAGAATTCGTGATATGGGTTGCATAAAAGCTATTATAATTTTGGGTTTCGAGCCATGAGTGGCATGCGCGCCGGCTGGTTCCGGATACATAAAACTCACAAGGTAGATTCCCACTTAAAGCTTGGCTTTCGAATGACAAGCGTACACGGTTCATGCGGGCAATATTATAATTCGCTTTGGGCTAAAACCCGAAGTTAAATAAATTTACATAAGGAAATAACTATGAACATAAATCCTTACATAGCACTCGTAATTGGAGTGGCTGTCGGCTTTGTCATTGCGCTTTTTATTTATATTATAAAACGCAATAGCACTTTCAAACTTATCTCACAATCTACAAAAATAGCTGAAGAACTGGAAAGAAACGCTAAAATTGAAGCGGAAAATGCTAAAAAAGCTGCTCTCTTGGAAGCCCGAGAAGAATGGTTTAAACAAAAACGCATCCTCGATGAAGAGATTAAGGAACGCCAGAAAGAACTGCGCACTCAAGAAAAGAAATATAACGAACGCTTAAGTAGCTTAGATAAGCGTCTGGATTCGCTCGATAAAAAAGAAACTAACCTCACAGAACAGGAAAGAAAACTAAAACAAAAAGAAGAAGAGCTTGCTAACAAGAAAACTGAATATGAACAAATCATCACAGAACAGAAAAATAAATTAGTTGAAATTGCAGGGCTCTCTCGAGATGAAGCTATAGCGCTTTTACGAGAAGAATTAATTTCACAAGCCAGACAAGTTGCCGCAAATGATGCACGATTAACGCTTGAACAAATAAAACTGGATGCCAATCAAAAAGCTGCTGAAATACTATCTACCGCTATTCAACGTATTGCTGTGGATCATGTTTCTGAAACAACCGTCTCGGTTATATCTTTACCTTCAGATGAAATGAAGGGACGCATTATTGGTAGAGAAGGAAGAAATATTCGCACTTTTGAAAAGGTTTCCGGTGTAGATTTAATTATTGACGATACTCCTGAAGCCGTTGTGCTTAGTTGCTTTGATCCTGTCCGTCGGGAAATAGCCAGATTATCTTTAGAAAAGCTTATTGCCGATGGCCGAATTCATCCTGGACGCATTGAAGAAGTAGTAGCTAAAACTACCAAAGAAATGGAAGAAAATTTAGTAAAAATAGGCGAGAAAGCAGTTCTGGAAACTAATATCCATAATATTTCACCTAACCTAATTAAGGTTCTGGGACGCCTACATTATCGAACAAGTTATGGCCAAAATGTTTTACAGCATTCAATAGAATCTGCTTGGATTTGTGGAATTATAGCTGCTGAACTTGGATTAGATCAAGAACTTGCTCGCCGAGCAGGTCTGTTACATGATATCGGAAAAGCAATAGATCATGAATTTGATGGCTCTCATGCTATAATTGGAGCTAATCTAGCCCGTAAAAATGGAGAAGGAAAGATTATCGTAAACGCCATTGAGGCTCACCATGAAGAAGTGGAAGCAATATCTGTTTATGCAGCTTTAACTCAAGCCTCGGATGCTATTTCCGGAGCCAGACCTGGTGCCAGAAGAGAAATGTTAGAAACCTATATGCAGCGTTTATCTAAGCTTGAAGAAATAGCCAATAGCGTTGAAGGCGTTAGTAAATCCTATGCAATTCAAGCTGGACGAGAACTCCGGATCATTGTTGAGCCTGCTTTGGTAGATGAAAATCAAACTACTCTTTTAGCAACTGAAATTGCTGCCTCCATTGAAAAGCAAGTTCAATATCCAGGTCAAATAAAAGTAACCGTGATAAGAGAAACGCGCCAGATAGCTATGGCAAAATAATGAAAGTTCTTTTTTTTGGCGATGTTTATGGAAAAGCTGGTCGGCGAACTGTTCAGCAAGCATTGCCTCAATTGAGAGAGGAGTTCAATCCGGATTTTGTTTTGGCCAATGCAGAAAATCTTGCAGATGGTAAAGGCCTTACAGAAAAAACTCTATCGCAGCTATTCAATTCTGGAGTAGATGCAGTTACTGGAGGCAATCATTTGTGGGATAGAACAGAATCTTTAGAATATCTCCATAGCCAAAAAAGGATTGTTAAACCTCTAAATTACTCTGAAGAAGCACCTGGCAATCCTTATTTAGTTTTATCTAAAGGAGATCTCCACTTAGGAATTATCTGCCTATGCGGACAATTACTTATGCCACCTTGTGATAGCCCTTTTGCAGCGTTGGATAGGTTTATTAAGTACAGTTTATCTATAGATAACGAGAAGCAAAACAATATCCCTCTACCCTATCCCATAATTTTAGATTTTCACGCTGAAACTACAAGTGAGAAAAGAGCTATGGGTTGGTTTGCAGATGGAAAAATTAGTGCAGTTTTAGGAACCCACACTCATATTCAAACTGCGGATGAAGAAATATTGCCCTTGGGAACAGCTTATATAACAGATGTGGGGATGACTGGTTCCCACAATAGCGTGATTGGCGTTAAAAAAGAAATTATTATTGAGAAATTCAGAACCTCTGTTCCGAATCGTTTTGAATCCTCAGATGAAGGTTTACAAGTGAATGCCGTTTTTCTGGTGTTAGATTCGGAAACAGGATTTGCTGAAAAGATAACACGGATAAAAAGGAATATTGATTAAGTACTATGGAAAAGATCTTAAGTGGAAAACCCGTTGCTCAATTGGTTAATAAAGCAACTAAAACTTTAATAACACAATACGAACTAAAACCAACAATGCTCTTAATTCAGGTGGGAAGCGATCCTGCCTCAAATTACTATGTGCAAAACATTATCAATAGCGGAAAAAAATTACAATGTAATTGCGAAGTGATAGATCTCCCGGAACAGATAACTGAACAAGAATTATTGGCTATTATGGAAGGAGCTAATCAAAATCCCGATATAAACGGAATAATGCTGCAAAAACCTCTCCCTTCGCATATTAAGGATAATATTATTAATATGGCTATAGATCCGGGAAAGGACTTGGACTGCTTGCATCCTCTTAATTTAGGAAAAATACTAAGCGAAGAAAATGGATTTCTTCCTTGTACACCCGCAGCAGTACTTTTTTGTATGCAATATTATGGAATTAATCCTCAAGGCAAAAATGCGGTTATTCTGGGTCGCAGTAATGTTGTTGGTAAACCTTTAGCAAATATGCTGCTTTGGAAAAAGTCATTTGCCAACGCCACGGTTATAGTTTGCCATAGTAAAACAAATAATATAGCGGAAATTACCCAAAAAGCTGATATTCTAATTGCCGCTATTGGTAAAGCGAATTTTGTTACTCCGGAAATGATAAAAGAAAATGCTGTCATTTTGGATGTTGGCATAAATGAAGAAAAAGGAAACGATGGGCAGAGCATTTATGTTGGTGATGTAAATTATAACTTATGCTTTGATAAGGCATCAGCGATTACTCCTGTCCCTGGTGGAATTGGACGAATAACTACTTCTATTCTCTATTTCAACCTCATTAAAGCTTGCCTTGAGCAAAAAAATATAAATAAAAGTATTGACGAATATCTTGATCTGATTTTCAAGGGTATTCATTAGAACCTACAAATTAAAAAGTTTGGGAGGAATGATGCAAGTTAAGAGTATTAAACTCTTGTCTATCATTATGATAACCTTAAGTGCAATATTGTTGCTATCGGGATGTGGAAAATCTGGTAGCCGTTTTGCCAATCAACCACCAACAATAAGAATAACCTCTTTTGAGGGTTGGGATAGCACATATGTAACCGCTGGTTATGATACTAGCCTTGTTTACACATTCCAACAGCGTATCTACTGGCATGCTACTGATCCTGATGGTATAATAACCGGTTATGCTTTCAGAGTGTTAGATGAAAATAACAATCCTATTCCTACTCCGGGGTATGATTATATTGACACAACTGGAGAGCTTACTCCTGACAATCTTCTAGCTTTTGGAACCGGATGGGTAATTCATTATATGCAAGGTGCAGATCACAATATTCCTTTGGATGATCCTTCAGCACGCCGCACTATTTGGACTTCCCAAAAGTATGCTGTAATCAATTTCCCTTCTGCAGATGCTTATGGAAATCCCATAGACAAATCAAGCCGGTTTGAAGTTGTAGCAATAGATAATCGGGGAGCTATAACTCCTCAACCTGCCTGGCGTAATTTTTGTACTCATTCCGACCGGCCTACCTGTTCAATTACTACAACCAAAGGAAATCCAAATAACCAAGATGTCGGTTCGGGCTTGAAATTATCCTTCGCAATGAAAGATACCGATCCTTTTATTACACCAGTTCCCTATCAATATGAATTTCAAATGATGAAAGTTGATTCTCAAGGTAATGTTATTCCCGGAACTGAATCAGATTGGTATTCCACTATTAGCGATGATAATAGAACAGATAAGATTAATGAATATCTTTTAACTAAACATACAACTCCCTATTTAACTTATGATTATGATGAACAAACAGGGCAGCCCTTACAACAAAGAACAAGAGTAACTGCCCGCGTTACAGACCTCGCAGGAGTTGTTTCTATTCCTGATACTAATACAGTTATTAATTTTCGTGTTCGTCCCGGGTTCAGACCTGAATCCATTATTTATCCGACAAAAACTTATGCTTTAACTAACCATCATTTTGAAGATTATGGTGATGATACAACACCTGAATTAACAGTACTACCGAGAACTATCACTCAGGGTTCAATCCATTATGCCACACCTTTATTCAAAGATTTTGAAGGAAAATATACTGCAGTTTATTCTCCTAACATAAAACTTTGGGTCCGCTGGGGTTGGTGGGGTGAATATGGAGATGTGCGTGATAATTCAGCAGATTATGGAGATACGACAAATCTAATTGCTATGCCTTACGGTAAGAAAGTAGATGTAGTTTTAGACAGTAAAACCAGGAAAAACTATTTTAGCGAAATAACTGCTTTTGATATTCGCTTCGACGGTGAACCTTATAACTATCCACCCTTTCCTTTCAGTCAAAATGGAGTTACAGATCAAGATGGAAAACGGTGGTTACGAATTCCAACCAATTCTCCTTTAGGACAGACTGTAGTATTAACCAGTGGTCAATTACCTGCTCCAGTTGGTACTGGACCAGGTAAGCATACATTTGAAGTAAGAGTAGTAGATTTACAAGACGAATATGATCACACCCCTGCAGTATTTACCTTCTATCTTCATCCTTACATCGAACCCGCTAACCGTAATGGAGTTTTGATTGTAGACGATGATGTTGATAGCCCTAATCAAGCTCCAGATGCTTTGATCGATGAAAAATATGCCAATATGCTGTCTGATTATACTGGCCCAGTAGATGTATATAGCCGTCGTACCCATGTTAAAGGCAAGATAAACGCCGAAGAAGATATTCGCGGTAGATCATTAGCTTTTAGCGATTTACAAAAATATAAACTCGTTATTTACCATAGTGATAATATTAATGATACAGGAAATCTCTTATACGAATTAGATGGACTTAGCTTGTTTATGATGAAAGGTGGTAATATGGTTATTTCACATTCACATAGATTAAGCCCTATTTTATCTGAAATTGCTGATTCAGGAACACGACCAACTTTCGTTACCAATCTCGGATTTGAAAGCAATCCAAAAATCGGTTTTTTAAATGATAATAACCGCTCTGCCTTCTTCCAAAACGCTGTAGCCTGTATGGCAGGATATGAAAATATGCACCTCCAATATGGAACCCCTCCTTCATTCCTAAATATGGTAAATTTAAGGCATGGACTGGGCACTCTCTCATACTTTGAAGAAGGGCATTATACTGGCGAAGCTATATATAAATTTGGTTGTAAACCAGTTGGATATGAAATCTACCCGCCCACAAATGATCAATACAATTTCTATAATGGTAAAACTGTTGCCTTCCGAAAAGTAAATCCCAGTAACAGCCGTGCCTATGTTTTTGGTTTCCCTCTTTCTCTTATGAAAGATTCTGAAACCAAGGCAATGATGAATAAGATTCTATCTGAAGTAATGTAATTTCGATTAACAATATACTATAATTGAGTAGGATGATGCTGGATGATCTTTTCCAGCATCATCTCTTTCACAGAACCTTGCATACAGGCCTCGTACACTGCTCTTGACAATTATTCAATGTAATTAAATAAAACACCGGTCTTGAGACTGGTCAAATCAACCAATTTCATTTCCGTGAACCACCTGTTAGGAAGGGCAAAACTCATATGTAAGCACGCAGATTTTTTCCATAAGGCAATATTAACAAAGAGTTGACTAGGAGGTCTATATTCCGTAAGAACGAAAATCAGTTACCGATTTTATTGCATACTCTTCCATTTATTAATTATATCTTCTCTCAATTTATTCATTCGTAGCTTAACTTCAGACCAGTCGCTGTAATGATAAATGTCTTTTACTTCGATTATTTCCTTGTTCATTAAACGAATAGAAAAACCAATAAGGTACCTTTGAACAATATTATCAACCTGCCCGTAATCCCTAATTTTAGAAATGCTTTCTACCTTCGATAAATCAACTTGTCTGCCATCTGGTAAAGTATAAATCATCTTTTCCACCTTAATCATATACTAATATACCTCTTATAACCGCAGCCATATTGCTGTCAATCTTTTTTTTAAAATAACTAATATAGATCTAATATTAATATCTAGTAATTAGCAGCTAATCCTATTTTTATAGTGCTTTAAATAGGATAAATTATATAGCTGCAGACAGATACCAAGAATGAAATAATATTCAAACATAAAAAACGATGCTTCTTCAGATTAAAAATCCTTGATGCTAATATGATTTATAGGCAAATTATAATCTGTGTGATTTATCCCCAACAAAAAATATATAAGTTATGCTTGACAGTAAACCCCACTTGAATTATTATATCAATTAGGAGTAGTTAATGAACGATAGAATTAATAGCATCTTCAAAGAGATTAAAGCAGAGCACGAGAGCATTTTAGGCAAGCGTGCTTTTTATAATTCCAATGCCTGGCGCAATAAAAAAGAGGAGCCAGATATTATGCGCTCCCAATTTGCCGTGGATAGAGATAGAATTTTATATAGTGGAGCATATCGTCGCTATCACGGAAAAACCCAAGTTTTTTCGTTTACAAATATGATAGATGAAGAAATGACCAATCGCAATTTGCATATAGCTTATGTTTCGCAGATATCGCGCACTATTGGTAAATATTTAAAGTTAAATACAGAGCTTATTGAGGCAATAGCTTTAGGGCACGATTTGGGGCATTGTCCTTTTGGTCATGATGGTGAAAGTGCATTATCTCGTTGTTGCGAACAAAATGACATCGGCCTGTTTCATCATAATATCGAAAGCTTGCATATTGTAGATCATATTTCCCGAAAAGGTAAGGGCTTGAATCTAACTTTTCAAGTTCGGGATGGTATTATTTCACATGATGGAGAGGTTCATAACACACAGTTGATTCCTAATACTGCTAAAAAAGAAGCAGATATCCAAAGCTATATTACAGCCAAAAAGATAGGTGAAGATACAGAATTTATGCCTGCCACTTTAGAGGGATGTGTAGTTCGCATCACGGATACTATTGCTTATATCGGACAAGATATTGAAGATGCCATTCGATTTAATATCCTTCGCCGCGATGAGCTACCCAAAGAGCAGGCAGTTTATTTGGGAAATACTAATAGTCAAATTATAGACACTCTCATTAAAAGCGTTATTGTAAATAGCTTCGATGAGGATTTTATTGCCTTCGATACTGAAACCAGTGAGCATCTTTTAGCATTGAAAAAGTTCAATTATAGAAGAATTTATACTGACGAGAAAGTGAAAAAATCCAATTCCATCATTTATCGAACTATGCCTATATTATTTGATATTTACCTAAACGACATCAAAGAGAACAATCGCGAATCCAAGATATTTAAGCATTTTTTGGATCATAAAAATCCCGAATACTTAGATAACTATTCACCCGCAGAGCGAGTGCGAGATTTTATTGCAACGATGACAGACCGCTATTACAACGAAGAAATTAAGGCATATCTTCTTCCTTGGAAGGGATAACCTAAAGCAAGAAAAAAAAACACACATACATAAGGAGTACCAATGAAAAAAACCTTGTTAACACTGATTTTAGCGGGTGTTCTGCTATTTGCCTTTGCAGTTCCCCGAAACCTGGTAGTTGTAGAAATTGCTACCGGAACCTGGTGTCCCTATTGTCCAGGAGCAGCTATGGGTGCTGACGACTTAATAACTAATAGCAACCCTGCAGCAATTATCGAGAACCACAATGGGGATAATTATGCTAACACTTATTCCAATGCACGCAATTCATATTATGGAATTAGCGGCTTTCCTACCGCAATGTTTGATGGGCTTAATCCTGTTGAAGGTGGAAGCAATACACAATCTATGTATCCTCAGTATCTAACCAGAGTAAATGCCCGTATGGCTATTCCCTCCAAATATACAATTTCTGCAACTGGTTCCATCACAGGTAATACTTTGAGCATAACCGCTAATGTTGCCAAACCGGAAGATGACAGCAATTCTAATATAGTTTTGCATTGCGTTATCACTCAATCCCACATTCAACATAACTGGCAGGGGCAAACTCATCTAAATTTCGTTAATAGATTAATGATCCCCAATCAAAATGGTACACCTGTTAGCCTTGCTACAGGCGGACAGCAGACATATAATTTATCCGGAACTTTCGATCCCAGCTGGAATATCAACTCCTGTGAAGCAGTTCTTTTCTTGCAATGTAACACTACCAAAGAAATATTGCAAGGTGTAAAATACTCGCTCCCTGGTCTTTTAGGATCGAACCCTGTTTCCGCTACTGAACTTAATTTCCCTGATACTTATGTGAGCGGACATTCTACCCTGGATATAACTTTGAATAATTTCTTCGAATTTGAAGTAAACGGAACTATTTCTTCATCCAATCCTGTTTTTACACCTATTCCTGCTACTTTTACTATACAACCATATCAATCAACTACTATCTCTGTAGAATTTGCACCCGCTGCCGCTACTAACTATACAGGAACTTTAACCATAGATAGTAATCTGAGCGGTTATAATCAAGTGCAAATTCCGCTTACTGGAACTGGTTTTAATAATACTGCCCCCAATATTACTAATATTCAGATATCAGGACCCCCGGTAGTATACCAGCAATTATCCGTCAGTTATGATTTTGCCGATCCTGATGGTGATACTGAAGGTGAAACTGAATTTCAATGGGTGCAAATTATTAATAATCAACCAGTAGATATAGAAGACGCCACCGAGCAAACTTATACTATTGATATTGCCGATATTGGCTGGCAACTTGCTTGCCGTGTTACCCCTAAAGATCAATATGGTATGCCTGGAACTCCTGTTTTTAGCAATTATACATTACCTATTGAAGAACTTCCTCCACCTCAGAATCTTACAGCAACCGTAACCGCTCCCAATACTGTAACTCTTCATTGGGAAAAGCCAAATCACTTTGATAACCGTGGATTTGTTGGTTATCGCATATTCCGTAACAGCTTTATCCTGAATAATGTGATGAATGTAAATACCTTGGAATATGTAGATACCGAAATTCCAGATGGAACTTATGAATATTGGGTATGCTCAATATTCAATAGCCCCTATTCAGTATCCAATCCTTCCAATTCCGTAACCGTTATCATCAATCTGCCTAATAGCGATGAGCTTGCGCCCGCCCTGGAAAGTGTGAATGTATACCCAAATCCTTTCAAGGAAAATACTACTTTCCAGATTAATGGAAAAGCTAACAGACCCATTACTGTGGAAATTTATAATCTGAAAGGGCAACTGATCCACCGGCTCAATTCAGTTATCGATCAAAACGGCTCAACACAATTATCCTGGAACGCTTTGGATACCTTATCTAAACCTATCCCTACTGGTATTTACTTCTATAGAGTCAAAAGCGAAGGTATTAGCCAAAACGGAAAACTAATCAAAGTTAGATAATTAACAAAATATACTACAAATCTGTTAACTCCCATTGGTATATATGGCTGATGGGAGTTTTTTTTGTTCTTAGTGCAGGAGTTTAAAATTCTCAATTTCTTCCCTGCCCTCAGCCTCTGCCCTCAGCCCTCAGCCCTCAGCTAAAATAATCCTCTTAATCCTGAAATCCTGAAATCCTTGTTTCTAAAACTATAATCCTAAAATCCTTGTTTCTAAAATCAAATCTGCGTCATCTGCGTAATCTGCGTGAGACATTTATCTGTGTTATCTGTGAAATCTGTGAGAGGCATCCCCTCAAACGGGTCTATCTAAGTCGAGAGGTCAAGGGGTCGAGAGGTCTTGAAGTTAATCCCCACCTCAACTTTTTAGGATACATTCAAGTTATACAAACACACTATTCCTGTCAATTTTATCTTTGTCCCATTTTCCATTGCCAAAACTGGTGCATTTTAAAGTTCCATTTCCATATATAAAAATCAGAAAACCAGTTTATTTAATTATAATCTAAAATCCTATAAATCCCTTAAATCCTGTTCATCCCTTACCTATTCTTTTTTGGTTGATGTGGACATTAACCTTCCAGCGATTTTGTCGCCGGGTTAAAACCCGTCGTTAATATCTGTCGTCCCTCTGGGACTTTTTTATCCGTTCTTCTTGTCGCCGGGTTAAAACCCGTCGTTAATATCTATCGTCCCGCTGGGACTTATTTTCGAAATCCTATAAATCCCTTAAATCCTGTTCATCCCTTGCCTATTCAAATCTGCGTCATCTGCGTAATCTGCGTGAAATCTTTATCTGTGTAATCTGTGAAATCTGTGAGAGGCATCCCCTCAAACGGGTCAATTCAATTTCTATATATTTAAAACCCTCAAGGGCAAATTACCTGAAGGCAAAGTCTCAATCCCCTCTAACGGGTCAATTCAATTTCTATACAATCGAGCTGACCGCATTAACCGTTAGCACCTTTAAA